>ERZ1034952.375-NODE-375-length-42463-cov-5.354178_pt1 | contig 42463 bp, 30 predicted proteins | sample MGYA00520625_ERZ1034952 | MGnify/ENA primary metagenome ERZ1034952 (study PRJEB33766, sample SAMN09781773) | gut metagenome | biome: gut microbiome | host: Homo sapiens | place: Madagascar | study: EMG produced TPA metagenomics assembly of the PRJNA485056 data set... | reverse complement strand
TGCCAGATCGCCCACGACCCCTCCTCCGAGCGCGATGATGAGTGAATCGCGATTGAGCTTGCAATCGGCCATCGCGTTCCAGATCTCGGCTGCACATTCGATCGATTTCGCGTCCTCGCCAGCAGGGACCGTGAGGACGAACGTGCGATAGGATGCCGCTTCGAGCGAAGCTTTCACCGGCTCAAGATAATGCGGCGCAACGGCCGTGTCGGTGATGATGAGCGCCTGGGGGTTCTCATCGAGTGCGCGGAGTGCGGCACCGAGCCCCTCGATCGCTCCTGCAGCGATGCGCACGTCATAGGGCTTATGGCCCGCGATATCGACGATGACCTTACTCATGGGCTTCTTCTTTGACCATGATGCCTTCAGCGAGCAGCTGCTCTGCGATCTCGCGAGCAAGATCGACTATCTCGCGTCCTTCGGTATCGATCGCATAATGCGCTGCGGCCTCATATTGCGGAATGCGCTCGATGATGGTCTTGCGTGCTGTTTCCAAGTTCTTGAACATCGGACGTGAATCGGTGTTGGGAATACGACGCGCTGCTTCATCAGCAGTGACCTGCAAATACACCACATAGCCCGCATCGCGCATGATCTCGGCATTTTCCGCTCGCTTCGTGACCACGCCGCCACCGCAGCCGATCAAACGCGGTGAGCGCTGGGAGAGATCGCGCAGAACGTCCGTTTCGATATCGCGAAACGCCTCTTCCCCATCTTCAGCGAAGATGTTGGCGATGATGCGATCTTCACGCAGTTCAAGATATTCATCCGCATCGATCGAAGCGAGGCCGTATTGGACCGCAAGCTGCTGAGAGACGCTCGTTTTGCCCGCGCCCATGAACCCGATGAAGAATACGGGTTTGGTAAGACGATAACCGCCTGCAGGGATAGCATTGTCACTCATAAGGTCCTCTTTCTCTCTGATCGTTCGCGTTTTCTTCGATGGGATGCGCATAGCCAGTACGCCTGCGCTCGTTGCAGCAAACGCACCTGCACGATGTTTCAAGTTTAGCGCGACATGGTCTTGATGCGCTTCTTGAACGATTCGATGTTCGCCTTGATATCGGTCATGTTGTCGGAGCCGAATTTGTCGAGATACGCTTGTGCGATAACGAACGCGACCTCAGCTTCAGCGACCACCGAAGCAGCGGGAACCGCACATACATCGCTTCGTTCAGTGGATGCCTTGTCCACTTCGAGCGTATCGATATTGACCGTATTGAGCGGATCGATCTGCGTAGGGATCGGCTTCATGGCAGCCGTCATGATGAGCGGCATGCCTGTGGTCATGCCCCCTTCCAAGCCGCCAGCGCGGTTCGTGCGGCGCATGAAGCCCTTCTTCTTATCGAGATAGATCTCGTCATGCGCATCATGGCCGAGCACCTCGGCATTCTTGAATCCGATGCCGAACTCAACGCCTTTGATGGCAGGGATCGAGAAGAGGGCTCCACCAAGCTTCGAGGTGAGACGACCTCGCGCTTCTTCGAACCCACCAAGTGCGGGCAGGAGCCCGTTGACCACTACGCGGAAGGTGCCGCCCAAGCTCTGCCCGAGCTCTTTCGCTTCATCGATGCGGGCTTTCATAGCTTCGGTCGCCTCTTCATCAGGGCAGCGCAGTTCGCTCATCTCGATGGCAAGCGGTCGATAGTCAGCAGCATCGCGCATAGGGTCCTCTTCAGTCATGCCTACCCCGCCGATGGAAACGACGTAGGAATAGACCTCCACGCCCACTTCAGCCAAGAATTCACGGGCGATGCCCGAAGCTGCAACGCGAATAGCGGTTTCGCGTGCGCTCGAACGTTCGAGGATATTGCGACAATCGGTCTGGTCGTTCTTGAGCACACCCAGAAGATCGGCATGTCCGGGGCGCGGTGTGACCTCACGTACAAGATCTGCTGGCGCATCGCCGAATACCGCCATACGGTCGGTCCAATTCTCCCAGTCGTCATTCTTGATCGAAAGGCAAACGGGACTTCCGAGCGTTTTGCCGAAGCGAACGCCCGACAGGACCTGAACACGGTCCTTCTCGATCTTCTGCCTTCCTCCGCGACCGTATCCGCCTTGACGCCGAGCGAGATCGGAATTGATGTTCTTTTCCGAGATCGAAAGCCCTGCAGGCACTCCGGTAACGATGGCCGTTAAGGCAGGACCATGGCTTTCACCAGCAGATACGTATTCCATAATCGTCCTTTTTCATGAGCTTCTCTTAGTCCCGCAGAAGCAAGACCTTCATTGGTTTTTTATTCTATCAAAACCCCTGATTTCCCTGCGAGGAAATTAGCGCATGCGCGCTACATCCATCATTCGCCCTCACGCGATGAAGAAACCGCGTTCGCTCGATCGTCTTGTAGACAGATGCCGCTCTGGGGCGCAGGTTCCTTCAAGAAGAGCCCTTCGACCTTGCGCACCAGCTGAGTATGCTTCAGATCGACATCCACGAGCGGCGCAACCAAGTAAGCGGGCAAGCCAACAAGATGCGCGCCCACTACATCGGTGAAGAGCTGATCGCCCACCATAACGGAGTCTTCCACACTGCCCCCGACCAGAGCGAGCGCGCGCTTGAACCCACTGGAGAGAGGTTTCATTGCTTTAGCCACGATAGGAATGTCGAGCTCACGCGCAACCGCAAACACGTTCTCATGGAAGTTATTACTCAGAATGCAGGGTTTGATGCCTTTTTGCTGCACGTGCGTAAGCCATGATCGGACCTCAAGAGGCACTTCATCGTTATCGCGTCGGCGAAGCGTGTTATCGAGATCGAGCAGTACGTGCATGAGGTGCAAGCGCAAAAGGTCCCATTCCGCATCGATCGCTGCGACCGACGAAAACTGCTTTTCAGGCGCAAAGAGCCCCACACGTTCCCCCTCTATATGAGCGCTGCTCTATGAAGCGATCGCCTGCTGATGCTCTTCATAGGTCTTGCTGAAGAAATAATCCAGTCCGCCTTGACCGTTGTCTTTGAAATAGAAGTAGAGGTAGTCAGTCTGGTCAGGATCGCAGGCTGCCTCGAGCGCTGCAAGGCCCGGCGAACAGATAGGTCCTGGGGGCAGTCCTTTGTTCAAATAGGTGTTGAACGGTCCTTCCTTCTGCAGGTCCTCGGGCTTCGGGTCGCCGCCGATCACATAGGCCGTAGTGGCATCGGACTGCAATGCCATATCGATCGCAAGGCGGTTGTAGAACACCGAAGCAACTGCTTTCTTGTTATCCGCTGCAGCTTCGCGTTCGATGATGGAAGCGAGGATGAGCACCTCGTAATCGCTGAGCCCTTCATCGTGCGGATAGGTGTAATTAAGCTGCTTGACCTCTTGTTCGTACTGCGTGAGCATCTGAGCGACCACATCATCGGCATTGGCACCTGCGATGATCTCGTAGGTCTTAGGGAACAAGAAACCCTCGAGTGAATTGTTATAAACATCCTTCACGAAACTGAACCGATCCGAGAAGCGCGAGGCATCCTGCGCAGCCGCAAGGAAATCCGCTTCACTGATCGAACCCGCATATGCCTCCGAAACAGCATGCGCGGTTTGTTTGATCGTGTAGCCTTCGGGTATCACATAGCTGTTATCTGCCTGGTTCGGACCAGCTTCGAGATGTTCGACCACTTCAGAGAGCGGCGTGCCTCCATTGAACACGTAGATGCCGGTCTTGAGCGAAGAACCGTAGCCCTTTTGGGATACCTCGTTACTGAAGGCTTTCTTGTTCTCGATGATGCCAGCATCGTAGAGGATCGTGGCGATGTCTTGGGTCGTAGAACCATCAGGGATCTCGATGCGCGCCTGCTGGTCGCTTGGGAGCATGTTCGGGTTCTTATCGCAAGAGCCCATGCAGTTCACCAGCCCGAAGATCACGATGATGGCGAGCACCACAGCAGCGATGCCGATATAGAGTGGTTTCTTCGAACGACGCGGCTCAATGAGCGACGTGTCATATTTGCTGAACTGGCGCTCCCCTCGCGCGTGAGCAGCGCGGGCAGCATGGGTGGGTTTGCGAGAATACGTAACCTTACGACGAAACACTCAAATACCTTTCGCAGTGTGTTCAGTGACGGGCGTCGAGCCACGATTGCAAGAAGATCGAAGCTGCGATCATATCAACCTTACCACGCATCGACTTTTCGGAGTGCCCGCCTTCGCGGAGCGCACGTTTTGCTTCGGCAGAACTCAGACGCTCATCGCAGAATTCGAGCGGAAGATCGAGCGTTTTCGCTATGCGAACTGCTTGTTCTTCGATACGTTGCGCTTGAGGGCCTTTTTCGCCGTTCAAGGACAGCGGCAAGCCCGAAAGGAGCAATTCTGGCTCCCAATCTTCGACCACACGACGAAACGAAGAAGCGTTCGCGAGCACCTCTTGGGTAGGAAGCACGCAAACGGGACTCGCGATACGCCCTTGGGGATCGCTTACCGCGATGCCGCAACGCACTTCCCCGATATCGAGCGCCATGACTCTCACGCGATCACCTGAAGCAGCCTCTGTGCGGAAACCTTTCGCATGAACTTAGACAAGGCCAAGTTCTGCACGCGCCTTATCGAGCGCTGCAGGAATACCAGAAGCATCCTTACCACCAGCTTGCGCCATGGTGGGCTTTCCACCGCCACCACCAGAAACGAGCGGCGCGATGGTCTTGATGATGTTGCCGGCATTGAACCCAGCAGCGACCGCTTCATCGCTACCCGCAGCAAGCAAGATCGGACGATCATCCTTGACGCCGATGAGCACTGCAGCACCCGGCGCATCCATGCGTGAACGCACCACGTCCCAGAAATTGCGCAGCATGCCCGGATCGCGCACATCGACCTGCGCAACGATGACCGGATACCCTGCAGGGGTGAGCACTACTTGGCCGAGCAGCGCCGTAACGTTATCGTCCGCAGCAGCGTTCTGCGTACGTTTGAAACGCGTTTGGAGCTCTTTGTAGGCAGTAAGATTCGAAGCGGTACGTTCGGAAACATCGAACATCGGCACTGAAAGAAGCGTGGCAGTTTCGCGCAGCTCAACTTCGATACCATTCACATAAGCAAGCGCACCATAGCTCGTCACCGCTTCGATGCGGCGCAAGCTCGCGCCTACGCTGCCCTCGCTCGTGATCTTCACGAAACCGATCTCAGCCGTGTTGTTCACATGACAACCGCCACACAGCTCACGAGAGAATTGACCGACCTCGACCACACGTACAGTCTCACCATACTTCTCGCCGAAGAGCGCAGTCACGCCAGAATTGCGAGCCTCATCGAGCGAAGTCTCATAGCGCGTAGTGGGGATCGCTTGCATGATGTAAGAGTTCGCAAGCTCTTCGACCTGCGCGATTTGTTCAGGAGTGAGCGCTTCGAAATGCGTGAAGTCGAAACGCAAGCGGTCGGGACCAACGTAACTACCTGCCTGCTTCACATGCGCACCAAGCACCTCGCGCAATGTCGCATGCAGGATGTGCGTGCAGGTGTGATTGCGCGCGATGGATGCGCGGCGCTTCGCATCGACCGAAGCCGTAACTTCTTCGCCAACCGCGAACGAGCCCGATTCGATCTTCACCTTATGAACGGTAAGACCGGCTTCGGGAGCTTTCGTATCGAGTACACGAGCAACGCTCTCGCCAGCGAAGATGATACCCGTATCACCCACTTCGCCGCCCATTTCAGCATAGAACGGCGTGGTAGAGAGGACGATCTCGCCTTCTTGGCCTGCTTCCAGGCGCTCAGCCACTTCGCCACCTGAGATGAGCGCATTCACGATAGCGCCGCACTCGAGCGTGTCATAGCCAACGAAACTAGTAGGTCCGAGCTTCTCGAGCAGCTCGACATAGATGCCACCGAAGTTCGACCAGGCTGCTTCTGCATCGTCAGCATTAGCAGCACGAGCGCGGCTGCGTTGCTCTTCCATGCAACGTGCGAAGCCTTCTTCGTCAACTGTGATATCGCGTTCAGCACAGATCTCTTGGGTGACCTCGATCGGGAAGCCATACGTATCGTGCAGCACAAAAGCGCGATCACCTGGGAGTACATTGCCTTCAAGTTCGTCAAGCGCCTCTTCAAGGTAAACCTGACCCTGCTTGAGCGTGGCACCAAAACGCTCCTCTTCGGAAAGAACGATACGCTTGATGAGCGCTTCGTTCTCGATGAGTTCGGGATAGACCGAGCCCATGAGCTCCATGATCTTCTCGATGTAGTGCGAAAGGAATGCGCCTTCGATGCCGATCGAGTGAGCTTTCATGACCGCGCGGCGCAACAGGCGGCGCAATACATATCCGCGCCCCTCGTTCGAAGGCAGGATACCATCGGCGATCATGAATGTGACCGCACGGCTATGATCAGCAATGATGCGCAATGCCAGATCGGTCGCTTCATCCATCTTGTACGTTTTGTGCGAGAGGTCCTCGCCCACTGCGATCAGATCGCGCAGGATATCCGTATCGTAGTTGTTGTCGACCCCCTGCATGATGGCGGCGATGCGTTCAAGACCCATACCGGTATCGATGTTCTTCTTGGGCAGAGGCACGAGCGTGCCGTCTTCTTGTGCGTCATACTGTGTGAAGACGCAATTCCAATACTCGAGGAAGCGATCGCAATCGCAACCTGGAGCGCAATCAGGGCTTCCACAACCCACTTCAGGACCCTGGTCGAAGTATAGCTCGGAACAGGGACCGCACGGACCGGTGGGGCCAGCACGCCAGAAGTTATCGTCTTCACCGAGCTTCGAGATGTGGCTCGGATCGATGCCGAGATCCTGCCAGATCTCGATCGTCTCATCGTCATCTTCGAACACGGTGAAATAAAGCTTCTCGAGCGGAAGACCGAGCACCTCGGTCGAAAATTCAAGCGCCCACGCGCACATTTCCTTCTTGAAGTATTCGCCAAAGGAGAAATTGCCGAGCATCTCGAAGAAGCTCAGGTGACGACCAGTAGTACCGATGATATCGATATCGTTGGTGCGTACACACTTTTGCACCGTGGTCGTGCCAATATAGGGCGCCTCCAGATGCTTTTGCTGTAGGAAGTAAGGCTTGAATTGGACCATACCCGCTGCGGTGAGCAGAAGCGAAGGGTCGTCGGGAATAAGCGAAGAAGAAGGCATGCGCTTGCACCCCTTCTCCTCAAAAAACTTCAGATACTTTTCGCGGATCTCCGCCGTGGTCATATATTCCATGGACACACTTTCTCGTGGATAGGACGAATGGAAAATCTTTGCTTTTGCATCATACAACAGCAGGGCGTGATTCAGTGCTTTTGGTTCTTGCCATCAACCCTAACGGGCGCCATTTCACCCGTTGCGTCGGCAAGCGGGTTTGGAGTCTCCGAAGAATCGCCCTTGAAGAAGACTCCTTCAGGGTCAAGAATAGAGCGACCGGTCTTCTTCTCGAAATAGTATACGAAGATCGATTTGGCAGCAGCCGCAAGCGGAATCGAGAGCAACATCCCGATGAAGCTGCCGATGAATCCGCTCATCGCCCAACCGAGCGCTGAGCCGATCATGAGAGCAAGGATGACGAGCGCTGGGTGGATGTCGACCGAATTCGACATGAGCTTCGGCGAGATGAAGGTATAGACGATCTGCTGCACGACGACGGTATATACGATCGCGATGATGCAGATGAGCGGGCTGATGAAGATGCCGGTGATGCCCGCAAGCGCACCGCCAAGCCACGGACCGATAACAGGGATGATGTTGAGCACACCGGTGATAAGACCAAGTGCAGCAGCGCTCGGCAAGCCCATGATCGCAAAGCCGATGCCGCACCCTACTGCAATGATGCCGCATTGGATGAGCGTTGCTTTGATATAGCCTCCTACCACACGCGTGAACGTGATCTCGAGCATAACAAGATCTTCACCGTGTTTCTTGCCAAGGAGACGATAGATCTCTTTATTGAGCGCCGGCAATTCGAGCAGGATCCAGAACGCGACAACAAGCGCGAAACCCACGACCAATAGCGTATTAGCGACACCTGAACCGACCGCAGCAACCCCTTGTGCGCTTTGAGAAGCAACAGAGGATGCCCAGCTGGAAAGCGAGGCGAACGCACTGTTCATGTACTCCTTGATGGTGGCATCTTGAAAGAACTCCGCATACTGTTCGTAGACATGATTCCACCACTCACTCACTTGAGAAATATAGGTAGGGACGCTTTGAATGAGAGAGTCGAACTGGTTGCCCACGCCGAACAAAGGCGAGAACATGAGGAATATGCAAGCTGCGAGCACAAGGAGCATGACCAGATAGGCCACGATCGTGCCGACCAGCCGATTCGCCCCACGCTTCTCCAGCCCATCGACGATACCACGCAAGCAGAATACGATAACGACCGACCAAAGAATGATACCGATAGGAATGGAGAGGATGTTCAAAACGACCGTGGTGTAATAGATGATGATGCCACACAAAACGACGAGCGAGGCGATGAAGAACCACCGCCCCGCTTTCATCGTTTTCAGGCTTACCTCACGATACTCTTTGTCTTCAGTATCCAACGAACTGCTCGTCGGATCGACATGCTTCATGTTGGTATTCCTTCGTGTTACTAGTTTGCGCCTGCATCTGCATTAGCTTTGATGAAGACCGCTTCTTTAAGATTCGCAGCCGTCCTGTTCGTTTCTTCGGCCGCCTTATCGCGCGCTTCCTGGGCTGCTTCGCGATCAGCTGCACGCTGAGCGTTATCGGCCTGCATATCAGCAACCTTCTCGCCCACGATCTCAAGACCGCTATCAACATTGGTGAGCACCACGCCCGCCGTGCCTTCGGCATTCTTCACCGGGCTGATCTTCTCGCGGATGGCAGACGTTGCCTTCGCGATGATACCCAGTGGCGCTTGCGTGACCTTGTCGACTGAACTCGTTGCTTTGGAGACGTTGCCCGTGATCTTGTTCACATCTTCCATGATCTGATCGATGCGCATGATCTGCAGATTCGCGCCATCGATCGTGAGTGTGATGCGATCCATGAGCGGATCGACACGCCCTACGATGGGCTTAGCCTGCTTGATGAGATCAGCAGCATCATCGAGCATGGGATTGACCTTTTCATTCACGGTATTGCGAATGATCTTGACGAGGATATACAAGAAATATGCAAGGGCCAGGAGCGCAACCGCACCAGCCAGGCACAGGATGAATAGTCCAACCGGAATGAGATTCTCCATAACGACACCTTTCCTTCCAATCCAAATTTTCTCGATTATACCCTTTTATAAGCCTGAAAAGTCTTTCGTCGAGTAATCAATACGGTAACGTTCCCACCCTCGATCGCTCGGCGTGAAGAAACACCCACGCTCGAGACCATCGGGAAGATATTGCTGCTCAACATAGGCTCCGGGATAGTTATGCGGATAGAGATACGCGCCGTACTCTTCGCTACCCGGGCGATGACGATCGCGCAGATGGTTCGGCACCGCACGCGCAGGCCCCTTCTTCACTTCGGCAAGCGCGTTGAAATATGCCTGCGAAGAAGCGTTCGATTTGGGGGCGAGCGCCATGTAGACCGCTGCTTGAGCAAGATTGATGCCGCATTCGGGGTAGCCTATCACCTCAGCTGCCCTGAATGCAGCCTCAGCAACAAGAAGCGCTTGCGGATCGGCATTGCCGATATCCTCCGAGGCTAAGATGAAGATACGACGCGCGATGAACTTCGGGTCTTCCCCGCCGTCGATCATGCGGGCAAGCCAGTAGAGCGCCGCATCGGGATCGGAGCCGCGCATCGACTTGATGAACGCCGAGATGATGTCGTAGTGCATGTCGCGGTCCTTATCGTAGGGCAAGCTATGCTGCGGCATGGCGACCTCGACCATTTCGCGCGTGATCTCATGAGCGTTCTGCGCGCTCGCCACATCGGAAGCGAGCGAGAGCGTGGTGAGCGCCGCACGCGCATCGCCTGCGCACAGGGTAAGGATCGCATCGGCCGCTTCATTTGAGAGCGTGTAAGCATCGGCAAGACCGCGATCGTCCACGAGCGCCGCACCGAGGATCTCGCGGATGTTGTCATCGGAAAGGCTGTGAAGCTCGATCAATCGAGAACGGGAGAGCAGCGCAGAATTCACCTCGAAGAACGGGTTTTCCGTTGTCGCACCGATGAGTACCACTATGCCGTCTTCTACCGCATGGAGCAGCGCGTCCTGCTGGGCGCGGTTGAAGCGATGGATCTCGTCGATGAACAGGATGGTGCGCAAATTGCGATGGACCAGACGCTCATCGGCTTCCGCGATGACCTTGCGCAGATCCGACACCGTGCCACCGATGGCAGAGACCTCCACGAACGTAGCGTGCGTGGAGTGCGCGATCACGCGCGCGAGCGAAGTCTTGCCAGTGCCTGCAGGCCCGTAGAGGATGATGGAGGAGAGCGTGTCGTTCTCGATCGCAGCGCGAAGCCAGGTGCCTTCGCCGACCGCCTCCTGCTGGCCGACCAGTTCATCGAGCGTACGCGGGCGCATGCGCACCGCAAGCGGCGCGTGCGCAAGACGCGTTTCGTCTTCCATCTGGGTAAAGAGCGTATCCATGGCTCTCCTTTACGTGTTCATTCTTCAGCTAGCTTACGCTGAGTCACCGCGAATTGCCACTCATAACCTTTGGTACGAGGCCTTCTAGCTCTTGCGCGCCTCATAAGCGGACAAGACCGCCTTTTCAAGCGTCACGCGTTCTTCTGCTGTGAAGTGGTACGTCACTACCTGCGGTTGTGCAGGATCGCTCTTGCTCGTACGCTCCACACGAATGAAGTGCGCCTCGACCGTCTTGAAGCCCTGCCGCATGAGCGCAAGCGCATAGCACTGTGCCTGCAGGAGATGCTTCTCATGCAATTGTTCAGGCGTTTCTTCGTCCGAACCACCGGTCTTATAGTCGATGAAGAACGCATGATCATTATCGGCTTCGCTCACAGCAAGGCCATCGATCTCGCCTTCAAGATAGAGAGGTCGCTCGCCCGAGCTGATCTCGAGCATGAAGGGAACTTCCGCATAGATATGTTCGCAGGCAAAGAAACGCTTGCAGAGATCGCTCGCAAACCAGCGCTCGACTGCTTGTGCAAGGCGCTGGCCAGCTTCAGGCGAAAGGCCACCCTGGCGAACTTGTGCTTGGAAGGCTTCCACGCTCAGTTCGGGAACCACACCCACCTCTCTGCGCGACTCGATCGCCCGCTGGGCCAAACGATGGAATGCCGTGCCGAGCGTGAAGGCGAGCTGGCGCTTGATCTCCAAAGCTTCTTCGCCGGAGAACATCTCTTCTTCTGCGTCCTGTTCCTCGAAAACCTCATCGCCCACTTCTTGGACGAGCACCTGACCATGCGCAGAAGCGATGGCAGAATAGGAGACGACATCATGGCGAGGACCAGGCACCGTGAGCGCGAGCGCTTGCGTTGCGCGCACCGGGGGCACCATGAATTCCTGCTGATCGGCCGCATGTACGGGTTGTTCTTCGGGCTTTTCAGTCAATACCTCGTGACGGATGAGAGCAGGCGCACTGCCCCCATATTCAAAGGTGCTCACGCTTGCTTCAGGCGTTGTCTCCCACTGGAGCACCTTATGGAGCAGGCCGTATATCCCCTTGCCGCTGTAATCGAAATCCTTGTTCCCATCGAAGGTGAGGGAAAGGAAGAGCGATCTGGACGCACGCGTGAGCGCAACATAGAGCAAGCGCTCGGCATCATCGAGCGTGGCGCGTGCGATGCGCGCATCCAAGAGCAACGCGAGCTCTTCAGGAGCAAGCTCATCGAGCTGAGAGCCAACCTCTGGCGTATCAATATCGGACGAATCGAGATAAGCCATCAGTCCGCGGTAGGTCTTTTCCGCATCGCCTGAAAGCTTCGGTGAGAGTTGGTAGAGAACCTTATCACCGAGCGTATCGATCGCGAGCTTCGTGGATTTCGGCAAGCCGAGAGGCGCTTCAGCGATGGCAACATGACCGAACTCGAGCCCCTTGCTCGCATGGATGGTCATGATCCGAACGTAATTACTGTTGAGCGTTGCGAGCACGCCGGGCTTTTCCTTCGAAGACGCAAGGAAGCACGTGAATCGATCAGCGATCTGGGGCATGGTTTGCTGTTGCTGTTCCCATGAGAGCACCAGGTCGAGCGCCTTGAAGATGTTCGCCGCCACTGCCTGACCATCGCTTCCTGCAGCCTGCAAGCGATAGAACCACCCAGCATCGAGGATGAAGGCATGAAGCGCCTGATAAAGCCCCTCTTGTGAGGCTTGCTGCGAAAGCCGCCCAAAAAGCTGCAGGGCGCGAACGAGCTCTGTGCGCTCTTCTTCGGCGAGCTGATAGGAACCCAGCAGCTCAAGGGCGGCATCTTCACCCGCAGCTGCCAAACGATCAACAAGGAACCAGAAGCGCTGCGCGAACGAGGAAGAACGAGCGAGCGGCACAGATTCCCCTTCTGGTTCGAACTGCGCGAGCGCAAGGAAGGTCGCATCGCTCAAGTTGAAAAGTGGCGATGAGAGCACCGCATACAGAGCACTCGAATTGCGCTTATTGGCGAGCGCGCTCAGAAGCGCATCGATCAATTGCACTTCGGGCGCGAGCGCAAAGACCGAACCACCCGAGATCACGCTTTCAAAACCTGCATCCGCAAGAGCTTGCATATAGCAATCCGCATGACCCATCGTGCCCAAAAGGATGACCATCTCCGATGGCGAGACACCCTCGTCGTGAAGTGCGGCAAAATGCGCCGCGATGGAACGAGCGCTCTGCTTGCGGGCATCCGAGATCGATCCACCCTTGCTGCGACTCCGCGCTTCGATGACCTCGACCTGAATGCGAGGGCGCGCACAAAAGCGCGGATCAGCTTCCTTGTTCACTGCACCATGTGCTTGAAGCGCAAGGAAGCGATCCCCGAAGAATTCAGGGCGTGAGAAGATGGTCTCCACGAAAGCGAGCACATCGCCATGGCTTCTGAAATTATCGGGCAGCGAAAGTGCCTGGAGATTCTCGTGAGCCTGCTCTTGAGAGCTGCGGTGATCGAAGAACACTTCTACATCTGCCCCGCGGAACCGATAGAGCGTTTGCTGCGCATCGCCTACCGTCATCACGTTCGCTCCGTGATCGCGTGAGAGCCTATCGATGATAGAGACCTGCAGAAGATCGGTATCTTGGAATTCATCGACCATGATGAGCTTGAAGCGCTCTTGATAACCCTTCGCGATGCTCGGATGCGTTGCAAGAGCATGCGCACACGAACGGAGCAGATCGGCGTTGTCGAGACGGTTAGCGCCTTTCAGCTGCTGATATTCCCGATCGACCAAACGCGTGAGCTCGAGCAGATCGGCAGAGATGCGCGCTGCTAGATCGGCAACTGCAGCCTGCACGATGCGCGCATAGTCCTGGCGATACTGTTCGAAGAAGGCTGCATCGTCCTTCTTCGCACGATAGGCTGCTGAAAGCTTAGGAAAGGCAAGGAGCACCTCAAGGAACGCAGCACTCTCGAACCCTTCGGTATCAGCAACATCAACGTCGATGCGCTCAAGATGATCGATCGCTCGTGCAAGCGCTCCATCGAGCGCATCCTTATGCTTCTGATCGGTCTTCGTAAGACTGCTTCCCCAGGTCTCAGCGAGCGCTTGATACGTTTGTCCCAGCTCGATCATTTCACGCAAAGCGCGCGCATGGTCGAAGGCAGGAGACGCAAGATGAACGCTCTCGAATCCGTTTGGCATGCCAAGCGTCTTTTCCCACAGCTTCGTGATGAGCATCGAGATCGATTCGCTGCCAAACGAAGCTTTGGTTTCGGGATACCAGTCGAAAAGCCGCTTGAGCGGGCTAGTGTCTTCTTCCGAAAGATCCTCGAGCACGCTATCGAGCGCTTGTTGCCACAACTCATCCGCTTCTACGTTTTCGACCACCTCGAAGCCGGGATCGATGCCCAATTCGAGCGCATGTTCGCGCAAAATACGCGCGCACATTCCATGGATCGTGGTGATCCAAGCATCTTCGATCATAAGGGCCTGTTCATCAAGGCCTTCCTGCTGAAGCAGCGCACGGATGCGCGATTTCATCTCTGCGGCGCCCGATTTGCTGAACGTGGTGGCCAAGACCTCGTCAACCCGCCCGATAAAAGGCTGGCTGGTGCCTTCTTCGCCCACGAGCGCATACGCGATACGGTTCGTGAGCGTGAACGTCTTGCCGCTTCCCGCACCGGCTGCTACCGAGAGCGGTGCATCGAGCGTGGTGATGATCCTTCGCTGGCCTTCTGTCGCACTAGTGAGATCCATGCGCCCTCTTTTCACAATAGAGCACCGGACAATAGGTGCAGGCATCCTTGGTGCGAGGATCAGGAGCGATATCTCCGCGCTCCATGCGCTCGATCGTGTGCGCGATATCCTCTTCAACCAGATCGAGATACCCCTCGAAACTGCCCTTTACGCAGCTCGATCGCGAGATCGTTTCACTCTCGACGAGCGTTTGTGCAAGCGAACCACGCATGAGAGAGCGCTCATCCTTCGCGCTATAGCTCAAGTAAAGAGCTGCTTTAGGATGCAGCCCCTCTTTGCGACGCAGTGCCTGAGCATAGACGAGCGTCTGGATCCTCTCGGGGCTTTCAAAGGGCTCTCCTTCGTCTGCTGCATCAGGGTCATAACCAGCGGCAGGATACCTCGCAAGGGAGCCCTTGTAGTCGATCACGATGAAATTTCCTTTATCATCCGCATCGATGCGATCGACGCGCCCGTTGATGATCGCGCCGCCGTAGACGACCTCATCTTCCACAGGTATAACGTATTCGTGGTTGCGCACATGGAACCCTCTGAATATATCCTGCTGATAGGCCAGATTGGCAAGCAATTTGCTCTTCAGCTGCTCAAGCTCTTGACGCTCCAGTTCATTCACCGCGATCAGCCGATCACCCGGCTTGGCAGTTGCCTGCTGCTCGAGCAGATCATCGAAGACCACCGTGAAGAGCTCGCATGCCTCTTGCAGGGTCTCATGCGTGATACGCGCATGCCCCTGTTGTGCCCACAACTCGTAAAAGCGCTGGAAGACGCTGTGAACGAACAGGCCCATCTCGCGCGGGCCGAATTCCTCCCCTTCATCGTTCAGGCGAAGCTTACGCTGAACGAACCACTTGTAAGGGCAGCTTCGATAGGTCTCGAGCGCGGAAGGAGAGACGACCAAGCGCTCCTTGCCTGCGCTATCGCGGCGATACGTGAGCAATCGCGCGCGGTCTTCAGGGTCCAGTTCGCCATGCGCGAGCGGAGCTTCGAGCAGAAGCTCTGCGGGGCTCTCGGCGAAAAGCCGTGCGGTGCGATCGAATGATTCCTCCCCGATCTCTCGCAGAACAACATCCCTTCCCTCGCGCGCGCATTCGTTCAAGAACGTTTCCAAGAAGAACGCCGGATAGCACGCTTCTCCATTGCGATCCTGCTTCGCATACTCGAACACCACGCTCTTGCGCGCGAACGCGCGCACCCGCTCGAAACGCCGCTCGAGCGAGATGAGCGCAGTATCTTCGTAGGGCAGGTCGAAGCGCTCAAGGAAGCTCGTCAACGTGGAACGATGAGCATTCCCCCGGTAGTGTTCGCTATCGAGCGAAGTGAGTATGACCTGATCGCAGCAAGCTTTTGGAAATGCTGCAGCAGCTTCGAAGGTAGTGAACAAGATATGCTTTGCCTCGTTTCGCGCCTCTTCGCAAAACGGCACGCATGATACGCCTTCCGCATCCTGTTCGCTTAAGCATGCGCCTTCAGGAGTGAGCGTTGTGGCAAAGGGAGCTGAAAGCTGATCAGCCAGGACTGCCACATCGCAGGGAAGCACGCCGAGGGTTTGAGAATCGTAATAGAGATCTTTCAAGCGCGCGAGGATGCTGAACTCGGTTGCTTTCTTTGCTGCATCGAGCCTCAAGCGTTGGAGCAGATCCTCGAAATAGGAGAGCACCATACCGCTCTCTATATCTTCGAGGAGCGTCTCGAAAAGCTCAAAGGTGCGCGAAGCAGAAGCGATCGAATTGCGGATCTGTGAAGGATCGAGGGCACGATCGCTTCGGATGGCGCTTTCGATACGCTGTGCCTGAGCAGGTGGAACCTGCGCATAAGGAGAAGCGAGATAGACCTGCGCAGCTTCGAGCAGGCGAACATGGCTCGATCGTTCGCCCTCTAAAAGGCTCGCAACCGCACCGTAAGCGCGGCCGAACAGCGTATCGCGAAACGCAAGCTTCGCTTCAAGCGTGATGACATACCCCTGCGCCAGAAGCCCCTCTTTCATAAGCCCGAAAGGCACGCGCGGATCAGGAGCGGTGATGATGGTCTTATGGCAGGTAGGCGCTGTACGGATCGCTTGATCGATAAGGAATGCGCTTGCGCTCGGACCAGCGGGCTTGAGCAACAAGATATCTCTTTCTTGGTCATCTTCATCAACCTCGAAAAGAGAGATCTGGGCATCTTCCTCGCGGACCACACACGCGGTTTCCCCCAAAAAATCTTTGAGATACGCCGGCAGTTCATCTTGGGTCCGTACGATCACCGTGCCCAATCTCACCGAGGAGCGAATCTGATCGAGCGCGCACGCTGGCTCGATCAGACCTGCTTGGGAGAGCGCTTCGGTATAGCGATTGACGAACGCAATGATCGCTTCATCGCTCGCGGTAAGATCGGCCTGGTGAACCGTGCGGAAATCGGCATCGATATACCCGCCCCAATCACCAACGAAACGTGCCAGGAGTTCGACGGTGCCTGCCGAATCGACCCATTCATTTTGATGCGCAAGGAGCGATTTGATGATCAAAGACCGCTGAGGGGCGCTCACCAGCGCTTCACCACTACCCCACACTTCCCAGAGTTCTTCAACCAGCGCGCCTGGCGTGGTAACGTTCACACCCAGGGCGCTGTCTTTCGCTTGCGAAGCTAAGCGCTTGCGATAGCGCACGACCTCAGCTTGCGTGGAGAACAGTATGGTGGTTTCAGCGATCAATACGACTCTTTTCAAACGCGCGTTCAAGGCGTGTTGAACACGCACCTAACATGAAGGACTTCAAAGTAATGTTCATTTCATACGGAAATGAAACAACCACTTCATTTTAAGTCAAACCTATTATAATGAGGGCTGTCACCCTCTATATCGCGATGGACCGATGACTAATACTAGGGAGTTCTACATTGCGTGTGAAATGGGGATTCGTGTCCGTTGATACGAAAGCCAGGAAGCCCGCTGCGAACACCCACCTTCTTTTAGGTGGGTTCATCCTAGGAGGGTGACTTTTTTATGCGCTTCGCTCTCCTGTATCTCCGCTTCACGCGAACGTGCAGTTTCCTTCTAGCAGCGACCCGAAAGGCGCCCTCTACCACGAACTCGGTGCCTCGAAATCGATCGTATCCTGTTTCCAGAGCACCACTTCCCCGCTCTTGAGCGTTGCGGGGAGATCGATCACGCGCTGATTCGACGAACCTGCCCAATTCAGATCGTAGCTATGCAATGCTTCGATGAAGGGTCCATCAACGAGCACATCACAGAGCGCAAGCAGATCGGGCGCTTTTTCGTGAGGATGCCCTGCCATAAGATCTTCGAAGAGATATCCCGAATAGATCCAAAGATCGTAGCCTTCAGCCTTGAGCAGCTGCGCGAGCTCGTACACGCCTTCGACCTGCTCGAATGGCTCCCCGCCTGTGAGCGTGACCCCATGGATGAGCTTATTCTTATGGATTTCATGCACAATATCGGCAGGTTCGCACAAATAGCCCCCATCAGAAGGCTGCGACTCAGGGTTGTGGCACCCTGGGCAATGATGCGTACACCCCTGTACAAAAACGGAGAACCGCAGACCCGGTCCATCAACGATGGACTCGGGTGCGGTTCCGTACATCTTAAGCGTAGTCATTAGTCAATAGCGTGCTTAACGCGATCGTTCTCTTCAGCGCGCTTTGCGTCGTTGAAGCGATCGAGCGTACCTACCAGGTAGCCCGTGATACGGCGGATGCGCTCGAAACGGACGTTGTCGTCTTCGGCACGACCGCACTTCGGGCAGCGATCGCCGATGATGCCGTTGTAGCCGCAGACCGGATCGCGGTCGACCGGGTGGTTCACTGAACCGTAGCCGATACCAGATTCCTTCATGTGACGAATGATCGACTCGAACGCCTCGAGGTTATTCGTTGGATCGCCATCGAGCTCGACATAGGAGATGTGGCCACCGTTGGTGAGCGCATGATACGGCGCCTCGAGCGAGATCTTGTCGAACGCGTTGATGTCGTAGTAGACCGGCACATGGAAACCATTGGTGTAGTAATCGCGGTCGGTAACACCGGGAATGGAGCCATAGCGCTCACGATCCATACGCACGAAGCGACCGGAAAGACCTTCAGCAGGCGTAGCGATGAGCGAGTAGTTCATCTTGCGCTCCTGGCTCAAGCGATCGAGGTAGCCGCGCATGTGACCAACGATCTCGAGGCCGAGCTTCTGAGATTCCGGATCCTGTCCATGATGGCTGCCCGTGAGCGCTACGAGCGCTTCGGCCAAACCGATGAAGCCAACAGTGAGCGTGCCATGCTTGAGCACTTCTTCCTGCGTATCGTTCATGGAGAGCTTCTCGGAATCGATCCACACGCCCTGACCCATGAGGAACGGCGCATTGTAGACATGCTTGCTCGCCTGGATCTTGAAACGTTCGTCGAGCTGGCCGACAACGAGCGCGAGCTTAGCGTCGAGCAGATCGAAGAACAGATCGCGATCGCCCTTCGAGCGGATAGCAAGGCGCGGAAGGTTGATGGAGGTGAAGCTCAAGTTGCCGCGACCCGTGGTGATCTCGCGACTAGGATCGTAGACGTTACCCATAACGCGCGTACGGCAACCCATGTAAGAGATCTCCGTTTCGGGCGTGCCCTTGTAGTACTGAAGGTTGAAAGGAGCATCCACGAAGCTGAAGTTCGGGAACAGGCGCTTAGCCGAGCAGCGCATAGCGAGCTTGAAGAGATCGTAGTTCGGATCGCCCGGATTGTAGTTCACGCCTTCCTTCACGCGGAAGATCTGCACCGGGAAGATGGGCGTTTCGCCACTGCCAAGGCCTTCTTCAGTTGCCAGCAAGATGTTCTTGATGACCATGCGGCCTTCAGCAGACGTATCCATGCCGTAGTTGATCGAAGAGAACGGGGTCTGAGCGCCAGCGCGGGAGTGCATGGTGTTCAGGTTATGAACGAGTGCCTCCATGGCCTGGAACGTGGTGCGATCGGTATCGGCCTTTGCGGAGCTTTCTGCATAGCCGAGGATGCGCTTAGCGACGGCTTCTTCGATGCCCAGATCGATGAGCTCCTGCTGAATGGCACCTTCGAAGGTTGCGTCCATGACCAAGCTTGCGCACTTGCCCGTTTCGCCCTCTACGCGGCCGATGATGGTCTCCGCAGTTTCCTTGGGATTCTCCACATCGGTGAGCAGGCTGAGCGCTTCGAAGAGGTGTTTCTTATAGAGACGTTTGAAGGTCTTCTGCACGCCGAGCGCCAGACCGTAGTCGAAGTCGCAGATGGACTGGCCACCATGCTGATCGTTCTGGTTGGACTGGATGGCGATACAAGCGAGCGCCGAATAGCTGGCGATGTCGTTGGGCTCACGCAGCACGCCATGACCGGTGGAGAAACCGCCCTTGAACAGGCGGCGCAAATCGATCTGGCAGCACGTAGTGGTGAGCGTGTAGAAATCCATGTCGTGGATGTGGATGTCGCCTTCGCGGTGAGCGCGTGCGAACTTCGGATCGATGACGCACATCTCGTAGAACTGCTTCGCGGATTCCGAGCCGTACTTCAGCATGGTTCCCATGGCAGTATCGGCATCGATGTTAGCGTTCTCGCGCTTCATGTCCGAATCGCTCGCCTTAGAGAACGTGATGTCCTTCAGGGTTTGCACGAGGCGGCTGTTCACGTCGCGCACGCGGTTGCGCTCGGCGCGGTAGAGGATGTATGCCTTGGCAGTCTGGCTGAAGTTCGCCTCGATGAGCGCCTCTTCAACAAGATCCTGCACACCTTCAACGGTAGGCGTACCTTCGATGGCACCCTCTTCGAGCTTTTCCATGACCGAATCGGTGATCTGTTCGGCGACAGAGCGATCCTGCATCGCGCCTGATGCCTGGAACGCCTTCTCGATCGCATCGGCGATCTTGGTCTGGTCGAAGACCGTTTCGCGTCCGTCTCGTTTGATGATTGATGTAATCATGCAGCTTCTCTCCTACGTTTGATCGATGGTTAACCTGCAATTGCGTCCAACTACGCACAGGGAAGTTTTCCCCATGCTTTCCAAGTTTTCCACGTCTTTTGCTCACGTTATGCACAACATATTGTGGTCGTGTCGCGAAAGATCGTATAGATATAGTAGAAACTAAAAATCTGCTATACAAGTCTTGACATAGATATTCTTCCGCATATGGTCAAAAAAACTTGTGAGCAACATGGCAACAGCAGGCGCACGAGATGTGTGAGGGGTCGGGTAATTCAGCACATCACAGATGTGTCGAATTACCCGACCCCTCACACGCCCCTCACACAAAAGAAAAGCCGCTCTTAATGAACGGCTCCGTAGTAATATCCCCATCCGTGCGAAGAGAGCGATGAGTTGAACTGATCGCACAACTTGATGCGATCATACGTTCCCGGCGGAAGCAATGAAACGATCTCGAGCAGATCAGGATTCAGATCGAGCGATTCAGCCTGTACCACGATATCGAGACGCGTTTGCTCTTCGGCATCGGCGAACAGGCTATCGACGAAATCTTGCAGGACGCCGAAATCAGGGCTCTTCTCGAGTTTTGCCATACTGAGCCCTCCTTACGCGACCACATCGAGACCGGCGAGGGTAGCGACCAACCCACCGGTATACGCGAACGTTGCCACTCCTCCTGCACGCAGGAATTGAACACCTTGCTGGCGCAGCTTGAGCGCGCAATCGATCATGCGATCGGGCGAATAGTAGGGATTATCCAAGTCCGGATCGTAAGCGCGCTCGATCAGTTCACGCACCACTAATTCTGCAAGCAGCGGCTTTGTGGTGTTCTCACGCAGCGTCTCGATCGCAGGAGCAAGATGCTCATACGTGGCTCCCGAAGCGATGCCGATCACATCTGCTCCATATTCATCGGCAAGCGCGACCGCCTCGGCAAGCGTATGAGTGTGCGTGGGTAACTCCCCCGCATCGGTGAGCGCATAGGACAAGAAGATAGGACCATCGTAGACCGCCCGCGCGCCCATGAGCGCGCACTGGGCATCGTAGACGCTCGTGAATCCACTGAAGAAGAGGGCATCAAAGGGATATTCAGCAAGCTCCTTCGCTGCCGTTTGATACTGAGCGCGCGAAGCTTTGAGCGATGTTGCGCTCGATTCATCCAAAGGTAGCCCGCTCGGGCCGATGACCGCAAGCGCATGTTCAGGGCTGAAGGCATGCACGCTCTCCCAAGCGAATGCCGCGATATCTTTGCCGTGTCCCTCGAATTTCTCGTGAGCAAGACGCGCATTGGTGATGCATTCGGTGGCCGTGCAGAAACAAGGCGTGCCGATCATCTTCTCCATCTGATAGGCCTGCTCGACCGTTTCTGGCTCACACAGGTCGACATAGGCTTCCTCGGTGGCCAGATCGAAGCCGAGCTGAGCAAACGAATGGTTGAACGACGTGCTCAAAACGAGCATATCTTTGCCGAAACGCATCTGGATATCTGCCATTGCTTATCCTCTTTCCGAGCGAAGCACACCTTTGAAGACCTTCTTACTGAGATAGTGTACCATCCCCGAAAGCAGCAAGATCGTGCCTCACATCCAACGGAACGAATCTTTGCCAGCGCCGAGCTTGAAATGGTACTTCACCAATCCCAGATCCTCCCCCGCGAATGTTCCAGGCTCGTAGGCAATGGAGACTTCATCTCCCTTTCCGTGAATCTGAAAGTTTTGCTTATTGAGTGCCGTAGGCGCGAGGAGAGCTGCTGCAACACCACGCTTGAACCAAAGAGGAGCCTCCCCTTCATACGTCGCGACTTCTGAAGGGCCCTTTGACTTATGAGGCTTGCCCTGTGTTGCGCCATATCCGAGCGCAATGATCCCGATGACCTTTTCGCCTTTCGCTTTCTCTTCCATCTTCATGCGATTGAATGTTCCACCAACCCACCAGGTGTTCAATCCCAGTGTCTGGCAGTAGAGCATAAGATCGGCACCAGCCATACCAAGCCGCTCATTCAGATCAGCGCTTTCAGGTCCTGCGAGGATGAAGTAGTTTCGTACGCCTTTTGCAAGAATGAGCTTGATGGCTGCATTGAAAGCCTCGGTGTTATCGAGAACAAGGCTGATATCTACCCCATATTCGTCATTCAGCATTCTCGTGTGCTGTTCGATCTTCTCGCGGCATTCTTGAGGTATCGGTTTGTCAAGATATTTGCGAACCATATGCCGCTCATACATCGCTTGCTTCATATCCATAGGTACTCCTTATCAAGAGGGACAGCGTCTTGGGATCGAAAGTGAGATTCATCCTTTGAACTGCGGCCTCTCTAGAATGTTCGTTAGTTTTTCGACTATCCTGATCAGCTCTTCTATGTCTTCATGCCCCATCGCCGCGATCAAAGCATCGAGTTTCATGTTGAATTCGCTCTTCTCGTCGCCTAACAGTTCACGCCCTTTCGGCGTAAGCAGGACCAGCGTGCTGCGGCGGTTTTCGCGAGGAAGCGTTCGTGAAATGAACCCCTTGTGCTCAAGCGAGCTCATCATTTGCGACACCGCACCTTTAGTAACAGAGAGAAATCGTCCAATGTCCGTGGGACCCACATTCGAAGAACTGCTCGGATCATTCTCCTCGATGGCGCGCAAGAGCATGAATTCAGCGAGACTAATATCCTGTTTTCCGTCTACCAACTTCATGCCCAAGCCAGAATTGGCAAGCTTCTTGAACTTGAATATGGTCTGCAGAAGCTCGATACGAAGCTCCTCGTCTTTTGTCCTGCTCGCATTATCAGTCATAGAGCGTTCCCCTCTTATCTTTCTTTATCGCAAGGAACTACGTTCGCAAGCTCCGCAATGCGCTCTCGAGCGTTTCCTGTAAATAGTCCTCCGTGGTAGCACAGCACATTCCTTTAGACATAAGATATTTTAGTTTAGTACTATACTATATTGTTCTAAACAATTAGCAAGCGACAAGGAATCCACACACAGCAACTACCTGTTCTTGTGTGCCTAATCACTGCTTTCTATGCAAAACAGATGAATGAATCTCTCGATGATTTGGTGAAACACTGCAAAAAGCGACTTTTGTTTGACAAGCCACGCGGCTTGCGTACAATGTTGAAGGGCGAAACGCACAGCAAGCGCTGGATGATTCGTCGAATATGTGGGGACGTAGCTCAGTTGGGAGAGCGCAGCGTTCGCAATGCTGAGGTCGTGGGTTCGATCCCCATCGTCTCCACCACGTAAAACAAATGACCCTTGCCGTTTAGGTAAGGGTCATTTTTCTTGACAGGTTAAAGTCTCTGATCGCTACCGCGACATGGACATGGCAAACCTGTGCGCAGGTGCTCTATACCTGCGAGAGTTGCGCACAAGCACCGATCTTACTGAATACCCTCCAATTTCGGAATGTACTTGAAGCCTTCTTCAAGATCCTCGTCAGTCGGGATGTAGTCGGTCATCGTGCCTTCGCGATAGGCCTGATACGCCATCATATCGAAGTAGCCGGTACCCGTCAGACCGAACACGATGGTCTTCTCTTCGCCAGTTTCCTTGCACTTGAGCGCCTCATCGATCGCCACACGGATCGCGTGAGCCGATTCAGGAGCAGGAAGCGTACCTTCCACACGTGCGAACAAGGTTGCCGCCTCGAAGACATCCGTCTGCTTGACACTGCGCGCCTCATCGATGAAACCATCATGATAGAGCTGCGAAAGGATCGGGCTCATACCGTGATAGCGCAGGCCACCAGCATGGTTCGGGCTGGGAATGAAGCCGGAGCCGAGCGTGTACATCTTCGCGAGCGGCGTGACCTTGCCCACATCGCAGAAATCGTAGGCAAACTTGCCGCGCGTGAGCGTGGGGCAGCTTGCTGGCTCAACGGCGATGAAGTACGGCGCATCCTTGCCTTCGAGCTTGTCCGCCATGAACGGAGCCATGAGGCCGCCCAAGTTTGAGCCGCCGCCTGCACATCCGATCAGGACATCAGGCTTCACGCCGATCTTCTCGAGCGCTGCCTTCGTCTCGAGACCGATGATGGACTGGTGGAGCAGCACCTGATTGAGCACTGAACCCAAAACATAGCGACAACCTTCGGTCGAGACCGCTTCTTCAACCGCCTCAGAAATAGCGGTACCGAGCGATCCAGTGTTATCGGGATCCTTCTCCAGGATGGAGCGACCAACGTTGGTCTCCATGGAAGGAGATGCCGTAACGCGCGCATTGTAGGTCTCCATGACCGCCTTGCGGAATGGCTTCTGCAAAGCCGAGCATTTCACCATGAACACATGCAGATCGAGTCCGAAAAAGCCCGTTGCCATCGAAAGCGCGGTGCCCCATTGGCCTGCGCCTGTTTCGGTGGTAAGGCATTTCAGACCCTGCTCCTTGGCGTAGTAAGCCTGCGCGATCGCAGAGTTGAGCTTGTGCGAACCTGAAGTGTTGTTGCCCTCGAACTTGTAGTAGATCTTCGCGGGCGTATCGAGCGCCTCTTCCAGGAACTTCGCGTGTACCAGCGGTGAGGGGCGATACATGCGATAGAAATCGCGCACCTCTTCGGGGATCGGGATGAACTTGTCGGTGTTGTTCAGCTCCTGCTTGGCAAGCTCGGTACAGAAGACCGGCTCAAGGTCAGCCACGGTTACCGGCTCGAGCGTCGCTGGGTTCAGAATAGGCGCATGATCGGTATCCATGAACGCGCGAATGTTCAACCATGCTTTGGGCAGCTCATCTTCCGCAAGATACGTTTTGTATTCGGTGCTGGTTCGGTTGGTCATTGTTTCTCCTTTCCGAAGCCAGGGCATAAAAAAACGCCCTGCCTCCTACAACGTTTCCGTGCAGGGACAAGAGCGAAACTCCTGCGGTGCCACCACTGCTTGATGCGAATGCATCCTCTCATGAAATGCACGCGACCGAAAACGCGAACATCTCTGCTCTGTTACGGGAGCTCCCGTTCTTCACTACTGGGATTCCATCCGTTCGCAAAGACCCTCCGAGGCCCATTGGTCAGCTCGTTTACTGCCAGGCTTCCACCGCCCCTGGCTCTCTAGAAGTACGTGACTGCCGTCTTCCTCGTCAACGGTTTAGAACCATGATAATCACGCGTACCGCGTTTTTCAAGGGAGAATTTGATGAATGCCTATCTCAGCCGGCGCTTGATCTCTTCGAGCAGCACCGTGCACCCCGCGTCCACATCTTCGAAGGTGGTCTCGAAATCGCCCGTATACCAGGGATCGGCCACATCGCGCGACCAGCCGGGCCAATCGAGCAAGAGGCTGCATTTTTCCTGTGGATCATTCTTGAACAGGCGCAGCATATCGCGCATGTTGTAGCGGTCCATGCCGACGATATAGTCGAAGCGATCGTAATCGCTCCGCTTGGCAAGATGCGCTTCGCGTGGAGCGAATGGAATGCCGTGCTCTTCAAGGATCGCGCGGGTGCCCCGATGGATATCCGAGCCGATCTCATCAGTATGGAGCGCCGCCGATTCGACGTGCGCCTTATCGGCAAGTCCCGCGCGCGCAAGCTTATCCTCCATGACGAACTCCGCCATAGGCGAGCGACAGATGTTTCCGTGACAAAGAAAGAGAATCGCAGTCATCGTGAACCTTTCATGAATCCGTTGCGGCGTACGCCAATCTCAAGCACCGTGAGCGATCCCGTAAGCATCATTGCGCGAAAGCCCGTATGCCTTCCGAAGATGCGCAACGATCTCCTTTTTGGAGAGCTCGCCTGCAGCCAACAACGCCGCAGCTTCTTCGCGTGCATCATGCGCCGAAGCGCTCGCCTGCGCATCAGCCTCGGCCATGCTCGACGCATCGATCACGAGCACGATCTCACCTTTGACCTGGCCTTCGACTGCACGTTCGGCAAACTCGTGCGCAACTTCGCCACTCAGCCCACGCACGACTTCTTCATGGATCTTCGTGAGCTCCCTGCATACCGCAACGTTACGCAGCGGAAACGCTTCGGCCACCGTCTCGAGCGCTGAAACGATGCGATTCGGGCTTTCATAGAACACGAGCACTGCATCGAGCGCTCGGAGCGATTCGAGCACAGAGGCACGCTCCCCTGCTTTGCGCGGGAAAAAGCCTCCGAAATAGAAACACGGCGCGGTGAAACCACTGGCAACATAAGCCGTGGCAACCGCTGTTCCCCCTGGCAATACCTCAACGGCAATCCCACGCTCGTATGCGCGTTCGATCAAGCGCTGGCCTGGGTCGGAGACACCGGGCATGCCTGCATCCGAACAGTAGCAAACGCACTCCCCTGCCTCCACACGGTCGAGCACACTATCGGCCTTTTGCGCGAGGGACGCTTCATCCAAACGCTCAAGCCGCTTCTGGATACCGAGCGCTGCAAGCAGCTTGCCGGTGACGCGCGTGTCTTCGCAGCACACCACATCACACGTCTCGAGCGCCGTGCACGCACGCGGTGACAGGTCGCCCAAATTCCCCAGCGGCGTGGGGCAGATAACGAGCTTTCCTGCCGAATGCTCTTGTGCTGTTGCTCTTATCACGACCGTACGATCCTCTACGAACGCACCGAACTAGAACGATTCAGCGATGTTGAAGCGCGTAGAAGGCTCAGATCCAACATATGCGACCACTTCAACCTCGACGAGCGCGCCCTTCGGTAGCGCATCGACCCCTACCGCACTACGTGCCGGCAAGTTCTCATCGAAATAGCGCGCATACACTTCATTGAACGCCACGAAATCGTTGATGTCGTCCAAGAAGCAGGTCGTTTTCACCACGTGATTCAGATCGGTTCCCGCAGCTTCCAAAAGCCTGGTCACGTTCTTCATCACCTGCTCGGTCTGTTCCTGGATCGTAGTGCCGACCATCTCTCCGCTGGCCGGATCGAGCGCGATCTGCCCTGATGCGAATAGCATCCCGTTCACCACGATGCCTTGCGAATAGGGGCCGATGGCCGCTGGTGCGTTATCCGTGCGTACTACTTTCATGTGTTCTCCTGCTTCTCTTACGCTAAGCTCCCGCAAGTCGATTCAACGTCCAAGCGCATCCTCTCACGTTTGCCCAACTCGTTCTTTTATTTGCTCATTACTTATTTACAATAGAGATGACGTTTTCATTATTCCACGAAAACTAAGCGCAGATACGGCGAAAGCCAGATTAGACCACCTTAAGCGGCCGCAGCGGTTCTTCGTCACATACCTGCTCCAAAAAAGAACCAAAGGAACTGTTCCATGCCTAGTGCCGATACCACTCCCCAGCTGACCCTTGACACCTTCGAAGACGCTTCCAAACGCGTCAAGGAGGTCACCCAGGAAACGAAACTCATCTACAGCCCACACTTCAGCAAGGAGACGGGCAACGATGTCTACTTGAAACCAGAGAACATGCAGCGCACGGGCGCCTACAAGGTGCGCGGCGCCTACTATAAGATCTCAACGCTTTCCGATGAGGAACGCAAGCGCGGGCTGATCACGGCTTCTGCGGGCAACCATGCACAAGGCGTTGCCTATGCCGCCAAGAAGTTCGGCGTGCCTGCCACCATCGTCATGCCCACCACCACGCCCTACATCAAGGTCGAGCGCACGAAATCGCATGGGGCTGAAGTGGTGCTAGCAGGTGAGGTCTACGACGAATCCTACGAACATGCGCTCAAGCTTGCTGAAGAGCAAGGGCTCACGTTCATCCATCCGTTCAACGATTTGCAAGTTGCTGCAGGTCAGGGATCGATCGCCATGGAGATCGTCCAGGAGCTACCGCTCGTTGATGCCATCCTCGTGCCCATCGGTGGCGGCGGGCTGGCATCAGGTGTTTCCACGCTCGCCAAGATGCTCAACCCGCGCATCAAGGTGATCGGCGTTGAACCTGCAGGCGCTGCCTGCATGAAAGCATCGCTCGAAGCAGGGCACGTGGTGAAGCTGCCTTCCGTGAGCACCATCGCCGATGGCACCGCTGTGCTCGAACCAGGCGACAAGGTATTTCCTTACATCCAGGAGAACATCGACGAGATCATAACGGTCGACGATGACGAGTTGATCGTGGCATTCCTCGACATGGTCGAGAATCACAAGATGGTCGTCGAGAATTCGGGCTTGCTCACTATTGCCGCGCTCAAGCACTTGAGCATGCTCGACAAGAAGGTCGTCTCCATCCTTTCAGGCGGGAACATGGACGTGATCACCATGGCAACCGTGGTGCAGCATGGCCTTATCCAGCGCGATCGCATCTTCACCGTGTCGGTGCTCTTACCCGATCGGCCCGGAGAGCTCGTGAACGTGGCGCAGATCATCGCCGAACAGAATGGCAACGTGATCCGCCTCGATCACAACCAGTTCGTTACCGCGAACCGCAGCGCTGCGGTCGAGTTGCGTGTGACCATCGAAGCCTTCGGCACCGACCACAAAGGTCGTATCGTGCACGCGCTCCAAGAGGCGGGCTACTCCCCCCAGCTCATCCAAGCACACCTGTAGCTTAGATACAGAAGCCGATCACGACGGAAAGCTTGCTGTTCGCGTTCAGCGATTCCGGGGCATTCTGCTCGGTATCATAGCCTTTGCCCTGGCTGAAGAACTGCGTTGCGGTTTCTGGATTCGGGCTTCTGAACCACCAGTTCAGATCGCCAGACCCCGCAAGCTTAGACGAGAGATCTTGCTTGAAGGCATCATCTTCCAACAGCATATATTGTGCACCCTCTGCATTGAGCACATTCGCATAGCCTACCGTGCCGAACGATTCGCCCGCAAACTCGACCGCTGAGAGCGCCCAGACTTTATCACCTGTGACGCTAACCGCATCGGGCGATTCGGTATTGCCCGCATTGTTGGTCTCTTTCTTCACTTCAACGATGTATTCTTGCAGATCAGCAGGAAGCGATTCGAAGAATTCGCCATTGAGCTGAGCACGCAGCGCAGACGCTTCCCAGCCACCCTGGTTCGTCGCAGCATCATTCATCGGAGCCTCTTCAACGGGCACGGTAACGATGAAGCTCATGCCAGCATTGCCAGAGTTATTCGTGCGAGGATCGTGATAGACCCCCACCAAGTGCGCCTGGGCTTTTGTACCATCCGCTAGCGTGAAGTCCTTCACCAGGTCCATGCGGAGCGTCCCGTCTTCATTCACGAAATCGTGCTTCTTCGCCTCGCGCAGTGCGCCATCGACGTTACCCGCCATGGTCATATTGCTCGAGATCTCGGCGATCTGCTCCCAGGAATAGTCATTGAACGACTGCGGTTCCTCTTCGGCAAAGAAGCCCACCTTATTGCTGCTCATATAAATGAATACGAATCCGATGATGGCAACGATAACGAGCGCAATGCCGCCAGCGATCATCGACTTCTTCGTCGTTTTCGGCTGAATAGGCTCGATGTATTCGTTGCAATGTTCGCAATGAAACCCATCCTCTTGATGAGGGGCACCACAGTGGGGACAACGCATGAATTACTCCTTCGCGCTACTGGTAAGCTCGGTCACTTCGTAGTCTTCTACTTTATCAGGTTCACTCTGCAGGGCGAGCGTGTCCGAGAAGAGCACCTGCGAAGGAGCCTTGCGCTCGGCGTGCTCAGAGAGCTGCTGTTCTGCCAGATTCGCCTTCGCGACCGAGATCATGAGCTTGATACGGTTGAGCTGGTTCACCTCTGAAGCACCAGGGTCGTAGTCGACCGCCACGATGTTCGTGCCCGCATAACGACGGCGAAGCTCCTTGATGACCGACTTACCCACCACGTGATTCGGCAAGCAGGCGAAGGGCTGAGCGCACACGATGTTCGGGGCGCCGTTTAGAATGAGCTCCACCATCTCAGCCGTGAGCAGCCATCCCTCACCCATCGAATTGCACAGGCTCAAGATCTCTTCAGCGTATTCCGCCAGCTCATAGATGTTCGTGGAAGGCTCGAAGCGGCTCGATCTGCGCAGCGCGTCATCCATCGGTTTGCGCAGGTGGTAGAGCATCTTCAGCCCCGCGCGCGCGCCGATCGCACCCTTCTTGCTACGTCCGAGCGGATCTTTTTGGAAGATCGAACCTGCAATGCCGAACATGAAGAATTCAGCAAGCCCTGGAACTACCGCTTCGCAGCCTTCGGCCTCGATCACGTCGACCACCTGGTTGTTCGCCGTGGGATGGAACTTCACCAAGATCTCGCCGACCACGCCTACACGCGGTTTCGTACCTTCGCCCTGAAGAGGCAGGTTATCGAAATCGTCGACGATCTCCTGCACGGTCTTCTTGAAGCGACCAGCCTTCTCACCTTCGTAGATCTGCGCTTGGCAACGTGTCATCCAATGATCGAACAGGCGGTTCGCCGCACCAGGCTCGCATTCATAGGGACGGGTGCGATAGAGGCACTGCATGAGCAGATCGCCGTAGAAGATGGCATAGATAGCGTTGTAGAGCATCGTCGCGGAGACGTTGAAGCCCGAGTTCTCTTCATCGAGCTTCTTGAACGCCAGCGAGATGACCGGAATATGCTCGAGACCCACCGACTTGAGCGCCTTGCGAATGAGCGCGATATAGTTGGTCGCGCGACAGCCGCCACCCGTTTGTGTGATGATGACCGCAAGCTTATCGGTGTCGTACTTGCCCGACATGACCGCTTCCATGATCTGGCCGGTGACCAGGATGGATGGATAGCAGATGTCGTTGTTCACATACTTGAGGCCCGCATCGACCGCGCCATGGTCGACCGAAGGCAAGAGCTCGAGATTGTAGCCCGCCTTATGGAAGACCTTCACGAGCAGGTCGAAATGGATCGGCGCCATCTGCGGACAGAGGATCGTGTAGCCCTCGTCGAACATCTCCTTCGTGAACTCCGCACGAGGGAACTCCGTCGAAGCGCCCTCAGCCGCTTCGGTAGTTGCAAGCGCATCCGCCTCTTGGGTCGCCTCGGCCTCATCGAGCGTTGCCTTGGCGAGCGCACGAGCGGCCTCCCCTTCGGTCTTGCCCGTCTTTTCCGCCAAGCGCGCATCGATATCGGCCTGGATCGCATCGATATCGAGCGATGCCACCGGACAGGTAGAAGCGTGCGCGTTCTGTTCGGCCAGCTCATCAGCCTGATCCTTGAGCGCAGCGAGCAGCGAACGGATACGGATACGCGCCGCACCTAAGTTCGACACCTCGTCGATCTTCAACACGGTATAGATCTTGCCCGCACCCTCCAAGATCTCCTGCACCTGGTCGGTCGTAAGAGCATCGAGGCCACAACCGAAGCTGTTCAGCTGGACCAGATCGAGATCATCACGCGTGGTGACGAGCTTCGCGGAATTGTAGAGGCGCGTGTGATACATCCACTGATCCACCACGCGGATCGGACGTTCAAGACGCGCCATATGCGCGACCGAATCCTCCGTGAGCACCGCCAGACCAAAGCTTTGGAGCAGCTCAGGGATAGCATGGTTGATCTCGGGATCGAGGTGATACGGCCTACCTGCCAGCACGATGCCATGCGTGCCCGTGTCCTCCATCCACTTGAGCGTTTCTTCGCCCTTGTGACGGATGTCCTCTTTGAAGGCCACGTCTTCAGCCCAAGCAGCCTCGACCGCTGCTTCGATATCCTTCTTGCTCGGCAACTTGCCCTTTTCGTCCTTCATGAGCTCCGGGTGCCTCTCCACCAACTCCACGTAGAGGCGCTTCTTCAGATGATCTTTCTGGTCATACGGAACGAAGGGGTTCAAGAACTCAACATCCGTTTCGTTGAGCTCATCGATGTTGAGGCGCAGCGCCTCGGAATAGCTCATGACGATCGGGCAGTTGAAGTGATTGCCTGCGCCTTCGTCTTCCTGACGCTCCCATTTCGAACAGGGCATCCAGATGAAGTCGATATCCTTATCGAGCAGGTTCATCACATGACCGTGCGAGAGCTTCGCCGGATAGCACACGCTCTCGGAAGGCATGGACTCGATGCCCGCTTCGTAGGTCTTCTTCGTCGAAGCGTCCGAAATTTGAACACGGAACCCGAGCTCATTGAAGAAGGTGAACCAGAACGGGTAGTTCTCATACATGTTGAGCGCACGCGGGATACCCACCGTGCCACGCGTTGCCGCTTCGGCGGAAAGCGGTTCGTAGTGATCGAAGAGACGTGCGGTCTTGTACTCGAAGAGATTCGGCACCTCGGTCTTGATAGCCTGAGTGCTCGCTCCCTTCTCACAGCGGTTGCCCGTGATGAAGCGGCGATGGCGCCCGGTTGCTTCGTCGATACCGAAATCGTTCACCGTGAGCAAGCAGGCATTCGAACAAGCTTTGCAGCGAACGGTACGATGGGTCGGCGCGAGCGCTTCGATCTCTTCGAGCGAGAGCATGCTCGTTAGCGGCACTTTCGGACCCACATCGGGCGACAACGGCTGATCGGCAAGCGCCTGTTCGACCTCTGCATAGCGATCGCGCGCCAAGAGCGCCGCACCATACGCGCCCATATTGCCCGCAATATCTGGGCGAACCGCATCAACTTCTGCCAGCTGCTCGAACGCGCGCAATACTGCATTATTCAGGAACGTTCCACCCTGGACGATGACCTTCGTGCCCACCTCATGCGGATCGCGGATCTTGATCACCTTGAAGAGCGCATTCTTGATGACCGAAATGGCCAAGCCAGCAGCGATATCGCCCACCGTTGCGCCTTCCTTCTGCGCCTGCTTCACGCGCGAATTCATGAACACCGTACAACGGCTTCCCAGATCGACCGGATTCTTCGCGGAGATCGCACTCTGAGCGAATTCCGAAACATCCAGGTTAAGGCCACTGGCGAAGCTCTCGATGAAGCTTCCGCAGCCTGAAGAGCACGCTTCGTTGAGCATGATGTGATCGATCACGCCATCTTTCACGCGCAAGCACTTCATATCCTGCCCGCCGATATCCAAGATGAACTCCACGCCAGGAAGCATCTCCTGTGCGCCGCGCAAATGTGCGACCGTCTCGATCTCGCCTGAATCGACGCGCAACGCCTCGAGCAACAAGCCTTCGCCATAGCCGGTGACCGTTGAATGGCCGATCTCGACCAACGGCTCACCCGTTTGCGGATCGCGCGGGAGCGCCGCATAGAGCTCGGCCATGCGTGCCTTCGCGCAACCGAGCACATCACCCTTATTGTTCGCATAGCTCGACCAGAGCAGGCTGCCATCCTCTGCGATGAGCGCCGCCTTGAAGGTGGTCGAACCAGCATCGATACCTAAGAAGGCCGTGCCACGATAGTCCTCGAGCGAAGAGCGACGAACGACCTCTTTATCGTGGCGTTCGTAGAACTCTTGCAGTTCCTCGTCGTTCGCGAAAAGCGGAGCCAGGCGCACTACCTCAGAGCCTTGCACATCGCCCAGGTTCTCCAGGCGCGTGATGATGGCAGAAAGCTGTTCGACGTTCGCATCTTCCGCGCGAGCACCCGCGATAGCGCAACCGCTCGCAACGAACAGATGCGCATTATCAGGCACGATAATGTGATCCTTGTCCAGTTCGAGCGTATCGTAGAAACGCTCGCGCAGCTGGGGCAAGTACTGCAACGGGCCACCAAGGAACGCGACATTGCCGCGGATCGGACGACCGCACGCAAGACCCGAGATGGTCTGCGTGACCACCGACTGGAAGATCGAAGCTGCGATATCTTCCTTCTTCGCGCCTTCGTTGAGCAGCGGCTGAACATCGGTCTTGGCGAACACGCCGCAACGCGAGGCGATCGGATAGAGAATCGTGTGGCTTTCAGCCAGCTCATTCAGACCCGAGGCATCAGTGTCGAGAAGCGCCGCCATCTGATCGATGAACGCGCCCGTGCCACCTGCGCACGTTCCGTTCATGCGCTGCTCGATGCCGTTGTCGAAGTAGATGATCTTCGCGTCTTCGCCGCCCAGCTCGATCGCAACATCAGTTTGGGGGATGAACGTCTCGACCGCTGTCTTCGAAGCAATGACCTCCTGCACGAACTCGATACCGAGCCACTGGGAAAGCAGCAACCCGCCCGAGCCCGTGATGGCCACCGTGAAGTCCTGCGTAGGATAGTGTGCAGCCGCCTCCTTCAGCACCTCGAGCACCGTTGCGCGCACATCGGCATGATGACGGCGATACACGGCCCACAAGATCTCGTTCGCATCGTCGAGCACCGCAAGCTTCACCGTGGTGGAGCCAACATCGATGCCGATATGAAGGATGCTGGTTTCTGGTTGTTTCGTTTCAGTCATAGAAGTAGTTCACCGTCCATTACAATTCGATGGATTCGCCTGGTTTGATGAAGAAAAGTCGCATGGCAATGCGCGCCATGTCTTCGGATGATTCAAGGGTTCCGCGCTCGATCCAACGCATGATGATACCCAAATAGGCCGACGCGTAGAAGGCCACATAGTAGTCGACGAACGCTGTAGGATTCGTGCGGTATTTTTCGTGCAAGATGTTCTGCACCAGGTTCTCGCACACCGCTTCGCGCAAACGTGGCGCAAAACGTGCATCCCCTCCTGGTCCCAACACCGCGTGAAGGAAATCGCTCTGCTCGCGCAAATAGTCGAAGAGATCGACGAGCAACGGCAGCGGCGTGCCCGCCACACGATAGGCCAGCATATCAGCAAGCGAAATGCGCTGCATGCGCTCTTGAAGCGCTGCGATATCTGCCATGACCTCGTCTTCGAGCACGGCAAGAAGATTCTCTTTGTCGCGGAAATGGTTGTAGAACGTGCCGCGATTCAGATCCGCGCGATCGCAGAGATCGTTCACGGTTATCGAATCGAAGCCCCGCTCCTCAAGAAGAGCGATGAGCGCCTGGCGCAGAGCACGCTTCGAACGCGTGATGCGGCGGTCTTCACAAGCTGAAGCCGAACGCGTTACTGGCGCTTCGCAAACTGCAGCACTGCCCAAAATCCCTCATTTCAACAAGATGAGCATTAATGAACATCGTGTTCATTTTCGTTCATTGTACCTGCTGCAAGGGCGTAGGGCAAGGCAGACAGCGCGCAAGTCTCGCTTCTTCAAAAAGTCTTCGTCTCTCGTAGAGAAGAGCGATGCACGGGCCCTCTGCTGCATGCGGACCCTCTGCCACTCACGAACCCGGCGCTGGGCGTGGTCTCCCTGCAGCGAGCGAACCCGCTCGCTGCACGCAAAAGCAAAAGCGCTCACCCTGCGTCTTAGCGCCACTGCCACCTAAAGGAAGCGCCGCACGCCAGAGGATGGAATTTGCTAGACTAAGCAGATACGAAACCATTGCGAGATGCCACGAGCGCATCACGCACAAAACAAGGAGCTTCCATGCAGATCACGCCTGAAGAGATCGCCGAAACACTTGCCATGGTCGGCAAACAACACCTCGACATTCGTACTATCACGCTCGGGCTCAATCTGCGCGGTTGCACCCATGAAGAGGTCGATGTGATCGCACGCAAGGTCTACGACCGCCTCACCACCGCAGCTGAGAAGCTCGTTCCCACAGCTGACCAGCTCGAACGTGAATATGGTGTGCCCATCGTGAACAAGCGCATCTCGGTCACCCCTATTGCAGAGATCTGCGCAGCTACCACCACGAGCGATCTTTCCCCCATCGCGCGCGCCATGGATAAAGCAGCGCTTGAAGTTGGTGTTGATTTCATCGGTGGCTTCTCGGCGCTCGTGCACAAAGGCGCTTCGGCAGCTGATCACAAGCTGATGGATTCCATCCCTGAGGCGCTCGCTACCACCGAGCGCGTATGCTCTTCGGTGAACGTTGGCTCCACGCGCGCCGGCATCAACATGGATGCTGTGCTCAAGATGGCGGGCATCATCAAGAAGTCTGCCGAGCTTACGGCAGACCGCCAGTGCATCGGCGCAGGTAAGCTGGTGGTGTTCTGCAACGCCGTTGAAGACAATCCGTTCATGGCAGGCGCCTTCCACGGCTCTGGCGAAGCAGATGCGGTGGTGAACGTTGGTGTTTCGGGACCTGGTGTGGTGAATGCCGTGCTGCGCAACATCTCGCCCGAAGCTGATATCACGAGCATCGCTGAAGCCATCAAATCCACTGCCTTCAAGATCACGCGCGCAGGCGAGCTCATCTCGCGCGAGGCCAGCAAGCGCCTGGGCGTCGAAAAGGGCATCCTCGATCTTTCGCTCGCCCCCACCCCTGCTGAAGGCGATTCGGTCGCCGAGATATTGGAAGCGATCGGCGTGGGCCAGTGCGGCGGACCGGGCACTACGGCAGCACTCGCGATGCTCAACGATGCGGTGAAGAAGGGTGGCGTGATGGCATCCTCTTCTGTGGGCGGCCTATCTGGCGCGTTCATTCCAGTTTCAGAAGATGCGGGCATGATCCGAGCCGCTGAAGATGGCGCGCTCTCGATCGAGAAGCTCGAAGCTATGACCTGCGTGTGCTCGGTCGGTCTCGATATGATCGCGATTCCAGGAGACACCACCGTAGAGACCATCTTCGGCATCATCGCCGACGAATGCGCGATCGGCATGATCAACAACAAGACCACGGCAGTGCGCCTTATTCCTGCTATCGGGCACAAGGTAGGCGATCAGTTGGACTTTGGTGGACTGCTCGGCTATGCACCGGTCATGCCGGTGAATCAGTTCGCTGGTAATGTGTTCGCACATCGTGGTGGCCGCATGCCTGCCCCGCTCAACTCGCTCAAGAATTAAAAGGCGAGGCGTTCCTGTTCGAACGACTCCCGCGCTCAGGCGGCTCGATCAGCTGCGTTTATGGGACAAGATCTCCTTTTCAAAGCGGAAGAATGGTTCATCTTCGCTCATCTCGTCTCGCTGGCCGTCCGATAGCGTAAGCGGATGCTTAGCGTTGAAGAATTCGACTATCTTGAAGCCGCATTTATTGACGTAGAAGTGAATGTTGCGCATCTCGATATAGGGCGTATAGAGGCTCCATATCTTTATCTGGGGATAGAGCCTCTCAACTGCCCCGATGATATTCAAGCCGTGATCGCGGTTTTGTGCCCCCACCTTTACGAAGAGGAGATCGTATTCGCCCTCTGCAGGCTTAGCCGGGTCGAAATTGAGCACTACGCCGCCCACTGCTTGCCTATCATCAAGGGCCCAGTACGATACAGCGTGCGGGTGATCGATAGATTCATCGATCACCTCATACGAGATCACTGGTGCAGGAGAGTCTTGAGAAAGAGAAGCATCCTGAATAACAAAAGCGTCAAAAGCCTCTTTCATGCTCAAGGTGAATGATTCACGCGAATCGGCGGTTAAAGGAACGAGTTCGATTGGCATAGCAACACCTTTCAGACTAAAACTTCCGAGCTCACTCGGCATCTTGTCTGACAGGCGGTACGAAACCCCTACGCTACGGCGTACTGTCCTCCGATGCGTATTTGATTGTAACATGCGTTGTTGACTTGTTGACGGCAATGGTTAAAACCTAGCTAGCCGAAAAGCTTGAAGAGCAGGCCAAGCACAGGGTTGCCTAGAACTAACCTCTCCATAGCGTAAAAGCTTCGTTGCACCTAAACAACAAAGTGGTGCTTATTCTTTTCTCCGTCACGATGAGCAGTATCATTCATCCCGAAGAATACGCTTGCTTCGCAGGTAAACAAGGCGATTGCTCACCTGCAAAGCAGTTTGAAGCAGCTCGACAGGATAGAGCAGATGGATCAACACCGTTCAAACAAATCAGTCACGCCAGCTAAAGCACCAAAGCATCCCGCGACACGCTCGAACACCGGCCTTCATGGCAAAGCGCTTGCCCTCACCTTCACCGGTCTTATGCTCGCCATGTTCGTGAGTTCGCTTTCAGAGACCATCGCAGCTACTGCGCTTCCTACCATCGTGGGCGATTTAGGTGGCGTCGAAATCATGCAGTGGGTCACCACCACCTACGTACTCGCCTCCACCATAACCATGCCGCTCTATGGCAAACTGGGCGATCTGATCGGAAGAAAAGGCCTGCTGATGACCGCGCTTGGACTCTACACACTGGGCAAAGTGATCTGCGGCATCTCCCTCAATATGGAAATGCTCATCACGGGCCGCATGATCTCAGGCATTGGCGGTGGTGGTCTTATCATCCTCTCACAAGCCACGCTCGCTGATGTTATCCCGCCCCGCAAACTGGGCACCTACATAGGCGTTATGGGTGCAGTCTTCTCTGTTTCAAGCGTCCTTGGTCCACTCCTGGGCGGCTGGTTCGTTCAGGTGACGGGCTGGCGCTGGATCTTCTGGTTCACCGTGCCGCTTGCTCTCATCGCTATTGGTGTGCTGGGAGCATTCCTGCCAAAGGAGCACACGGCGCAAAAGAGGCCGAGCATCGATTGGCTCGGCACGGTAACCATCACGCTCTTCGTTATCTCGCTTACCCTATGCATTTCCTGGGGTGGCACGGTTTACGCATGGAATAGCCCCGAGATCGGAGTGCTCTTGATCGTATTCGTGGCTGCGACCATTGGGTTCATCGAATGCGAGAAGCATGCGAAAGAGCCTATCATCCCACTCTATCTGTTCAAGAACAGGAACTTCGTGCTGTGTTCGGTGGTGGGGTTCTTGATCGAGATCGGTTTCATGGGTACGATGAACTATCTTCCCACCTACTTCCAGATCGTCGACAGGATGTCGCCCGAAGATTCAGGGCTCGCGTGTGTGCCCTTGAGCTTTGGCGTAGTTATCATGTCCACCATAACTGGTTGGCTTGCCTCCAAGACCGGGCACTACAAATGGATGCCCATCGCAATGTGCGCACTTGCAGGCATCGGGTTCTTCCTCATGTCCACCATGCAGATCGGACAAGCACTCTGGATCCCGTTGCTCTACCTGTTCATCTTAGGCGTAGGCTTTGGTACCGGCCTGCAGATATTGGTCTTGGTCGTGCAGAACGAATTCTCTCATTCGCTGGTTGGCACTGCGACCGCTGCGAACAATTTCTTCCGCCAGATCGGATCGACCGTTGGCGCTGCGCTCGTCGGAGCGATGTTCACCGCACGTCTTACCGCAGATCTTGCTGGTCAACTGCCAAAAGCCGACAACCTCACCTTGAGCGCGCTCACGCCTTCAGTAGTCGATAAGCTCCCTGAACACCTGCAAACTGTTATCGCTAACGGTTATTCCGATGCGCTCGTTCCACTATTCGGATACTTCGTTCCACTCGCGATTGCTGGTCTGATCCTGATGATCTTCCTGAAGCAGCACCCACTTGCGACCACTATCGATCACAAGGGCACGGGCAAATAAACAGCATGGACAAGGTACTCGATGTTGCCGGAGGTGCCTTTGATGGGCGATTCGATCACGCCTTCCACATGAAAGCCCACCTCCGTAAGCGCCTCTTCAACCTCCCTAACCACGCGCTCGCGCACGGCCGCATCGACCACGATGCCACCATCAGTCTCTCCTTGCTTGCTCTCGAACTGTGGCTTGATAAGACCTATGAAGATGGACCCTTCATGTGCCAACGCGGCGAACACTTCTGCGAGCGAGGCCATGCCGATGAAGCTCAGATCGCATACGATCACATCGAACGGTGCTCCCAAGTCTTCAGGAGCTGCAAGCCGGATATTCGTGCGTTCGAACACGCGCACGCGCGGGTTCTGACGCACCTGCCAGGCAAGCTGCCCATAGTTCACATCAACGCAGGTGACTTCAGCAGCACCAGCTTGTAAAAGGCAATCGGTGAAGCCACCCGTTGAAGAGCCGATATCAATGCAACGCAAGCCTGAGACATCGACCCCGAACCCATCGAGAGCACCCTGTAACTTGTGGCCGCCGCGCGAAACGAACGCCCGCGCATTCTTCACGTAGATATCCGCATCGGGCGAAACTTTGAGGGCAGCACTGGAAACATAGACATCATCGACACGCACCTCACGTGCGATCACCGCCCGCAACGTCGCGTCTGTATCAGGGAAATATCCCTGTTCAACGAGTATTTCATCAAGTCGTTGCTTCTTCATCATGCACTATCTCGATCAATTGGACAGCCAACGCGATGGATGCCAAGAATGACGAGCGAGGCTAAGCAAAAGCGATCCTTGAAATCCACTTTTGCGACAATTGACGCGCAAAAGTTAGTTCAAGGTCGCGTTGCCTCGAGCGAGCGTTCTTGGCGTTCATCGCTCTATACGCCCAAGTAGTTACCTCTTCATGAACTACATGCCCAGCTCTGCAGGAGCCTGCTTTTCGTCCAAGATCCGTAAGAATTGACGCTCGGTCAAGATCGGCACGCCTAGCGTCTCTGCCTTGGTGCGCTTCGACCCCGCATCCTGACCGCAGATCACGTAGCTCGTCTTCTTGGAAACACTGCCCGAAACCTTCGCACCGAGCGCTTTCAAGCGCTCGCCTGCTTCATCGCGCGTCATACCGGACTCGACCAAGCTGCCAGTCAAAACGAACGTAAGTCCTTCAAGCGGCTGTTCGCCCACTTCGACGATCTCTTCAACGAGCGCGAACCCTTCAGCCTTCAAGCGCGCGAGCACAGCCTGGTTCGTTTCGTTGGCCAAGAAGGAGTGAACGCTCTCAGCGATCACAAGCCCGACACCGGGAATCGCAGAGAGCTCTTCCACGCTCGCCTTCGAAAGCGCCTCGAGCGAAGGGTACGCGTGCACGATCAGCTCTGCCGTGGTCTTGCCCACATGACGGATGCCCAGGCCGAACAATACGCGCGCAAACGAACGCGTCTTCGATTCTTCGAGCGCAACCATGAGCTTCTTCGCGACCACCTCACCGAGCAGAATCGGTTCACCCTCGCGATTAACGCGGTTCATATCCAGATTGGCAAGGTCAGCTTCGGTGAGCTTGTAGTAATCAGCAACATCAGCCACCTTGCCCGTGGCGAGCAAACGCGTAACGATCTCTTCGCCCATGCCTTCGATATCGAGCGCGTTGCGGCTCGCCCAGTGAATAAGGCGTTCCTTCGCCTGCGCTGGGCAATCGAGCGAAACGCAACGATAGACCGCCTCGCCCTCCTCACGTACGATCGGAGAACCGCAACTGGGACAGCTCATCGGCATCTGCCAAGGCACCGAATCTTCAGGACGAAGCGAAAGGATAGGACCGAGCACCTCAGGGATCACGTCGCCCGCTTTGCGCACGACCACCGTATCGCCGATGCGCAAGTTCTTGCGCGCGACCTCATCGCTATTATGGAGTGTCGCGCGTGCGACCACCGAACCAGCCACCCGCACGGGATCGAGCTCAGCCACGGGCGTGAGGGCACCAGTGCGTCCCACCTGTACGGTGATATCGCGCAGGAGCGTGGTCTTCTCTTCAGGCGGGAACTTATACGCGATCGCCCAGCGCGGGGCACGCGAGGTAAATCCCAGTTCGCGCTGCTGGGCGAAGGAATCGATCTTCACCACCACTCCATCGATCTCATACGGCAAGCTGTCGCGCATCTCTAGACAATGCTTGCAAAAATCGAGCACCTCACTGCGCTTCTCACAACGGACCACATCGGGGTTAACGTGAAAGCCGCATTCTCGCAGCCATGCAAGCAGCTCCCACTGCGAAGTGGCGGTGATGTTCGCCTCGTCGGCGATCGCATAAATGAACGTGGAAAGATCACGCTCGGCGGTCACATGATAATCCTTCTGGCGCAAGCTTCCGGCTGCCGCATTGCGCGGGTTCGCGAACGCTGGCTTGCCCTCTTTTGCAGCCTGGCGATTCAGCTTCTCGAAGCTCGCCTTCGACATATAGATCTCGCCACGCACCTCGATCGGCGCATCCAGGTTCACGATATGTTCCTTGCCTGCGCTTGCCAGCTGCAGCGGCACATCACGCACGGTGCGCACGTTCACGGTCACATCTTCGCCCGTCGTGCCATCGCCACGCGTGGCCGCCATGACAAGCGACCCGTTGTCGTACGTGAGCGCGATCGACGAACCATCGATCTTGAGTTCGCACACCACGGGAACGAAACGCCCAAAATGGCTCTCCATGCGGTCCATCCAGGCTTCGAGCTCATCAGTGTCGAGCGCATTATCGAGCGAATACATGCGAACTGCATGCTGAACAGGCGTGAATTGGGTCGCCACTGCCCCGCCCACACGCTGGGTTGGCGAAGACGGGTCGAGGAACTGGGGGTATTTCTTCTCGAGCGCATCGAGATCGCGCAGCAGCGAGTCGAAGGCCGCATCGGAGATCTCGGGGGCGTCCTTCACATAGTAGAGATAGCTGTGATGTTCGATCTCGTCGCGCAGCTTCTGGATGCGTTCGTGAGCACTGTTCTGTTGCGTTTCGTCTGCCATAGCGCCAGGCTACCTTTCCTCTTCATTCGTGGTGTCGCAAGCTTCCCGCTGGTCAAGCTCGCTTAAGAACTTCTGTATGGCCTGTGGAAGGGATTCGACCACCTCTTCGGCGCACACGCTCACTTCACTGAACTGCTCAGCCGCGATCTTTCCCGCTTCACCATGAAGTGCCACGCCCAAGCACGCTGCCTTGAAAGGAGCGACTCCTTGAGCGAGCAAGCCACCGATCGTACCAGCAAGCACATCGCCCGTACCTGCTTTTGCGAGCGCCGCTGTTCCCGCGGTGTAGACC
>ERZ1034952.371-NODE-371-length-42571-cov-9.646274_pt1 | contig 42571 bp, 27 predicted proteins | sample MGYA00520625_ERZ1034952 | MGnify/ENA primary metagenome ERZ1034952 (study PRJEB33766, sample SAMN09781773) | gut metagenome | biome: gut microbiome | host: Homo sapiens | place: Madagascar | study: EMG produced TPA metagenomics assembly of the PRJNA485056 data set... | reverse complement strand
TTGCCTCTGTTTTACCTTTAATTTTGCCTGTTGTTTCACGGATTCAGGATAAAATCACCCAACTAGGTAGCTTGCCATGACTTACAAGCCTCCATTTACAATATCGGCCAAAGCGATCTCGATGATTGCGGAGATTTCCGCACTCATTGAACGTTACGCTATTCGTTTGGAACAGCATGATGCTCTGAAGCTGCGTAAAGCGAATAAAATCAAAACGATCCAATCGTCGCTGGCAATCGAAGGAAATACGCTTTCTGAGAATCAGGTCACCGATATTCTGGACGGGAAAAAAGTCGTTGCTCCCCTCCGGGAAATTCAGGAGGTCAGAAACGCCATCGCCACTTACGACCTTTTTTCGCAGCTTGATCCGTTCTCGGTCAGTGACCTGCTGAAAGCTCACGGCGTCATGATGTCGGCTTTGGTCGATGAGGCAGGAAAATTCCGCCATGGCGGAGTCGGTGTATTTGCCGGAAAGCAGGCTGTCCATATCGCTCCACCTGCAGAACGTGTACCAACCTTGATCGCCGACCTTTTCGACTGGCTGAAACATGCCGAGGATCATCTGCTGATCCGCAGTTGTGTTTTTCACTATGAATTTGAATTCATTCACCCCTTCGCTGACGGCAATGGACGTATGGGGCGGCTCTGGCAGTCTTTGATCCTTACCCGGCTGAATCCGGTGTTCCAACACCTGCCGGTTGAAACCATAGTGCATGATAATCAGCAGCAGTATTACCAGGCGATCAATACCAGCACCGAAAGCGGTAACTCCGGAGTCTTTATTGACTTCATGCTCCATGAGTTGCTTCAAGCCCTCAAACTGCATCAGCAGCCGCTAAATGGCGGAGTAAACGGCGGAGTAAATGGCGGAGTAAACCAGCAGGATGTATTTGAGTTCATCCAACAGAATCCCGGTTTACGGGCAAACGCCATCGCTGCGGAACTCTCCATCTCTGAACGGTCTGTGGAACGCCATCTAAAGCGCCTCAAAGAGGAGAATATGATTGAGTTTCGCGGTGCTCCCCGCAACGGTGGATACTACAGGAAAGAGAACGGAAAAGATTTCGGCCTTCACGGTTGAACGATCCTCCTTTTCATGTTACATTTACCTTATGCAATAGAACAAACCTGATAAGAGAATACGGTTCTTCCGGTTATGAATCCAAAAATAACAAGGGTGTCGGAGCCCGCCGGGGTCTTAGGGAGAGGAAGTCATGAGTAAAATCTCCATCCGTTTTTTTAATGACCGTGAGGTGCGGGCAATCTGGGATGACGAACATTCCCAATGGTATTTTTCGGTATTGGATATTGTAGGTGTTCTTAACGATCAATCTGACTACGAGAAAAATCGCAACTACTGGAAATACCTGAAAGCCAAGCTGAAGAAAGAAGGGAATGAACTGGGTAGTGTCACTACCCAGTTGAAATTGACAGCTCCCGATGGTAAGAAACGCTACTCCAATGTTCTCAATCATGAGGGGATCATTGCGCTTGCCAAAGTATTTCCGTCCAGCAAGGCGAACCGCTTTATCGAGTGGTTCACTTACAGCGACGAAACCGTCGACGGCAAAAGCAAGCAGAAAGCGTATGCTCTGTTTGAAAGTTCTTTCATCGACAGCATCGAAGTCGGCACGGTGAAAGGATTGCAGCAGATCCACGCCTATCTTTTTGGTGGGCTCTACGATTTTGCCGGTCAAATCCGAACCGTGAACATCTCCAAAGGCGGTTTCACTTTCGCCCCGGCAATGTTTCTGGCGGAATCATTGAAAAAGATCGAATCCATGCCGAATGACACTTTCGAGGATATCCTCAATAAGTATGTGGAGATGAACGTTGCGCACCCGTTCCGAGAGGGTAATGGCCGCGCCACCCGCATCTGGCTGGATCTGATGTTGAAAAAATATCGGAAGCAATGTGTGGACTGGAGTAGGATCAACAAGCGGGATTACCTGCAGGCCATGACCCGCAGCGTCACCGACAGTGCACCAATCAAAAAACTGGTTCGGAACGCGCTGACCAATCAGATCGATGATCGGGAAATGTTCATGAAAGGCATCGATTACTCCTACTATTACGAAGAGCCTGACGACACGGAACAAGCTTGAAGCCGCTGTGTGCTCTCCTCCCCTGCCCCGTCGCAACGATTTCTACTCCACCGGCTTATCCGGCAGGGCGGAACGCACCTGCGCCAGAATCTTACGGATTTCATCGAGCGGAAGCCGGGCAAGCAGTTCATTGAGTTCCTGCCGTTCCGGTTCCTCCGGCGGCGGGAGCTGTTGCGGAGCGGCATTCAGAAAGTCGGGAAGCTGGATCAAATATTTCTCTTTGGCTTCACGGTCGGCATGAGCCTGATAATGTTTGGTCATTTCCGGACTCATATGCCCCAGCACCGATTGCACGATCGGCAGTGGGATGCGGTATTCTCCGGCAAGATAGGCGAAGGTATGACGCAGACTGTGAACGTCTTTCGAACTGACCGAACGGCTGCGGCCTTCCGCTTTCCTTGATGTTTTGATTCCGAGGCGTTCAAGGAATTGCTTGACCCGATAGGTAATCCCAGTCGGATTCGATGCGTACATGGCGGCATGTTCGGGCAAGACGAACTCTAAAGCCTCTGCTGAACGGCGTTCTTCAAGGAACGCAGCCAGCGGCGGCAGAATCGGAATATCCAACGCAACCCCGGTCTTGCGGCGTTTCCGGACGATCCAACCGTTGCGGATATCCTCCCAGCGCAAATTGCAGATATCCCCTTCGCTGAGTCCAGTACAGATTCCGATGACGAAAATCGGTTTGATAAAAGGATCATTGTCGAGATTGGCTCCAATCAGCTTGAGCTCTTCCGGTGTGAATGCTTCCCGACTTTCATACTGGTTGTCGAGAAATTGAATATCGAACGGGTTTTCAATGATTCCGGCATCAGCGGCAAGCCAGGCGAAGATCGCTTTCACGGTCTTATGGCGCACGTTGATCGTCGCCGGAGAAAGTCCCTGCGGAACGAACTCGACCGCCTTCCCCGTAGCTTTCTTCGCTTCCTCAGCCTTTTGCTTTTGCGCCTCCACATACAGAAAAGAACCGGAAGTGCGCAATAAAGAGATATACTCTTCGGCATGGGGACGACGGACATCCCGAAGATTCACGATTTCCGGATGTACTTTCGCCATCCACGCCGTAAAGTCGCCCCAATAGGAAATCTTCTGGGCAAGCTGCTTTTCACCCGGCATCCGCTTTTTCGGTTTCTTCAGATAAAGGTCGAGAGCATCAACCAGCGGAACGGTGCTGCCGCCGGTCAGCTGGTCCGCAAAGTTGTCGATCAGAGCTTTGACGCTCTTCTGTTCGCTAGCGGTCTTGGCGGTCTCTTTGATCTTCTTCTCGTAGGCCAATGCGGCGCGTTCGGTAGTACAGCCTTCGCAGACGCCGTAGAACCATTCGCCACCCTGCATGAACTTATAATGATACTCTTTGGTCTCACCGTATTTACTTTTGCGTTTGAAAACAGACATCGCACCACCTCCTGATCAATGGTGCTACAATATACCGTAAGTTGCCTCATTTCAAACAGCAATTAGAACATTTTTAGAACATTTTCCATTTGTTCCACTATTTTAAGCTCAAATAACAGCTGCCTTCTAAGCAGTTGGCCGTGGGTTCGATTCCCGCCCGGGCTACCATGCTGTCCTCTTCAAGTTGAGCTAGAATCAACTCGTGATCCATCCTTGCTGCATCCACCAAGAACAATCTGATTTTTATTGATCCTGTTACAGCAAATTCCTCATTTTTTCAAATTGTCATAAAAAGTTACTTGCATCACTATATCATGTACCTGACTCGGAAGGATCAACCTGCCGGATTGTCTCGACCCTTTACATAAAGGTTCCGCAGAAGCAAACAGAAAAATTTCGATAGCCCGTCTCATTGATCAGCTGACAAAAGACAGCTGCAATTGCCCTGCCGGAAGCATCCGATACGGAAAAGCAACCGCTCTTGAACGGTGTGCAAGGAAGAACGCGGTGGAATTCCAGAGGGGACAACCGTTGCAGCGGTTGTCGTTTTCCGGTGGCATGCTGCTGTTTTGTCCGACGGAAAAAATGATTCCTGACGCTTTATTTTCAAGATTCATTCCAGCGCTTCTCCGGAAACGGGCTTGCGCGGGCGCCCCGGTCAGCCGCGGCGAAGCTCACGGTAGGCTCCCGGCTGCATCCCGGTGGCCCGGCGGAAAGCCAGCGACAGCGAAACCGGCGAGGAGTAGCCGGTCTGCGCGGCGATTTCCGACAGGGAAAGCTCGGTGCTGTCCAGCAGATTCTTCATCCGGTCAATCCGGAGCTGCTGCAGAAATTCAATCCCCGTCCGGCCGAGATGGCGGCGGAAGAGCCGGTTCAGCATCGATTGCGACAGCTCCGCATACCGGGCGGCTTCGCCGATACCAACCGGCGAATCGCAGTTCTGAATCAGAAAACGGATTGCGGTCGCCAGTTTCAGATGCGGCACCGCAATAATGTCGGTACTGGCCCGGCGAATCACCGCGCTCGGTGAAATCACTTCAGGTTCAAGCGGCACGTCGCCGCCGTCGAGCATTTTCTGCATGGTTTCGGCAAGTTTCAATCCTACCGTGCCGTGTTCGCCGTTGATGCCGGAGAGCGGCACCGGCGTGTAGGTCGTATACAGTGGCCGCTGCGAGTTGCATAAGATTGCCACTTCCTCCGGCACCCGGAGCCCCAGCTCCTCCACCGCCCGCCAGACCGGCGCCACGACCTGGGGATTGACTAAAATCAGGGCCGCCGGTTTCGGCAGACTTTCCAGAAAGTTCCGAATTCCGGCCAGCATTTCCGGATAGGACGGCTCCACGCCGTCCCGCGGCACACAGTAGTGGGAATGGCATTCCAGGCCACGCCTGCCGGTCAGTTCCCGCAACGCCTGGCTGGGACAGATGGGAATTCCGCAGACTTCACCCGGGAACTCCTGAGTGGAAATCGCCGCAAAAATCTGAAATCCCTGCCCGACAAAGAAATCGACGGCCATTTCGGCCACCGCCCGGGTATCGCTCAATACGGATCGCACATTGCCGCCCGGCGGCAGGATTCGCGATACAATCGGAATTTTCCCGATATCGCGGATGGCCGAGAGATCCTCCAGCGTCAGGTAGTCGGAAATCACGCCATCCCCCTGCCAGTCCCGCGGTATCACGTCCCGGCACAATTCGATCAGCCAGCCGTGCCGCTGGCCGAAGGCGTAGATCGGCTGAAGAAGTTGATCGTTCGGATGCATGAATGCACACAGAATATGGGGCATTTTACGGAACATGTTCGTGAAGTATATATGACTGTCTCAATTGCATGTATTGATTTAATCCTTTTTTATGGTATAATTATTATAAAGCAAAAGGAGGTGTATTTCAAGTACATTATTTGAATCAGAAAGGACATCTTATGAAAAAATCCGTACCGGAGGCAATTTCCCGACATCACGTATCCGTGAATGCTTTACGGGGAAGCGATAAGGTTGCATAATACTGGATATGTGAAGTTTTCGTGTACGGTCTGTCATGATATAACTCCTTTTAGTTGAATGAATTTATTCGGCCTCTGGCGGAAAATTGTTATGTTTGCTCTTCCTGGTTTCGTTCGTCTGCGTTGTCGTGGAATTCGCAGGGGAAATACATTTCCCCCGCCCCCCATTTCTTACTCTGTGCCGGGCTTTCATTTCCTGCGGGTTGCGTTCATATCCGCTGCATGGCGCATACCACGCTTTTTGGGTCGGGCAGCAATGCTGTTTTGTTTCACATATCCAGTATTATGTATCGCAACTTCACATTGATTGAATTGCTGGTCGTGATAGCGATCATCGCCATTCTGGCGGGGATGCTGCTGCCGGCGCTGAACCGGGCGCGCCAGAAGGCGCGCGGAACCACCTGCCTCAGCAATCTTAAACAGATGATGCTCTATACGCAGCAGTATCTCGACAGTTACAACGGCACGATCACTTGCGAGGGGGACTGGGAACAGTGGGCAGGAGCCCTGTTCAAAGCCGGTTTTGTCGGACTCGGCGACTGGAAGGCGCTCAATTGCCCTGATGTCAACTTCTCGGCGGGAAATCTTGCTGGTGGAGTGGAAGACTGGAAGATCAATATGTTCGCCTATCCCGCCAATTATCTGGGCGCGGCCAAGATCAATGGAAACTATTACGGCGAGTCGTCGGCCAGTCCCTACCGGATTATCCGCGATGCAAGCCACTCTGCAATCAATTTCAAACCGGTAAAGCAGCCGTCGAACTTTCTGTTTCTTGCCGACGGACGAAATGATCAGGGGGAGCCTTGGGCGAGACTTTATCTGAAGACTGCCTGCGGCTGGGCGAGTGCTCCGTGGCGAGGACATAGCGGCACGAGTTTCTCCGCAGCCTGGGGAGACGGTCATGCATCAATGGCGAACGAGGGAAAATTGGAAGAAACCACCTGCCCGAAAGAGGATATCGCCTGGGCAGCCGAATAAGATTGAACGAAGGAAAAATTTGGATGATGATGAAGAAATTGACCGCCTGGCTGCTGGTGCTGCTGGCCGTGGCAACTGCGGCTGCCGACCGGCTGCCGGCCAGCCCCTCCATCGACGATCTCGGAAACCTGACCGTCGGGAAACTCGCACTGCATTGGACTCGGTATGCCCCCGACTGGCGCAGTGAAACTCTTCAGGCGGACGATTTCAAGGCGGATGCCGGATTTCCTCGGCGCAGTCCCGGCCGGGTCGAGATTTCCGGCAAATGGAACAGCTTCCGTATCGCGATTTCGGCGGTTGCGGCCGGAAACAACGGAATCGCCTATACCGCCCGTTTCACGGCGGCTCCGCCGGTGGATACCGCGGCTCTCGCGCTGATCATGATCATGCCGGACCTCGAAGCGGGTGATGTCTGGGCTGATGGCCAGAAGATTGTATTGCCGAAGGAGTTCGAGAGAGTCTCCATTTTCAGCCGAAAGGTTCGTTCGCTCCGGTTCGGCAGCGGCGACAGGACCGTTGCCGTCGAAGGCGACTTCCTGCTGCAGATTCAGGACAACCGGAAATGGGGCAGCCGGTATTATGAGTTCAGGCTCGGAACGACTCCGGTTTCCGGAAAAATCGGCGAGGCCTCCATCGACTTGCGCATCCGGGTCGAATCGCCGCGCACCGCTCCGATCGACCTCAAAGAGGCGTTCAATATGGGGTTCAGGGATGAGACGCCCAACGATGGGAAAGGCGGCTGGACCGATCAGGGACCGGCCACCGACCTGCGTATGATGAAACCCGGAAAACTCTCGGCTTTCGGTGTCGATTTCGACATTGTCGATCCGGAACGAAACGGCGGACGTTCCTGTCTTGTGCTCTCATCCGGGCAGAAAAAGTTCCCGGCGGAGAAACGTGTTGTGCTCGACGGAGCCGGCGGGGAATTCCGGTATCTGTATTTGCTGCACGCCTCGGCCTGGACGCCGGCACAGATGCCGATCGGCACGATCATTGCGGAGTATGCTGACGGCAGAACGAAGGAAATTACGGTGCATGCCGGCCGCGATGTCGGCAACTGGTGGCCGCCCTGCAGTTTTGAAAACGGCGCCGTCGCCTGGACCGGGGAGAAGGAGGAGTCTGTCGTCGGGCTTTACCTGTCGCAGTTTTCGGTCGGCACTGCTCCGTCCAGGCTGACTTTCAAAGCGGCGGACGGTTCCAACGCCGTCTGGATGATCGTCGGCGCCGCACTCGGCGACCGCAGGCTGAATCTCCGGCAGATCGAGACTCCGTCGTATCTTGTCGCGGGAAAGGATTGGCTGCCGGTCGAATACAACGGCAATACCGCAGCGGGTTCTCCGCTCGATTTTTCGGTCTACCTCGACGCACCGGCCGGCAAGTACGGTCCGGTCATTGTCACCGAAGACGGTCATTTCGCCTTCCGTGACGCGCCGGAAAAACGAATTCGGTTCTTCGGCACTAATCTGGTCGGCTCATCGAATTGTCTCGACAAGGCACTGGCCGATGATTTCGTGGCGAAGCTGACCCGGCTCGGCTACAACTCGCTCCGTTTCCACCACTTCGAAAACGAGTTGCTCGATTTCCGCCCGGAGCTGACTTTCAACCCGAAGGCGCTCGATGAGTTCGACTATCTGTTCGCGGAACTCAAAAAACATGGTGTTTATCTTTGCCTTGACCTTTACGCGAGCCGTATCGTTGATATAAACAAAGATGTGAAGGAGTTCAAAGGATACTCTTTGCATGGTTTTGCGATGAAGACCCTGATTCCGATCAGCGAATCGGCGATGGATAACTGGAAGGAATTCGCCCGGCGGCTGCTGACTCACCGTAACCCGTATACCGGTCTGACCTACGCGGAGGACCCGGCGCTCTATTCGCTGAATCTCGTGAATGAAAATCCGCTCATCCTCGGCTGGAACAGTAATTCTGCGCTTGTTCCGCTTTTCGAGAAAAAATATGTCGGGTATTTGAAGACGAAAGGGCTCGACACGCCGGAGAACCGCGCCTCCCGCGGCGGCCTCTTCATCGAGTTCCTGAACGACCTTCAGATCAGAAGCATCGAAGAGCAGAAACGATTCCTGAAGGAAGAACTGAAGCTGACCGCGCTGATCACCGACCTCAATATGCTCAGCAACTTCACGATGAATGAAGTACGGGAGCATCTGGACTTTGTGGACAATCACCAGTATTGGGACGGGCCGTCGTTTCCGGTGCGGGACTGGCAGTTGCCGTATAGTTTCAACAATCATTCATGCATTGCAAATCGCGCGGAACTACCGCGGTACATGATGCCGGCACGGATTTTCGGCAAACCGTACACGGTTACCGAATTCAATTTCAGCAACCCGAATCCGTACCGGGTCGAGGCGGCTCCGCTGATCGGCGGCTATGCCGGGCTGCAGGATTGGGACGGCCTCTACCGGTTCGCCTGGTCGCACAGTCGGGATTATATGAAAGCGGTCGATGTGCCGCGCGGCTTCGATCACGTCAACGATCCGCAGGCGCAACTGGCGGAACGCATCAGCAGTCTGCTTTTCATGCACGGCTACATCCGTCCGGCCGGGCCGGCCTTCGCCTTCAGCTGCACGCCGGAACAGCTCCGTTCGCTGGCGGGGCCTCCGGGAAATGACGGCGATTATCCGGCGGCGTTCACCGAACTCGGACTCTACGGCCGGATCGGAACGCTCTCTCCCGCCGCCTCGTTCCCCAGTGTGCAGAAGGTCGACGCGCTCAATGCCAACTGGGAGAAGCGGCTTCCCGCCGCTGCCCGCGCCGCCCTCGACAAACTCGAAAAAACCGGAGTCATCACGAGCGCCGGCGGACAGATCACGCTCGATTCGAAGGCGAAGACGCTGAAGATCGTCGCTCCGCAGTGCGAAGTGATGACCTTCTCCGGCAATCTGTCCGGCAAAGTGATGAGACTTTCCGGCGCCGACCGTTACCAGACGGCCGCGTTGCTGTCGCTCGACGGCAAACCGCTGACCGAAAGCGGCAGGCTTCTGTTCGTTCAGATGCCGAACCTCGGCGCGACCAGGCAGAAGTTTTCGAATGAGCGCCGCAGCCTGCTCGAAAGCTGGGGGCAGCTGCCGATCCTGCTCGAAAAGTGCCGGGCCGACGTCGAACTCTCTCTGCCGAAGATGAAGGTCGAGGCGCTGAAGCTCGACGGCTCCCCGAACGGCAGCGTTCCGGCGGCTTATGAAGACGGCAGGCTCCGTTTCACGGCGGACACCGCTTCGCGTCCGGGTGGCGTGATGGTCTATCTGCTGACCCGCTGACCGCAGCGCAAAATTCCCGGTGCGGAACAGGATTTGTCCTTCTCCGGGAATTTTTTCGCTCAAACGGTTACCGGCAGCAATCTGCGCAATAAACAACCGAACATTGAGAGGAATGATGAAACATTTATACTCTGACGATCAGGATGTCTCCTTTTCCCGGCTCTTCGCCAACCCCGGAGCCCTCTACCGCGACACCCCTTTCTGGGCCTGGAACTGCCGTCTCGACGGCGAGGAGCTTCATCGTCAGATCGGAATCTTCCACCAGATGGGCATGGGCGGATTTCACATGCACGCCCGCACCGGCCTGGGGACTCCGTACCTCGGCCCCGAATTCATGAAGCTGGTCCGGCAGTGCGTCGACGATGCCAGGGCCGGATCGATGCTCGCCTGGCTTTACGATGAGGACCGCTTTCCCTCCGGCGCAGCCGGCGGACTCGTCACCCGCGATCCAGCATTCCGCGCCCGCCACCTGCTCCTGACCTCCACCCGCCGGACCGAAGCGCCCGACCCCGCCAACGATGGTTCCGGGAAGCTTCTCGCCGTCTATGCGATCCGTTTCGATCAGGAACACCGGCTGGCGGATTACCGGCTGCTTGCCGACGGGGATCCCGCCGCGCCCGGCTTCGAACGGTTCTACGCTTATTTGATCGTCGAATCACGCAATTCCTGGTTCAATGACCAGGCTTACGTCGATACCCTCAATCCGCGTGCGATCCGCCGGTTCGTCGAACTGACCTACGAGGCTTATTTCAAGGCGGTCGGTGACGAGTTCGGCAAATCGATCCCCGCGATCTTTACCGACGAACCGCACTTCACCCATAAAACCGTGCTGCGGTTTGCCGCCGAACGGCGCGATGTCCAGCTCCCCTATACCGATGACCTGCCCGAAACCTACCGCCGTGAATACGGCGCCGAATTCTTCGACACCCTGCCGGAACTGGTCTGGGAACGGGCCGACGGCGCCTGGTCGGCCGCCCGCTACCGGTATCACGATCATATTGCGGAGCGGTTCGCTTCGGCGTTCGCCGATACCGTCGGCAACTGGTGTGAACGCCACGGCATCCGTTTCTCCGGACACCTGCTGGAGGAACCGAGGCTGGAATCGCAGACCGCCGTCCTCGGCGATGTGATGCGCAGTTACCGCTCATTCCAGCTGCCCGGGGTTGACATGCTCTGCGACTGGGTCGAACTTTCCACCGTCAAGCAGGCGGCCAGCGCTTCCCGTCAATACGGCTGCGGCGGGGTTCTCTGCGAACTGGACGGCGTGACCGACTGGGACTTCAACTTTTCCGGTCACAAGGGCCACGGCGACTGGCAGGCCGCGCTCGGTGTCACCGTCCGGGTTCCCCACCTGGCATGGCTGTCGATGGCAGGTGAGGCAAAGCGCGACTATCCCGCCTCCATCAGCGAGCAGTCGCCGTGGTGGCGGAAGTATCCGGTGATCGCCGATCACTTCGCGCGCGTCAACACCGCAATGAGCCGCGGCCGCGCCCTCTGCCGCGTCGGAGTGATTCACCCGGTCGAATCTTATTGGCTGGTCTACGGCCCGCAGGATCAGACCGCCGGCGCCCGCCGTCAGGCCGAGCAGGATTTCAGTTCGCTGTGCCGCTGGGTGCTTCACGGGCTGATCGATTTCGACTTCATCGCGGAGTCGCTGCTGCCGACGCAGAACCTCATGGAATCCGGCGCCGCTTTCAAAGTCGGACAGATGAGCTATGAAACCGTCGTCGTCCCGCCGGCGATCACGCTGCGCGGCACGACCCTCGACCGGCTCGAGGCGTTTGCCGACGCCGGAGGCGACCTGATCTTCGCCGGCCGGATTCCCGTCTGCTGCGACGCAGTGCTTTGCGACCGCGCCGCCCGGCTGGCCGCCCGCTGCCGCCGGATCGATTTCTCGGAAGCGGCGCTGCTCGAAGCGCTCCGGGAGCGCCGCGATGTCGAAGTCGTGCGCAGCGATGACGGTTTTCCCGCGTCCTCACTGCTTTATCAGTTGCGCGATGCCGGAAACGAACGTTTCCTTCTTCTGGTCAACACCGAACGTTTCGGCGAGACGTTCACCGGGCGGGTGCGCATTCGCGGCAGCTGGCAGCTGGAGTTTCTCGATACCGCCACCGGCGAACAGAAGCCGCTGGCCGCCGCTCATGAACACGGCTGGACGGTATTGGAATACGATTTCTATGCGCACGGCCATTTGCTGCTGCGTCTGACTCCGGCCGCGGCGAGCGTCGGAGGAGAGTTGCTGCGGCCTCCTTATGCCGATGCGGAGGTGGAGGCGCGGATTCTCGGTCGTCTGAACGGTTTCGCGCTGCCGGTCACGCTGGACGAACCGAACGTACTGGTGCTCGATCAGGCGCAATGGCGCACCGATGACGGCAACTGGGAGCCGGCGGAAGAGATTCTGCGGCTCGACAATCTTGTCCGGGCCAGATTCGGTCTGCGGCCGAAGAGCGGCCAGATCGTCCAGCCGTGGGTCAACCCGCCGGACGGCAAGACGTACGGCCGTCTGGAACTGCGTTACCCGATCGAATGTGCAGTCCCGGTAACCGGTACAATGCTCGCGCTGGAACAGCCTGAAAACACCGAACTGGAGCTTGACGGTCAGCCGCTGACCTTTGCGGACGCCGGATTCTGGACTGACCGCTCGGTCCGGAAAACCACGCTGCCTGAATTGACGGCGGGAATCCACACCTTGATTCTGCGCCGCGATTACCGTCTTGATACCGATATCGAACGAATCTATCTGCTCGGTGATTTCGGAGTGGAACTCGGCGGCGACCGGATGCGGCTCACAGCGCCGGCGCGTACCCTGCACTGGGGAGACGTCGCCCCGCAGGGGTTGCCGTTCTACTCCGGAAACCTGACCTATCACTGCAAGTTCACGCTGGCGGAAGCCGGCGCGACGGCTCTGCGCTTTCCTTCGCGCGGCACCCGGCTGGCGGAGGGACTCCGCAACAACGATGCGGCGCGCGAATGTGACTTCGCCGGTTTCCGGGCGACGGTGGTCGGCGTATCGGTCGACGGCGGCGAGGAACAATCGGTGGCGTTCGCCCCGTTCCAGTGCGAACTCGGAACGCTTGCCGCCGGGGAGCATACGCTGGCAATCACCGTCTACGGCAGCCGCGTCAACAGCTTCGGCGCCCTCCACCTTTCCTGGCCGGTTCCGTGGATCGGACCGGAGGCGTGGCGTACCGAAGGCGACCGTTTCACGCGCGACTACCGGGTGCGGAAATTCGGCGTGACGATCGCTCCGCTGCTGGTCAAAGGCGCCGGAGCCTGAAAATGAAACTCTGCGGCGGCGCATCCGCCGAAGAAGCGGAACCCGCCGGAAGCAGCCGGGCCATCTCGATTGTCGAATTCAAATGGCCCGTCAGAAATGGAACATCCGTTCAGTCGCGGCAAAGTATCAATCACTCAGGCAAGTGATCAAGGAAATCGAAAAATGCCGTCTTGCCCGCAAAAAAGAGGTTTGATTCAGGTCTCAAGCCGGAGAAGAAAGATCGGGAAAACTCAAGCCGGAAAGGGGGCACAAGTCATGCCTCGGCGAAACGACACTCGAAGCGGGCGACGGCATCGCCGGGAATTGGCACGTTTCCTTTTTCGGCAGGGGTAAATTTCAAACCGGCTCCTCATTGTACCCGTACTGTTTCGGCATCATATCTCTTCAATGCCTATTTGTTTCAGGTATTGATACGTCCCGTCGTAAAACTCCGGCAGACGGGTGGCGTCATCGGGATTGCCTTCGGGAATGCAGAGCACCATGCCTTGACGCGCTCGCGTCAAAAGCACGCGATACGCGTTGATCTGATAGGCTTTGCGTTCCGGCGCGCGGATATTCTGCCACTTGTTTCCAGTAAAAGAATAATTACCCCATCTCGTTCCCTGCCAACGCAAATCGCCATCCCAAACCAAACACGTCCAGTCGAGTTCCAATCCCTGCACATCAAATTCCGAAGCGGCATCCTCCAGGAAAAGCGACGAACGAATATCCGTAATATCATCCAGGAACCAATGCACGGTATCGGGTTTACATCGCACGTCGATCGCCAGCGGCCGCAAGCGTTGGGCCTGTGACGAAACCACCATGCCGTAGCGCTCCGTGCCGCGTTTCTGCCGCCGCAGCCATGCTTTGGCCTGATCCAGCGAACGGGTCAGCACAATCGGATATTTTCCTTCCAGCATCCGAAACCGTTCTTGTGCTTCGGGAATATCGCCTTCCAACAGAAAATGAACAAAATTCGAAAGTTGTTCCGCCCGGAAGGAACGCATTGAGACCGCCAAATGTAAATCGCTGCTGCGTTCCAATCTGGAATTGGCTTGCAACAAATCTTCCAATTCGCCCTCGGCATACTCTTTGCCGGTCAACTCATCGGAGATAAACACATTCCAGTTGGGAAAGTTCGCATTGATCGCCCGCAACCACTCGCCGATTCCTGCCTCCCCTGTATTGATTTCCTGTCCGCCGCCGACCAGACAAACGATAACGCCCCAGTCTTCACGCAAATTCAGCGACCAGATCAAAAACTCCGGTTCTGACATCGGGAAATCATGAATGCCTTGTTTGCGGCTCAGCCAATTTGCCAACTGTTGTTTGGTCCATGCCCGCTGTGCTTCGTCAAAAATCGCCACATGCTCGACTTCGGAATATCCATCATCCTGATGCTTGGTGACTTTCGCCGGATCAATTTCCAATACCCCGTCGCGAATCGGCTTCTTGAGCTTGTTCAATGTCTCGTTACGGTAATGATGCACGATTTGAATAAAGGATTTGACATCGCGCCGAGCCGTGGTGAGATTGTAACGAACGCCCGGATTACGTTCCTCTTCCTGCCGCTTCTTGTCGCGCGCCAGGGCTTCGCTCAACACCGAAACCAGCGGCTGATTGCCGGAGAGATATACTGCAAGGCTCTTTTTCTCAAACTGCCGAACCGCGATATTCAACCCGACCAGTGTTTTTCCCGCGCCGGGAACGCCGGTAACAAAACAGATGGATTTCTCGTGATTGGCCTGCGAGTGTTCAATCACGCGCATGACAAATTCGCTGGTACGCTGTAAATTCTCGCCGGAAGCTTCGCTGCGAGTAATATCCTCGACGGAATGATTCAAATACAAGGAGCTTGCCGCCTGAATGATGGTCGGCGTCGGCATGTAGCGACTATACCCCCAACGACTCAAATCGGCGTGCTTGCCATGTTCCTGTGTGATTTTGGCAATCACCTCACGAAGACCGCCGGCATTGCAGAGAATCGGCTCAAACACATGATCATCATAAAGACAAAATTCCTGCGTTGCAGAGGAATCCGGCGCTTCAGTGGCGATCAATACGGGAACAATGGTCAAGTCCCGACTGGCCTCATGGAAGTTTTTCAAATCGAGCGCATAATCCCAAACCTGCTCGGAATCCTGCCGGTAATAGACCTCCGCTCCGACCTTGAATTCCAGCGCAAAAACAATACCCTGAAGCAAAAGAACCACATCAATACGCTTCCCCAGTCGTGGAATGGAATATTCAAAAAGAATCTGTCCATCGGCCTTGTTTCGCAGAATCTCTTTGAGCATCTGAATCTCAAATTGCCACGCATTGCGTTGCAAATCCACGAGATCAAACGAATTTTCCGCCGCCAAAGCCCCGAGAATCTCATTCTCGGAACTCCCGACAAAATTCGTTATGCTATCTGCGTAGAAATATCGATTCACTGGTATTCGTCCTTATTCGTTCACGATTCCGCGGCCCTTCGGGTAGTTGGATCTTTCCCAGAAGTATTTGCCGGCATTCGCGCCACTTTTCGCCGGCCGGCAGCTCCTGCCTGCACCACACTCCGGACAAATTCGGTTCGACGGGCAGTTCTTTTTTCGATAATTTCCTTCACATGAGCAGCGTGAGCTTTTTTATTTTGAAATATATTGCTGATACAGCCGGAAATAATCGTATTTTGCCTTTGACCGCCGGTTGCTTGAATATCCATGCGATCAAAAACGCGATACCGAAGATTACAAAGCTTTTATCATATCTTCCTCTCAATCAAAAATACAATTAGCCTTGACATAGTCTTTTATATGCTTTCTGAATAAGCTTTGCCATCAGAACTCGACGTTCTTTTAAGAATTCATTATACTCCATTGTATCGAACCCCTGCGGCAAAGCATGGTTTTCGCACATCAACTTAAAGTTATCTTCGCCAAGTTTTTGAATGAACTCATTGATATAATCTGCCGGTGGACGGTCGGAAATAGCAATATTGGTCTGATAGTCTAAATAGGTATAGTTTGCAATTTGATTACGTTCGCGATCTGAATCAATACCAATAGATGTCAAATAATTCTTTGGAAAAATATGATGCTTGTCGACAGCATTTTTGTTGCCGTGGGCTCCAGGAAGTAAAAACATTGCAAGATGACTTGTGCTGAACAACATAGGAATATTTAAAATATTTTGAGAAGCCAAATATGCATACCAATGAGGTGAAATCGCTGCCGACGACTCCAAATCTTTCGGCAAAGTTATTGCAAAGTAATCTTCCGTCAGGCGGGAATCAATCACAGAACTCAGGTAAGCCGCCAGCTCGTCTGCGTTTTTTAAAGTTTTCATATCAGCAAATAATTTTTCAGCATCTGTCTCTACTGACGAACTGAAATATGAGGTAACGCTTACCATAAAAAACCATCTTCTGAACAAAGAGCTTAACTTCTGATTTTCAAGATGGAATTCATATTTGGCAATTAAATAGAGAATATAACTAAATACAATTGAGTTATCGGCTGCAATCAATTTACTGCTGACATATCCGCCTTGTGCAATAATATTCAAAAAAGCATGCCAATTATTCAAATCGATGACAGTTGACAATGCCGCGCCGAATACAGCAAGATTTTCGTTACGCCGCTCTTCGGTAACAATGCCTGAATCCAAATCTTTTCCTCGCAATAACATATATGCGTATCTCAAGCGGGCGCGCTTAAATCCGACTCCAACAATCATACGAACCAAATGTACCGGTTCAACGACTAAAAGGTTGTTATAAGATGTTCCAGCGGCTGGAATATGAGATTTTTCACAGAAGGAATCAATTTTGTCCCGATCTTCTTTGGCATACACAGAGAGCAGAGTAAGAATGAAGTCGTTTTCATTCAGCTTCTGGCCCCCGGAATTCACCCGAACAAAAATTTCCGCAACCTCTTCTTCACTTGCGGAACGATAAATATCCAATACAGGAACCGGATATTTTTCCAATCCCAATAATTCATTCAATCGGTTTTCGATGAGATCCTCTTGCTCATCGGTTAAGATTGGAAGATTATTTTTTTCATAACTTTCATTCAGTCGCTTAATATAAGCCCTGCGGAGTCTGGACAGCGTATTTTGCTCTTTGGCCAGAAATACAACGCTGAGATCGGAAATCCACTCCGGATTGCGTTCATAAGCTACGCTCCAGTTTTCAAAACGATCAACTTCACGAAGCGGATTGTAACATATCTTGATATTGCGTTCTTTGAAATTCTTATCTTTAACTTTTATTCCATACATGGTTGCGACTAGCGCCGTTAACCGTTGCTGGCCATCAATAATAAGACTTTTGGGCGATTTTAATTCTTTGTCATTGAGTCCGATATCTTCCATTTTGCTGGAATAGTTTTCGGGGGACTCCCACAGCATAATATACCCGATAGGGAACCCTTTGAGCATGGAATCATATAAATTTCTTACTTTTTCATTTGCCCATACAAATGGCCTCTGCAAATCCGGCAAGCCAATCCGGCCGAGCTTGATCTCTTTCAAGAGAAAATCCAGATCAATATTATGGGATTCAAAAATTTTATTTGCCATTAGTCATTTCTCATAAGTTAATAATCGCATCCTGAATGCACTGGCGGTCGTGCCAAATAGCGTCGAACCATTCTTTCAATTCCGCAATGTTTTCCGGTTCGTCAAAACCGGTACTCATATCGTGCCGGATAGGGTTCACTAAACCAAGTCCGGAAGCAGTATACCGCTACGTTAAACGATTGCGCAATTTGCGTTCATCCGAATCGCCGACAAACGCCAGACGATCCAGGATATCCGCAGTTTATCAATGGACGGCAATACATTTTCGAGCATCTCAAGAGGAACGGAAAACAATGCGGTAATGACAGAAAAACAGGAATTCTGCGGCAGCCCTGTTGAAAGCAGTTCCCCCGCCTTGAGTCGTTTATGATTGATCAACTGCATCATTGCCCTTGTATTTTCTCTCAATAACAGCCTTGGCCTCTGAACAGTTCTTGTCCACTCGGCTCATCCATTTCCGGGAAGTCTGCATTATTCCCCGGCCTTACCGGATTTGCCCCAGGCATCGGCCTCATCTTTCTTGAACTTCCAGTAACGGCCGATACGGCGGTCTGGCATGCCTTTGCCTTCGGTCCATTTGTAAATGGTCTCGCGGCAAGCACCAAGGTATTCCGCGCTTTCTACCGATCTTCCATATTATGACCTCAGCTCATCCATATAAAAACATATTTCAGCGCACTACTATACTGCTAAAATATTGCACTTTATGGAAAATGCAAGCGTCTATATGGATTTGATAGTGATTTTTAGTAATTTTTAATTGATTCAAGAATTGTATGGGATGATTTAAAAATAAAGAAGGCCCATTCTCGGAAAAAGGAAAGTCGCAGAAACAACACAAAGAGATAACATACAAAAAAGCCGGTCACATGACCGGCATAATCTTTCAATGGTAGCGGGGAATGGAATCGAACCATTGACCTTCAGGTTATGAGCCTGACGAGCTGCCACTGCTCTACCCCGCGCTGTCGATATTACTAATATACCCCCGCAATTCGATTTTTCAAGCATGCAGGGGAGAAAGTTCAGGAAAATTTCATCAAAAATTATTAGATTAAACTAATAAACAGGTTGAAAAACAGTTGCCTCATGATATATTAAAGAGGATTGAAAGGAATCGTGTCTATGAGCAACAATGTCATTTCCAGCAGTCTGGAAGATTATCTCGAAGCGATTGCCGAGATCATCGAAAACAAAGGCCATGCCCATACCAAAGACATCGCCGAACGGCTGCGGGTGAAGATGCCGTCGGTAACGAATGCGCTTCAGGCGCTTTCGGCGCGCGGACTGATCAATTATCAATCGCACAGTCCGGTCGTATTGACCAGCCGGGGAGCGGAAATGGCCGCGGTGATCCGTCATCGGCATACGGTTTTGAAGGGCTTCTTTTCCGGCCTCCTGAAACTCGATTCAAAGAAGGCCGACGAGACGGCATGCCGGATCGAGCATGTGATCGGCGAAACCGTGCTTTCGCGCATCGTCCTTCTGGTCGAAGCGATCGCCGAACGCGAGGACTGCGCACCGCTGCGCGAATATCTCGCGACAACCATGCCGAAACTCAGCGCCGAGGCCGGAGAAGATGACGGAAATCTGATTCCGCTGAGCGAGCTGCCGGTCGGACAGCCGGCCGTGGTGGTGCGCGTCGACGAAAACCTGCGCGGCCTCAAGAAATTTGCGGATCTCGGACTCGTGCCCGGCACACTGCTGCAGCTGGAAGGACATGCGCCGTTCGGCGACCTGCTGCGCGTCAGAATCATGGGAAGCAGTCTGTCGCTGCGGGCCGGCGATGCCGCGTTCATCAGTGTCAAGCTCACGTAAAGCGGGCTTTTTTATCAGGTTGTTTAGCTTCTTCTAATTATTGATTAAGGATATCTATTCCATGGAGAGCAAAGTTTTCAGAATCGCTCTTGCCGGTAATCCGAATTGCGGAAAGACCACCATATTCAACCGCCTGACCGGAACGCGGCAGCATGTCGGCAATTATCCCGGGGTGACGGTCGAGCGCAAGACCGGTTCGTGCCGGATCAATGATTTCCGGGTCGAGATCGTCGACCTGCCCGGAATCTACAGTTTATCCTCCTCTTCGCCGGAGGAGAAGGTCGCATTTCAGGAACTGCTCAAAGGCGACATCGACCTGATCCTGAACATCATCGATGCGGGAAACGCCCAGCGGAACATGTATCTGACCACGCAGCTGACCGAACTCGATATTCCGATGCTGCTGGCGTTCAACATGATCGACGATGCGGAAAAACAGGGGCTCGTCTTCGATTTCCAGAAGCTGGAGGGCTTTTTCGGTTCTCCGATCGTTCCCACGGTCGGCTCGACCGGGACCGGCCTCGAAGAACTGCGCCGGAAGATTTACGAGATCGGCCGGGACCCCTCCCCGCAGCGGCCGGTCAAACCGAAATACGGCCCGAAAACCGATGAGGCGATCCGGGCCCTGACCGCCGGAATCGAAGCGCTGAACCTGCCGGAGACAAAGCGGATTCCGGCCCGCTATTTCGCAATCAAGGTGCTTGAAGATGATCCCGAAATCTGCCTCCGCCCCGAATTCGCCGCGTTCTGCAGCGAGGCGGCGGAGTGGCGCAAACAGATTTCCGCCCGGAACGGCATGAACAGCCGCACGCTGATGGCCGACTTCCGGTACGGCGTCATCGCGGGCGCCTGCCGGGAGGCGATTACGATCAGCAACGACCGCCGCCGCCAGCTTTCGGATGTGATCGACAAATATGTCACGAACCGCTTTCTCGGCGTGCCGATTTTTCTGCTGATGATGTATCTCGTGTTCCAGTTCACCTTCGCTGTCGGACAGTACCCGATGGATTGGCTGGAAGCGTTCTTCGGCTGGCTCGGCAGAACGGTGAACGAGGTCTGGCCGGTCGGACAGGCCGAGTTTCTCCAGCGGCTGCTGGTCGAGGGGATCATCGGCGGCGTCGGCGGCGTACTGGTTTTCCTGCCGAACATTCTGCTGCTCTTCCTGTCCATCGCGATACTCGAAGGAACCGGCTACATGGCGCGGGCGGCCTTCATCATGGACGGCTTCATGCATAAGTTCGGGCTGCATGGGAAGAGCTTCATTCCGATGCTGCTCGGCTTCGGCTGCTCGGTTCCGGCCGTGATGGCGACGCGGACGATCGACAACGAGAGCGACCGCAAGACGACGATCATGGTCGTTCCCTTCATGAGCTGCGGTGCGCGGCTGCCGATCTACGCGATGCTGATTCCGGCCTTTTTCCCGGAGAAGTTTCAGGCGCTGACCATGTGGATCATCTACCTGATCGGCATTGTGGTCGCGCTCGGCTGCGCGCTCCTGCTGAAATCGACGATCTTCAAAGGCGAAGGGGAAGTGTTCGTCATGGAATTGCCGCCCTACCGCTGGCCGACGCTGCGCAGCATCCTGATCCTGATGTGGGAGAAAACGTCGATGTACCTGCACAAAGCCGGTACGCTGATTCTGCTTGCATCAATCCTTCTCTTCGTTATCAACACCTTTCCCGAGAAAAAAAGCTTCTCGGTTGATTATCCGGCAGAAATTGCGAAAGTCGAGCATTCCGTCGCTTCGGAAGAGGAGAAAGCCGGAGAACTCTCCCGGCTGAATGCCGAACAGAAAGGCGAGCTGCTTGAATATTCGATTGCCGGCCGCATCGGGAAAGGGCTCGAAGTGGTGATGAAGCCGCTCGGGTTCGACTGGAAGGTCAGCTCGGCATTGATCGGCGCATTCGCGGCGAAGGAGCTGTTCGTCGCCCAGCTCGGCATCCTCTACTCGGTCGAGGATGCCGAAAGCGAGGAGTCGACGCTGCAAAGCGCCCTGCAGAAAAATTACACGCCGCTGCAGGGTTTCTGCATCATGCTCTTCTGCCTGCTGACCGTGCCGTGCATTGCGACGATGGCGGTCGTGAGGCGCGAGGCGAATTCCTGGAAATTCATGTTCGCGCAGATTGCGCTGTATACCGTCATCGCCTATGTGGTCACGCTGGTGGTTTTCCAGGCCGGTTCGGTGCTCGATATCGGTACGAAACCGTTCCTGCCGCCGGTCCGGGAAACGACGATCGTCCGGCAGGCCATGCCGGACGGAGGAATGCGATGACCGGCGAACGATTCGAGGAGAAGTTCTCCGAGGTCGCCGCGCAGGTCCGGAGCAAGCTCGATTCGGCCAGCGGCTGCCACGATTACGATCATACGCGGCGGGTGCTGGCCAACGCGGTCCGGCTGGCGGAGCAGTTGCCGGAGGCGGATCTCCGGATCGTGCGGCTCGCCGCGCTTCTGCACGACGTGGCGCGCCCGGAGGAGATGGCGGCGGAAGGGAAGTTATGCCACGCCGAGCTCGGAGCGAAGCAGGTGATTCCGATCCTGGAAAAGGCCGGGTTCGAGCCGGAGCTGATCCGGCACGTCTCCGGCGCGGTGCTGACGCACCGGTTCCGGGCGAAACGGATTCCGGCGACGCTCGAAGCGAAGATCGTTTATGACGCCGACAAACTCGATTCCCTCGGTGCGGTCGGAGTCGGCCGGGCATTCCTCTTTGCCGGACGTGTGCATGCGCGACTGCACAACACGGAAAGAGAAGCGGTCAACTCCCCCGCTTACAGCCGGGAGGACACCGCCTACCGCGAATATCTCGTCAAGCTCCGGCATCTGCCGGACGGCATGCTGACGGAGCCGGGACGGACGATCGCCCGGGAGCGTGCTGCGTTCATGGCCGAATTCTTCCGGCGGATGAATGCGGAAACCGGGCTTGACGCCAATATGCCTTCTTAGAGCTTATTCAGGGATAAGTTCTTAGCATTTATCTGCGGATGAAGCTCTCTCCGTCTGCGGAGAAAGAATGTTCGGGATTCTTCTCCGAAACGGAGCGCCTGCGTTATGCGGGAAATGCCCGTCAACGTTTCCGTGAAGTGTTTCCCGCTGTTTTTCTGGCTCCGCTTTTGACGGATCTTGCGCCGCTCTTCACTTTGGACTTCACCGCGGAGGCGGCTTTCTTCACCTTGCCTTTCACGGCTTTCATATCCGAACGGGCTTTTTTGTCGGCACGCCTGATATCTTTCTTGACTTCGGCCGTGTCAGGCGTTTTTTTTTCCGCCGATTTCACTTCGCCGTTTTTCCCGTCTTCGTCTTCTTCGGCGCCGTCTTCTTCCCCGCCGCCGTCGTCTTCTTCGTTGTCTTCGTCGCCCTCCCCTTCCTCCCCGTCTCCGTCGACGCCCCCTTTCCAGCCTTTCTTAAGCTCGTAGCCGGCGCTGCCGATGTATCTGGCGATTACCGGAATACGCTTGTAGCCGAAAAACAGAATCAACAGGATCACGGTCAGCAATAATGTAAAAGCGGTCATAATCATATCCTCCTCCCGATATTTATGAATGATCCCGCACAGCCGGGAATGACGCCGCCGGGCCGGGCGCATTTCACAGCGGCCCGGCCCGGGGCCGCAGGCGATCACCTGCGGCCCCGAAACCTTACTTCACAACAACGCGCTTGAAAGTAACGACTTCCTTGTCGCTGTCGCCGAAGACGGTCGCAGGCATGTTCTGAAGCACATCCTCCCAGGCTTCGCCGGTGGCGGTAAAGACCGCAACGCCGTCCTCGTCTTCGATCTCCTCGTCGAAGGTGGTGAAAGTCATCACCGGCGGCAGTTTCCTGTCCTTGAGGGCCTTGCCGAGATCCGGAGACGGATAGCGCAGTTGCAGCGTATCGCCGTGGAATTCGACTTTCGCCAGTGCATGGACCGGGAAGAGCATCAGCGCGGCAATACTCTTTTCCAGCCTGGAATCCGGCATCTCCTTCAGGATCGCGTCGACATACACGCCGTCGCCGACACGGAAGAACTGCACGGCAAGCTTCGCCGTCTGAACCTGCTCGCGGCCGTCCACTTTGCGGGTTTCCCGCACAAGCACGGTTCCGTCCTTGTCGATCTGCAGATTGACCGCCTCGTCGAGACCGCCCTGCGGCTCGGCATACCACTGGCCGACCAGCTGCGCCGGCACATCGATCTTGTTCTTGCCGGTGTAGAACGGTTTGGCGAAATAAGTCCGCGAACAGCCCGTCATTGCCACCGCCGCAAACGCACACATCAGCAACATTGTGATTTTTCCCGTCTTTGTTTCTCCTCTTTTGTATTTCGATGGTCTTCTCCTCAGGAAAAACGCCCGGATGTCGCGGGCCCCTTCCCCCATACACTTCCCCGGCGCCTGAACCGGGGCGAAAAGCTACTCTTCCGCCAACTCCTGCCGCAGCAGGGCGCTCCTGCTCAAGCGGCATGACGCAATGCGGCGCGCCGCTCCGGAAGAACCGTGTTCCGGCCTGTTTCCGGCCGGCCGATGCGGTCTTTTTCCGTAAGGAGCTTTTTCGACGTAATCCTTATATGTCTTACCCATTTTCTGCTCTCCTTGCCTGAATGGAATCATTGACTTTATGCAGTTACCGCAGCAGCACGGCGGCGGCCGTCGCAGCCGGCGCGGCGCTCCCCGAACTGAACAGCGCAATGCCGAACAGCAGGCCGAGCAGGAAAGTTATGATAAAGGCCAGCACGTAGGCAAGCAGAACCGTCAGAATGGCGCTGCCCCACGACATTTTCCCCCAGTAGACCAGCAGAAACAGCACGACGATCAGGCCGATCAGAAAGCCCACCGCGGGAATCGCCGAGCAGATCGAGCCGATCAGCGCGATCACGAACAGCGTTCCGTAGGAGGTTTTGTTGCCGGTAATCCGGGTCGCAAGGTAGAAAAACAACGCCTGAACGGCAAGCGCGACGACAAACGACAGTAAAGAAATCATAACGACAGCCTCCTCAGTTTTCCGTTTCTTCCACTTTAAGCACGTTGTTCAGCGTGCCCATTCCGTTGACGGTGATGTCCGAATTGTCCAGGTCGAGCATCCAGTTGCCGTTGACGATGAACTTATACTGGTAGACGCCCGGTTCCAGCTCGACTTCAGCTTCGAAATTTCCGTTCCCGTCATCCTTCAGCGGAATTTCCCTTTCCCGCCAGCCGGTGAAGCAGCCGGCAAGATAAACCTCGCTGCCGGGAGCGGCCTGAACGGTGAACTTTCTCTTGAGTCCTGAATGTTTCTTTGCGGCGACAGACATGTTTGTTTCCTCCTCTTCCAATGGTTATTTGACACGGCCGATTTCGGTATTGTCGGCTTTCCGGTCCTGAAGGGCCGGAACCGGATTCTCCGCCTCCTCCGAGCGATAATCCCTGCCGTTCTTCCCGATATACTGCCAGTTGACCTGCTTTTGCTGTTCCTGTTCGTTGCGGCGGACTTCCGCCAGGTCGCGGCGAAGGTCGTTATTGCCGCAGTTGCGATGGAAATTGTGCTGGAACATCACGGATTCCACCTCGATGCCGTTCATCAGAATGATCCGGCATTTCGTGTGCGGGTCCACGGTGTTCTTGTCGTACGGCGCGGCGTACAGCGTTTTCCAGTCCATCGGATAATTCTTGATGCTCTTCGGTTTCTCTTCAAACGGATTCATCATTCTGCACCTCCTCTATTGTGCATGAATACAAATTTACCCTTTCCTCAACAGGATAAATTTCTCTCTTGAAAGCAGTGGGGGGCCCGGTTGGAAGCAGTCAGTCACCGGAGAATCTCCCCGGCACCCCGGCGGAAACGGGTTTACCGCCTGACCCAGACCGATACCGAACCGCCGTTGCAGCGGAATTCGGCGCTGCCGTCGTCATCGATGACGACGGTCTCTTCCCGGTTGCCGGTGATGTCGCGGAAAGTCGCTCCCCGGAACTTCTCCCCGACATACATGCGCTTGCTTCCTTCTCCGCCGTTGGTCATGACGCAGGCGAGACCGGAATTTTCATGCCCGTCGTCGCCCTCGCGCGTCCAGCCGATCGTGTTCGCGTGGTCGAAGTAATCGTTCTGCCTGCCGTACGCGCAGCGTCTCCGGGCTTCAAGCAACGGGAGCAGCCGGGGGCACATATCCGGAATTTCATCGTGAGGAATTCCATACCAGTCGCCGTAGAAAACGCACGGATACCCCTCCTGACGCAGCAGGATCAGCGCATACGCAAGCTGGCGGAACCAGCCCTGCACCCACGATTCGAGCGACTGCCCGGGCTGGCTGTCGTGATTATCCACGAAGGTGACGGATTTGGCCGGATTGTCCTTCGTCAGCGTATTGTCGAAGATGGTCCGCATATCGAACTTGTTTCCCTCGTTCGAAGCCTTCAGGAAATTGTAATGCAGCGGCACATCGAACAGCGACAGCGCGCCGACCGTGGTATCGAGGTAGTGCTTCAGCGCATCCAGATCCGGACTCCAGTACTCCCCGACCGTGAACAGCTCTTCGCGCTCCTTCCGGCGCAATGCATCGAGCCAGTCGTGATAGAAGGTAAATTCCATATGCTTGACCGCGTCGAGACGGAAACCGTCCACATCGGTCTTCTCAAGAAACCATTTTCCCCAGCGGGTCAGCTCTTCGATGACCTCCGGGTTATTCAGGTCCACATCCGCGCCCATCAGGTAATCGTAGTTGCCGTTCTCGCGGTCGACGTTCTCCTGCCACTCCTTGCCGCGGAATTTGAAAACGCCGTTGTCATCGCGCTTCGCATCATGGTCGACCGCGATGAAATGGTTCCAGTGCCATTCGAAATCGGAATATTTTTTGTTGCGGCCCGGAAACATGAAGTGCGTGTACGCTTCGATCTTCCTGCTCCGCTCCCCGAGCTGCTCTTCGCGATTGTCGGGCTTGTACTCTTTGGCCATCGCCTCTTCGGCTTCGTCCCCGCCCATCCGGTGATCCAGGACGATATCGGCGTAGACCTGCAGGCCGCTCCCGTGGCAGGCCCGGATTGCGGCAAGCAGCTCTTTCAGGGTTCCGTACCTGGTCGGACGGAGCCTTTCTGGTCGAATTCGCCGAGGTCATACAGATCATAAACCGCATAACCGACGTCCTCCGCTCCGGAATTTCCCTTGTAACAGGGCGGAATCCAGACGCCCGTAATTCCCGCCGAAGCCAGCTCCGGCGCCTCCTTCTCCAGTTGCTTCCACAGCATTCCGGACGGCAGATACCATTCGAAATACTGCATCATCGTACCGTTTCCGCTCATGTTCTCCTCCTCATGGCGTTCTCTGAACCGGACGCTCTCCACTTCATCCGGATCAGGTGGCTGCAAGTATTTGCATTAATTATTATACACAAGGAAACAAAACAATTCAAACGTGTTTTTATCAAAAACAAGACAAAATATCATAATCAGTTGATTATAAACACAAAAAAATCAAACCTTAAACTAAAAAAGAGTTTTCCGGGCGGAATATCCTCTTATTTTTCGCCAAAGAAGCAAATAGTTATTTTTATCATATATATCCCGACACTGCCGCCGGCTCCGGCCCTTCCATGTTTCCGGCGCCGTGACGATTACAGGTGCAGACAGCCGCCGGCGCCTGCCGCGGGGAGCTTTCAGAACGGAAGGAAAATCGACTTTCCCGCCGGATTCCACGGTTGCGGCAAAAGCGGAGATGTTGTTGAAATGGGGCGGAGAGTATGGAGCGGCCGACGGGCGGCGGCTCAGAATAAGGCGGATTCCCGGTGCCGTATTTGACAATAGTGCAAACTCCGCCTGCTGTCGCGCTCCGTCCGGTCCGGCGATCACCTGTGCCGAGGTTCGGACGGCGGCGTCCCTGTTCTGCGGCGTCATATGTCGCCGATTTCCTCCAGGGTCTGCATGCCGTGAATGACCTGCCGGGGGCCGTGCGCCTGAGCACGGTAGTTTTTCGGGGAAACACCGACCTGCCTGCGGAATTGCCGCGAAAAATAGAGCGAGTCGGAAAAGCCGGTCGCCGCCGCGATTTCGCCGATGTTCATATCGGAACGGATCAGGAACTCCATCGCTTTGCGAATCCGCAGATTGAGCAGCCATTGCATCGGAGAGGTTTTCATCTCCTCGCGGAACTTCCGGAAAAACGAACTTTCCGACAAATTGGCCAGCCGCGCCAGCCTGGGCAGGCTGATCTCCTCCTGATAATTGCGGCGCATGAACGCAACCGCAATTCCGATGTCGCTGTTGAAACGCTCCCTCTCCACATAGCTGCAGGATTTGCGCAGCACCAGCACCAGCAGATTCAGCAGATGCGAGATCAGCAGAAGCTCCGCGCCGACACTCCGCTGCCGGCTTTCCATCGCCATCGCGTGCAGCAGGATATCGAGTTCCGCGAGCGTGGCGGAGTCCACGCAGAGTTCACGGCGTTCCTCCGCCGGACAAAAGAGCAGCGGGTAGCCGGCCAGTCCGCTCAGGGATTTCCGGTAGGGGCGCAGAATCTGCGAGTCGAACATGAAATTCATCAGCGTCAGCGGCTCGGAATACTCATAGGCATGGCTTTCGCCCGGATGAAGCAGAAAAACGCTGCCGGGGCGCAGCGGCAGTTTCTGGCTGTCGGTCAAGTGGGTCCCGGCGCCGCGCAGAACGACCGCAAGCTCATAAAAGTTATGCTTGTGATACTGCGTGTGGGACAGTTCCTTTTCCCAGTCGTTCATAAAATGAACCGATTTCAGCGCCGTGGCGTGATAGCCTCCGGAATAAGCCTTGAGCTTCAGACAGTAAATCGACGGGGCGCGCTTTCCGGTTTTGCCGGGAAAATCCATATTTTTAAGAGTATCGTGTTTGTGTTTCTTCTGGTCTCACGGTACAATATAGCCCGTAATCAAACCAATTGCAAACAGTTTCACAAACACGTCATCCGGCCGGAAGACCGGAACGGCGGAAAACCAAATCGGAAAGGAGCCCCCTCCATGCAACTGCTCGACTGGGGAATTGTCGGAGCTTTGCTGCTCATACTGACGGCCACACTGATCATCAGCCGGCGCCAGGTCAAAAGCACGGCGGATTTTCTTGCCGCCAACCGCTGCGCGGGCCGGTATCTGCTGGCCGTCACCGACGGCATCGCCGGCATCGGCGCGATTTCGATCATCGCGACATTCGAACAGTATTATATCGCGGGATTCTCCCCGGTCTGGTGGGGATTTCTTTCCGGGCCGATCGCCCTGCTCATGTCGATCTGCGGCTGGGTTTACTACCGCTTCAGGGAGACGCGTTGCTTTACGATGGCGCAATTTTTCGAGGTGCGCTACAGCCGCCGCTTCCGGGTGTTCAGCGGAATGCTGGGATGGCTCTCCGGCGTGCTGAACTACGGGATATTCCCGTCGGTTTCGGTCAAATTCTTCATGTTTTTCTGCAGGCTGCCCGACAGCTTCCAGATCGCCGGGATTCCCTTTGTTTTCAGTACCTATGTGTGTTTGCTCCTTTTCGTCATCTCGCTCGGCGTCACGTTCGCCATCTGCGGCGGACAGCTTGCGATCATGCTGACCGACTTCATCCAGGGAACGTTCTGCAACATCGTCTTCCTGGTCCTGATGATCTTCATGGTCATGCAGTTCAACTGGGAGACGATTTTCGAGACGCTGACCGTGCATGCGGCGGAGAATCCGGGGCAGTCGCTTTTCAACCCCTTCGACACGACCGAAATCCGGGATTTCAACATCTGGTTCTTCCTGATGGGCATTGTGCTGGTGGTGCTGACCAGCGGCACCTGGCAGGGGCAGTCGGGCTATGCGGCCGCCGCCAAAAGCGCGCATGAAGCGAAAATGGCGCGTTTTCTCGGAGTGTGGCGGCAACTGGTGCAGTGGGCTTTGCTGCTTTTCATCCCGATTTGCGCCTTCACTTTCTTCAACAGCCCGCAATACGCCGACAGCGCGCAGACGGTTGCGGAAACACTCGGAACGCTTCACGGACAGGAGGCCAGCCAGGCGCGCGTGCCGCTGTTCCTCTCCCATATCCTGCCGCCCGGACTGCTCGGGCTGTTTGCGGCGCTGATGCTGGCGGCGATGCTGTCGACCGACGACTCCTATATGCACAGCTGGGGCTCCATCTTCGTGCAGGATGTGATCATGCCCTTCCGCAAGAAACCGTTCACTGAAAAACAGCATATCCTGCTGCTGCGGCTGTCGATCGTCTTCGTCGGAATCTTCGCTTTCTTCTTCAGCTGGCTCTTCAAGCAGACCGAATACATTCTGCTTTTCTTCCAGATCACCGGCGCGATTTTCACGGGCGGCGCGGGCGCGGTGCTGATCGGCGGCCTGTACAGCCGGAGCGGTTCGACGCTCGGCGCCTGGGTGGCGATGATCCTCGGCTCGGGGCTGGCGCTCGGCAGCATCGCGCTGCAGCAGTGCTGGCCGGCCCTCGCTCCGGCAGTGGCCGAATATGTGCCGGACTCCGCTGCGCAGTGGCTGCTTGCCCGCCGGGAACGTTTCCCGGTCAACAGCCAGATCCTCGCATTTGCGATCACCCTGACCGGGTTCGCAAGCTATTTCATCGTTTCGTATATCGACCGCAAGGTGCACGGCACGGAATATTTCAATCTTGAGAAGATGCTCCACCGCGGCAAGTACGACCTCTCCGGCGAACACCGGGAGGTATGGTCCGCCGGCAGGATCTGGAAGATTTTCGGGCTGACCGACGAATTCACCCGTTTCGACCGCCTGCTCTTCTTCGCGTCGCTCCTGTGGACTTTGCTCTGGACGGCCGCTTTTGTCGCCGGAACGCTCGGCCACTTCGTTTTCGGCTGGCAGCCGCTGCACTGGCTGCGGCTGTGGCGGGGATATGTGATGCTGGGCTTCGGGCTCGGCATCGGCACAACCATATGGTTCCTGATCGGAGGTTCCGCCGATGTGGTGAAGCTGTTCCGCGCGCTGCGCACCCGGAAGCGCAACGACGCGGACGACGGACGGGTCGTCGACGGCCGCAACGCCGGAGAGGAAATTTCCGCCGGCGGCACGGAAACGGCAACGGGTTCCTCCGGTGATTGAACGTCCCGGGCCGGCAAGCCTGCCGGCCCGGAGCAAAACATCTCCAATTGACAGAAAAATCCATATTTATGAAAGAATAACACTTGTTGTCAGATTGATCTCATAGTATAATATGATTGTCGTGCAATTGATCCGTCAAGTCTGTCGACTCTTTGACAAAAGCCAGAAAGGAACATCCACCATGAAAACCAAACCGATCGCAAATCAACTCCATAAGGAGTTTAATTTTTTCCCGCGTGCCGTCCCGGCGACCGCCGCCCGCCGATTCACCCTCATCGAACTGCTCGTGGTAATCGCGATCATCACGATTCTGGCGGCCATGCTGATGCCGGCCCTGAACCACGCGCGCAGCACAGCCAAGGGAGCCAGCTGCAAAAACAACCTCAAGCAGTGCATGCTCGCCACCGCGCTTTACGCAGACGACAGCAATGGCGTCGTCATCCTGAAGAAATGGGGCGCCGGGTTTCAGACTCTGCTCGGCAGCATGGTGCTCGGCAATTACATCGAGGACTGGCAGATCAATGCTTTTCCCCGGCGCCTGCCGTCGTTCAAGGTGGCCGCCTGTCCGGCGGTTCCGGCCGATTTCGACCTCGCCGATCCGGCCTCGATGGAAAATGAAGGCAGGAATTTCACAGCCCTTTACGGAGTTCCCGCCAGCGCGGAAGGCGGCGACGAGAACAGCCGGTATTACACGCCGAGCTACGCCGACAATCCGGAAGCCTTTGTCAGGCGGCCGTCGGATTGGAACGGAGAAGGAACGATCGTCTCTTTCACGAAAATCAAAAATGCGTCCAGTTTCCTGATCTATGCCGATACCTGGAACAGCAGCAACAAGCAGACCGGCTGGTTCTTCTTCGGGGGGGAAGGCGACAATATCGATCTGCGCCACAGCCAGAAAGCCAATGCCGGCTGGGCCGACGGCCACGTGGACGGAATCCGGAAGGGCGATATCGGCGAATGGGCGTCGACCGGGAAAGTTTACGGCTGCTACTACCGGCTGAACGGCGCTTCCCTCAAATTCTGACCATTCACGTCGCAGAAAGGATATCATCGTGTTGATCATACTGAAAAAAGTTACGATTTCCGCCTTGGGACTGGCCGCATTGCTGCCGCTGGCCGGAGCGGAGTGGCGGGTGGAATCCCCCCTCCCCGGCATTCTGGAGCTGGCCAACGACGGCAATCAATGGGGCGGCCTGAATCCCTTCGACGTTCTGCCCTGCAACGGCTCCGGCTGTATTGCGAAAAAGGAATTCCCGCTGGATAAACTGCCGGCCGGAAGTCTCGAAAAGGCGGACAAGGTCTATCTGAAGCTGCATATCGGCGTATTCGATTACAGTACGGTGCTCGACAGGGAAGCGCCGAACGGCCTCACCGAGCGCTTCCGGATCAGCTTCGGCGGCGGCGGAGAGCTGGTGCTCAACACCTCCGATCCGCGGCTGCCGGCCCGCAGCGCGACTTCCAACAGACTCAATGACTGGATCGAGATTCCGATCGACAAATCGCTGCTGCTCAACCGCGACAGGATCGCCATATCGGTCGCCAAGGTCGATGACGGAGACGATTTCATCTACCCCAGCGTCGACCGGAGCGTGGAGAATACCGCCAGCTCCGTCAGCCGCGACGGCGGAAAAAACTGGAGCCGCGACTGGAACCGTGAACAGAACCAGCCGTGCGGCGAATTCATGATGCGGCTCAAGCTTGCCGACACGGAGGAGCAGACGGCCTCCTGGCGGGTGGACTCCCCGCGGCCCGGCGTGCTTGAGCTGGCCAACGACAACAACAGCTGGGGCGGGCTGAACCCCTTCGATGTCCTGCCCTGCAACGGTCCCGGCAGCATTGCCGCGAAAGTGTTCCCGCTGACGAAGCTCCCCGCCGGAAGTCTCGAAAAGGCGGACAAGGTCTATCTGAAGCTGCATATCGGCGTATTCGATTACAGTACGGTGCTCGACAGGGAAGCGCCGAACGGCCTCACCGAGCGCTTCCGGATCAGCTTCGGCGGCGGCGGAGAGCTGGTGCTCAACACCTCCGATCCGCGGCTGCCGGCCCGCAGCGCGACTTCCAACAGACTCAATGACTGGGTCGAGATTCCGATCGACAAATCGCTGCTGCTGAATCGCGAGGAGATTTCGATTTCGATAGCCAAAGTCGATGACGGAGACGATTTCATCTATCCCAGCATCGACCGGAGCGTGAAGAATACCGCCAGCTCCGTCAGCCGCGACGGCGGGAAAAGCTGGAGCCGCGACTGGAACCGCGAGCAGAATCAGCACTGCGGCGAATTCATGATGCGGCTCAAGCTCTCCAGCGTCGGGGAACAGGGAACCGCTGAATGGACGGCCGGGAACGGCATCGTCGGGGACCCCGAACAACTGTTCGCGTATGCGGCGGACGAAGGGGAGCTCTTCCGTCTGGAATTGCGGCGGCACTGGGATGAATCCCGGCCGCTGACCCTTGCGTTTGCCACGGAGCCGGATGCCGAATTCTCCGCGGTTGACGAAAAGGGCGCTGCGGTCGCTTTCACCCGCAGCGGCAATACGCTGAGCTTCAACACGGGAGTTCCGTTCGCCGTCGAGTGCCGCAACGGCAGGGTGCGGTCGGTGAAAGCGTCGTTCGCTCCCGCCCGGGAGTGGCCCGCCGCCCGTCCCGATATGACGCCCGAAGTGAACGCCCCCGCCGGCGCGCGTACCGGCGTCGCCCCCTCCTGCCGGATCGACAACTCGACCGCCATCCTTGAGAATGAGGCGATTCGGGCGGAATTCCAGCTTGCTCCCGCACTGGCGCTCAAGAGCCTGTTCTGTGCGGAAGTCAATAGAAACATCCTGAAAGCCGCGGATGAAACCCGGATTTTCCGCATCCATGCCGGCGGCAGGACCTACGACGCCCGGGACGGAAAAGTGACGTCGGTCAAGCCGCTGTCGAACGGTTTTCAGGCGGTCGTTCTTCTGGAAGAACCCGGACTGGAATGCACGGTTTCGGTCATCGCGGAACGGGACGAGCTGCGTTTCAAGCTCGACGTCGTCAACCGCGGGGAGTCCGGCGCCGACTTTGCACTGGCCTTTCCGCATCTGGACGGGATCACGCTTTCCGCGAAGCCGGAAGACGATTTCTATCTCTTTCCCTTCGGCGGCGGCATCATCGGCGGCGAAAACTGCCATTTCCGCAGTGCCTACGGCCAGAACGACGCATGGTGGCAGATGGTCGATCTCTTTTCGCGCACTTCCGGCGGCGGCGTCTATCTGCGCGGCGACGACCCGGACGCCTCCTACAAGTTTCTGAACCTGCGCAAGGGAAAAGGGGTGAAGCACCCCGACCTGTACCGCCTCTGCACCGGCACCACGCCCGGATTTTTCGAGTCGGAGCATCACTGGCCGCACGCCCTTTCCGAAGGCGATTATGCGGGCATGGCGATCGACTATGCCGAACGCCCCTGCGCCCCCGGCGTGAAAGTCACCCTGCCGGACGCCGTGATCGGCACCCATGCGGGCAGCTGGAAAGCGGCGATGCAACGTTACGCCGACTGGGCGGCCGGTGTCTGGCCCCGGCAGGCCTTCCCCGGCAAGCTTACCGGCCAGTGGAACTACCGCGCCGGCATGGGGCTCGGCTCCCCGCTCTGGAAAGACGGCAAATACGACACCTCCTATCAGGGGAAACACCACAAACGCCCCGCCGACATCTGGGAGCTGTGCAGCTGGTGGACTCTCTCCAGATCGCTCTACTGGAAACTGCCGTTCGAGGAAATCGGCAGATTCGCCAAAGATCCGTGGGTGGAAAAGGTCCTGGTCTGGCGCGATCCGGCCACCGGTGAAAAAGTGCTTTCGTATGCGCTCGGCGATTATGACGGCTACAATCCGCAATGGGGCGGGCTCCCCGCTTTCCGGCAGCATATCCGGGACCTCAAAAATGCCGATCAGGTGGCGCTGCTCTACTATGACGCGGTGCTGATGGACGCTTCCGCGAAAAATGCGAAGATGGTTCCCGAATTCGCGGTCATCAACCATCAGTACAAATGCGCTCCGGCGCACGATGTCGCCAATCCGACCACGCCTCCGGGAATCGTCGCCAAATTTCACCAGTACGCCATGTGCGTCAACGCCGAAAAGTTCGCCGATTACACGATCGACGATGTGGTCCGGGTCATCGAGGAAACCGGAGCAGACGGCGTGCGCCTCGACGAATTCGGCGGCGGCGGCCATCTCTGCTTCAGCACCATGCACAGTCACATCTTCTCCAACGAAGGCTGGGGCAACCCGGTGCTTCAGGCGGTCGCCTACATCACGCGCGGCATCCGGGAGAAGCTCGGCCGCTCCGGCAAAGAGGTGCTGCTGCTGACCGAGTTTCCCGGCCACGACATGCTGGTTTCCACGCTTGACGGCGCCCTGTGTTATGACGGCATCAGCCGCCGGAGCTTCGCCCGTCCGGCCCAGATCAATCTGCTGCGCTTCTATTTCAGGAACTGCAAACTCTTTGAAATCATCGAGGATGCGGGCGACCACAAACCCGCCCCGTGGGATCTGTGGCTGTGGAACGCGGTCGGCGTCTACAATTCCGGCGAATACCCCGATCACATCCGCTCGCTGCTGCTCGACAACAACGACGCCTTCGACCTCGGCGAACTGGAACCGCTGGTCGATACCGTCTGCGACGGCGTCTACGCCAACCGGTTCACCTCCGGCCGGAAGCGGATATGGACGCTTTTCAACGCGACCGGACATACCGTCGACCGGCCGCTCCTGAAGCCGGAAGGCAGCGGCGACGTCCACTATGTCGAGCTGACGACCGGCCGGGAACTCGCGTTGCGGGACGGGCAGCTTTCCTGCCGGATGCGCCCGCAGAGCACCATCGCCATTGCGGAATATCCCCGGCTTCTTTCCCTGAAAGACGGAAAGCTTCAGGTGAAGGAGATGCCCGCCGGAGCGAAGCTCGTCGCCTCGGACGCCGATGGCCGGAAAAGCGTGGAGCTGACTTCCGGAGCCCCCCTGCCCGACCTTGCCGGAACCGACCGGATCAAGCTCGTCGGAGCCGACGGAATCGTGCTGGACATCCGTCACCGGGATTCTCTGTGAAGTAAAAAGACCCCATGAGTATTCTGGCTGTAACCGGGGTGCAGGTCAACGACCGCGACTGCACCGGGGAGCTTCTTTTCGTCGCGTCGCCGCAGGTGGAGTTCTCCTGGCGCATCGAAACGGATTCTCCCGGCTCCCGGCAATGCGGTTATCAGATCGTGGCCACCGGCGCGGACGGACGGCTGCTCTGGGATTCCGGACGGGTCGCCGGGAACGCCTGCCGGGGAGTTCCCTGGCGGGGCGCCGGGCTGAAAGCCGGCGACCGGGTCAGCTTCCGCATCCGCGTTTTCGACCGGACCGGCAACCCGTCGCCCTTTTCCGTGGAGAATGCGTTTGCGGTCGCACTCCAGTCGCCTGCCGACTGGAACGGCGCGCGCTGGGTCCGGTTTGCCGGGAATCGCTGTGCGGCGGCGGCTCCGGCCCCGCACTTCCGGCGCGAGTTCACCGTCGGCGACGGTTTGCGCCGGGCGGTGCTCTCGATCACGGCGCGCGGAGTTTTCGAGCCGTCCCTGGACGGCGCCCGGATCGGCGGCGATCTTCTCGCCCCCGGCTGGACCGATTTCAGGAAACAGATTCAGTTTCTTTCCTATGATCTTTCCGACCGCCTGCCGCCGGGCAGACACGCGCTCGGGGTGATCCTGGCGGAAGGCTGGTGCTGCGGCAACCTCACCGTGCTGCGGATGCGCAACGTCTATCATCCGCACCCGGAGCTGCTTGCGCATCTGGAGCTGGTCTACCGGGACGGACGGCGCGAATCCGTGGTCACCGATTCCGGCTGGAAAACGGCGACCGGACCGATTCTCGGCTCCGATCTCTATGACGGGGAAGATTACGACGCCCGGCAGGAAATGCCCGGCTGGAATACTCCCGGTTTCGACGACGGAGCGTGGGAGGCCGCCCGCGAAAGCGGCGGAGTCGCGGAGACGCCCCGGCTCGTTCAGAAAAGCGCCCCGCCGGTCCGGTATATGCGGGAGCTGAAGCCGGTCCGGCTGCTGCGTCCGAAAAAAGACGTCTGCATCTGGGATTTCGGCCAGAACTTTTCCGGCACATTCCGGGTGCGTCCGCGCGGGATTCCCGGCAGACGGTATACCTTTGCGACTGCCGAGATTCTGGAGCCGGACGGGTCGCTCTACACGCTGAATTACCGGGGAGCCCGTTCGCAGGACAGCTACATCTGCGCAGGTCCCGTGGAACAGGCCGCGGAATATGTGCCGAAGTTCACCTTCCACGGGTTCCGCTATCTGCAGATAGACGGCTGGCAGTACGACCGGATTCCGCCGGAAGAGCTGGACGTTACCGCGCTGGTCATGTACAGTGCGATGCCGGACCGATGCCGGTTTTCATGCGGCGACGCCGGAGTCAACCGGTTGTGGCTCAATGCGCTCTGGGGACAGCGCAGCAACTTTCTGGAGATTCCGACCGACTGCCCGCAGCGTGACGAGCGGCTCGGCTGGACCGGAGACGCCCAGATTTTCGCTCCCGCGGCGATGCTGAATATGGACTGTCTGGCCTTTTTCCGGAAATATCTCCGCGATATCCGGGACGGTTTCACGCCGGAAGGCGCCGCCCCCTCGATCGCCCCGGCTGTGCTGCACATCAACGACGGCGCCGCGGGCTGGGGGGACGCCGTAACTCTGCTCCCCTGCGCCCTTTACCGCCACTACGGTTCGACGGCGGTGCTGACGGAGAATTATGAGGCGATGAAACGCGCTCTGAATTATCAGCTTTCCCGCTCGGAGGAGTTCATCATCGGCGGCGAAGGGCAGTTCGGCGACTGGCTCGCGCCGGAAGCAACTCCGCCGGAACTGGTGGCGACCGCTTATTTCGCCCATTGTGCGGAAACCGTCGCCGGGGCGGCCGGAATTCTGCGGCTTCCCGGCGACCGCGATCATTTCCTGAAACTTGCCGAAAATGCGGGACGGGCGTTCCGGCGGAAGTTCACCGACGGCGCCGGCCTGGTCCGCCCGGCGACCCAGACCGCGCTGGTGCTGGCGCTGGCATTCGGGCTGGTCGCACCCGGCACCGTTTCCGAAAATCTGGACCTGCTCGAGCAGCGGATTCGCGGCAACGGCACGAAACTTTCGACCGGATTTCTCGGCACCGCCCTGATCCTGCCGACACTGGCGCGCTTCGGTCGCACCCGGTGCGCCTGCGACCTGCTGCTGCAGGAGGAGTGCCCGTCATGGCTTTTTCAGGTCAGGCAGGGAGCGACGACGTTCTGGGAACGGTGGGACGGCTTTTCGCAGGAAAAAGGGTTCGGCGACGTCTCAATGAACAGTTTCAATCACTATGCCTACGGCGCGGTTTCCGAATTTCTGGTAAGCTGGCTGGCCGGAATCCATTACCGTCATGACGGTCTGGTTTTTGAAATCATTCCGGACCGCCGTTTCTCGCCGGTGAAAGCGGTGTTCGACTCCCCCTTCGGGCGCATCGCCAGTTCCTGGAGCCTGACGCCGGGGGGCGAACTGCACTGGGAAGCGGAAGTTCCTCCCGGACTCCCCGCTTCGGCCCGGCTGCCCGGCGGCCGTGAACTGCCGCTTGCCCCAGGCAGGCACACCTTAAGTTGATTTACGATCCACAAGGAGATGGTATGATTTCTCAAAAAATTTCGGAATGTCTGTCAGACCGGACCGGCAGCTATCTGATCCCGCTGCTCTGGTATGCGGGGGAGAGTGCGGAGCAGGTCAGGAAGGAGATGGATGCGATCCGCCGCGCGGGAATTTCGGAGTTCATCTTCGAAAATCGCGGCGGCGACTGGTTCTGCACAGAACCGTGGATGCGGCTTTTCGAGGAGGTCCTGCAATATGCCGCCGCCTGCCGGATGCGCGTCTGGCTGCTCGACGACTCGCATGTGAACACCGGCAGCGCGAACGACTCCCTGAAACGCCCGGAAAATGCGCCGTTCCGCCAGCAATGCCTGCGGATCGAACTGATGGATGTCGTCGGGCCGGTCTCCGCCGGAGCCGTTTTCCTGCCGGAACATACCGCCGCCGAAACCATCCTCGCAATAGCGGCTTATCGCCGCGACGAGCGGAGCGGCGAGTGCATCGGCGCCCCTGTCGACCTGAGCGGCAACATCAAAGACGGCCTCTGCATGCTCGATCTGCCGGCCGGCATCTGGCGCATCTATTTCGTGATGACCGCCGATCCCGCCCGGCAGGGGATGTTCGCCAACTATATCACAATGATCTCGGCAAGCTCCTGCCGACACCTGATCGACGAGGTGCACGAAAAAATCCATGACCGTTTTTCCGCTTATTTCGGCACGGTCTTCGCCGGATTTTTCTCCGACGAACCGGCGTTCGGCAACTGCGACGGCCAATATGGAGACGATTATGCCGAACACCGGATGGGCCAGCTCCGGCGGCTTTATCCGTGGAACGCCGACGTGGCGCGGCTCCTCGCGGCCAGGTGCCGGATGACCGAAAACGAGCTGATGCTCCGGCTGCCCGCATTGTGGGACGCGGTATCCCCCGGCGACACCGCACTGCGGCTCGCCTATATGGACCTGATCACCGGCCTCTGGCGTGAAAATTACAGCTGCCGGCTGGGCGACTGGTGCGAGCAGCACGGCGTCGAATATATCGGGCATGTCCTCGAAGACGAGGGCGCACATATGCGCACCGGCTGGGGATGCGGACACTTCTTCCGGGCGATGGCCGGGCAGCACATGGCCGGCATCGACACCGTGCTCGGCCAGACGATTCCGGGAATCACCTCGGCGCCCCACGCGCTGAATCAGGGGACCCAGCTCAAGAATACGCTCTTCTATCAGTACACCATGCCGAAGCTGGCGGTTTCGCTCGCCCGGCATAATCCGAGGATGCGCGGACGGTCGATCTGCGAGATATTCGGAGCCTACGGCTGGAACGCCGGGTTGTCGTTCATGCGCGCGATCCTGAATTTTCACCTTGCTTCCGGGGTGAATCACTATATTCCGCACGCCTATTCGATGTGTCTGCCGGAGGTGTTCCGGGGAAACGCGGACGAACGCAGGAACGGCAGCGGCTTCGTGCCGCCGGGTTATTGCATGAGTTACCTCGCCCCGGCGTTTTACGCCGGCGGTTTCAATCCGCAATACGGGATTTTCTGCAAACTGATGCGTTACGCCCAGCGGGTCTGCCATCTGCTCGCCGGCGGCGAACACCTGGCCGATGTCGCAATCTATTACAATGCGGAGGGCGACTGGGTCAATCAGGGGGCCGTGACATCCCTGGACGAGGTATGCGCGGCGCTGACGCGGGGAGGATTCGATTACGATATCCTCCCGGCCGACACGCTGCTGCGCGACGCCGAAGCGGAAAATTCCCGGCTGCGGGCCGGCCCGGCAAGTTACGGCGCGCTGATCGTTCCCGGCTCGACGGTTCTGCCGGAAAAGCTGCTGGAACGGTTTGAGGTTCTGGCGGCGCAAGGCGTTCCCCTGCTGTTCGCCGGAATACTGCCGGAACGTACCGAAGAGCCGGATTCCGCAGCAATAGCTTCCCTGCCCGGCAAACTGCGCGCCGTGCCGGTTCCGGCCCTGGCGGAACGGCTCGGCGGCATCAGCCCCGGACGGTTGCGGATCTCCCCGGCGATACCGGAACTGCGTTACTTCGGCATGCGCGGCGAAGACGGCGCAATTTATTATTTCTTCTGCAACGAAGGCCGGACGGACGCCCGGTTTCAGGTTGCCGCGACGCAGAACGCCGTTCTCTACGACCCGTGGGGAAACCGGCTTTTCCGGTTGACTGCGGGACCGGACGGCCTCCGGCTCACGGTGCGACCGCAGGAACTGCTCGTCGTCGTTTTCAACCGGGACGAGCCCGGACTGCCGCTTTTCCAGCCCGGGGAAAAAGCGATGCGCGAACTGCCGCTGCGTTACCGAATCTCCCTGCGCGAAGCCGGAAATGCCGGGACGTTCCGGGTCATCCGCGAAAATTCAGAGGCGGTCAACCTCACCGTCGCGGAGAACCTGACTCGCTTCTGCGGAGAAATCCGTTATGAAGCCGAATTCGACTGGACCGGCGCTTCCGCGGAAACACTGGTGATTCCCGAATGCGGCGATTGCGCGGAACTCTGGCTGAACGGCAGCTATTGCGGCGCCGAAATCGGGCCGCAGTGCCGTTTTGAGATCGGCGGGAAGCTGAAACCGGGCCGCAATACGCTGCTGATCCGGACGGCGGACAATCCGGCCTATGCCGACCGGCCGACGGACGGCTCCGGTGTGCCGTGCGGCCGGGCGCTGCCCCTCTGCAAACACGGATTCACCGGAAACGTTTTCATTATATAACAGGTTTATCAGCAAAGGAATCATACCATGTACGATGTGTTCAGCCTGCCGGACTTCAGCTTTCCGGAAGGATTTCTGTGGGGCAGCGCCTCCGCGGGCCATCAGGTCGAAGGCGACAATATCCACAGCGACGCCTGGCATCAGGAACAGAAGGATAACAGGGAAGAACCCTCCGGGAAAGCCTGCGACAACTGGCGGCTTTTCCGCGAAGATGCGCGGCTGGTCGCTTCGCTGGGGCATCGGGCCTATCGCTACTCCGTCGAATGGAGCCGGGTGGAACCGGAAGAAGGCCGCTTCGACCAATCGGCGCTCGATCATTACAAGGAGATGAGCGAGCTGTTCAAGCAGTTCGGCGTCAAAACGTTCGTTACGCTGAACCACTTCACCGTTCCGCAATGGTTCGCGGCGAAGGGCGGTTTCTGGAAGCGCGAGAACCTTCCGTATTTTCTGCGCTATGCGGAAAAGGTCGTGAAGACCTTGACGGGGCTGGTCGACTTCTATCTGGTCATCAATGAATCCACCCATACCAGAATCGACACGCAGCTGGGTTTCAACCATCTGGTCGCCCACGCCCGGACCTACCGCCTGATCAAATCGCTGTGCAATGTGCCGGTCAGCTCGGCGCATATGGCGACACAGACCTTCCCGTACCGCTATTATGACGAGCTGGACCGGGTCATGGCGGCGTACCGGGATTTTCAGTACAACGGCTGCTTCCTGCACGCGATCGCCACCGGCGAACTGATTTCGCCGTTCGGTGAAGCGGAGGAGTGTCCGGAACTCAAGGGAGCGGCGGACTATTGGGCAGTCAACCTTTATACGCGGGAACTCATCGATTCCCGCCGGAAAGCTCTGTCCGCTTCCCGTTTCCCGCACAAGAAACTGCGGATGATCGACAAGGATTTCTATCTGGAGGAGATGTATCCCGAAGGCATGACCGCCATGCTGGAACGCTTTCGCGACAAGCCGATTTACATTACGGAGAACGGCTGCAGCTGCAACGACGACCGCTTCCGCATCGTCTACCTGGCTCTTTACCTTTCAGCGGTGCATGACGCGCTCAAGCGGGGCATGGATGTGCGCGGCTATCTCTACTGGTCGCTGATGGACAACTACGAATGGAGTTCCTTCCTGCCCCGCTTCGGTCTCGTGAATGTGGACTTCAAGACCTTTGAACGGACTCCGAAGCCGAGTGCCGCATTTTACCGCGAAATCATTGAAAACAACGGTTTTTCGCAGGAGATACTGAGAAAATACCTGCATGAGCTCCCGACACTGGAAATAACCCGCTGAGAATATACGTCCGCCGCTCCCGGTTCATGACCCGACTCTCCGGAGCAGCAGGCAAGGAGCCGCTTCGGGTTACCAGCCCGGAGAAAGGAAGCTTCTGAAAATCCGGAACAGAAATTTTACATCTAAAATACGAAAAGACTCCGGAATGGAGTCTTTTCATATTTCCCGTCAGGAAGCCAATCGTTATTTCTTGACATTCTCGGAGAGATTATCAAGCGCTTTGGAACCTTCCTTGGCGACATCGCCGGCGCCGTCCTGAACAGCCTTCACTCCGTTTTCGACGGCGTCGCCGGCTTTCTCGGCAGTCGTTTTTTCTCCACAGCCGCAGAACACGGCAAGGACGGCAACCGCCATGACCGGCAAGACCAATTTGCGCAACATACCCATCTTCCACCTCCTCATGTTGATTATCCGGCCGGAATCGGCCTCTGGACTTAAAATAATCCACCTTTGCCGAAAGTCAACTGCATCTTCCGGGAAATGATTGCAGGATTTATATCATCAACGCCGTGTGCAAGTTTTTTAACAAAAAATCCGTTCAAATTGTAGAAGCGAA
>ERZ1034952.368-NODE-368-length-42821-cov-9.891386_pt1 | contig 42821 bp, 34 predicted proteins | sample MGYA00520625_ERZ1034952 | MGnify/ENA primary metagenome ERZ1034952 (study PRJEB33766, sample SAMN09781773) | gut metagenome | biome: gut microbiome | host: Homo sapiens | place: Madagascar | study: EMG produced TPA metagenomics assembly of the PRJNA485056 data set... | reverse complement strand
TTACCTGCATTCTCATGTACTTTTTTATCAGTAGTTCTGCTGTGACCGGAATCGAGGATTTGGGTGATTATGTCGTAAAGATTAATGAAACTGATTCCACACCAATCACCTTTAATATTAATCCAAACACTCTTTTTGCAGGACTTTCTGATCAGGTACAGACAACCAAAAATCTGTTTCGCACCAGAAGTATCATTGCCACAGCAATCATCATACTTCTCAGCAGTGTATGTACTTATTTTATCAGTAGACGGGCTCTGCTGCCTCTGCGCAGACTCAGCAGCGAAATTAATAAAATAGAGGCTCAGAATCTTTCTGAGTCTCTTGAAGTTCCTGATACAAACGATGAGATTTCTCGTCTGACAGGTTCTTTTAATACGATGCTTTCACGACTGAATGATGCATTTACAGCGCAAAAACAATTTTCAGCCAGCGCTGCACATGAACTGCGAACTCCACTTGCTGTCATGCAGACAAATCTGGAAGTTTTTGCACGCAAGAATGCTCCTACTGTAGAAGAATACCAGGAACTTATCAGAATGATCCGGGATCAGACCGAACGACTTTCTCACCTGTCTGAAGTTCTCCTTGATATGACCGGCATACAGTCTGTCGAACGCTCCGATTCCATTTCACTGGCGATACTCACGGATGAAGTCTGCTGTGATCTGGCATCCATCGCTGACCAGAAAGAAATCGAACTGATTCAGGAAGATGGTGACTGCACTGTTACCGGAAGCTATCTGTTACTCTACCGGGCTGTTTATAATCTTGTGGAAAATGCTATAAAATACAATCACCCTGGTGGAAAAGTGACTGTAAAAATTTTGCAGAAAAAAGCTGTACCTGATCCATCTGCACACTCCCAGCCAACTGACTGCGCTTTTGTCGAAGTATCAGATACCGGAATTGGCATTTCTCCTGAATTTCAGAAAAAAATATTTGCTCCATTTTTCCGCGTGGACAAATCCAGAAGCCGTGCCATGGGAGGTGCCGGTCTTGGACTTGCCCTTGTAAACGAAATTGCCAGACAGCATAGTGGACAGGTAAAAGTACTTGAGAGCAGTGAAAAGGGCAGTACAATTGCGCTGATACTGCCCATGGTATAAAATCAGAAGGGGGACGGGTGATTACTGTTCACAGTGGGTGCGAACCGTAACACGGAGTTTTCGGACTTCCTTGACAATTTCTCTGTAAGAAGTATAATAAATTCACTATTAGAACTATCATATTTATACTTTCTATAATCGAGGATTTTTTATGGGTATGAACATCGAATTCGCAAGAAAAACTTCTCTTGCATACAACAGAACCTGCAAATCTCTGTGTCAGGAACTGAAACTGCCACAAACTGCATTTGACATTCTTATGTTTCTGGCAAATAATCCCGAATTCCGCACTGCGCGGGATATTGTCGAGGTTCGTAAATTAAGGGCAAACCTGGTTTCTGTCAATGTAGACAAGCTTGTCTGTGACGGATATCTGGAGCGCCATGCAGTCGAAAGTGACCGCCGTAAGACTGAACTGCTCTGTACAGAAAAAGCGCAGCCAATCATTGCAAAGGGCCGACAGCTTCAGCAGGATTTTATTGACCGGATACTGACCGGCCTTGATAACGAAATGCGACAGAAATTTCTCGAGATTCTGAATATTATGGATCAGAATCTTGACAACATACTAAAAGGAGAAGCCTGAAAATGACTTCTCCTTTTGCGTTCTACTGATACTTTTACTTTATAAAATAATTTTTTATGACAATAAAGAAAATAGCATCACTACAATTCCAAGTACGACCAGTATGATGCCGGTAGCACGATTGAGCGTTTTCGTTGACGCTTTATTTGCAAATACGGCTGCAATTCTTGCCCAGATAAACGTAAATACAATGCATAAGATCCATACCGTCACATCTGGCATTCCACCGATTGCAAAATGAGATGCCGCTCCGGTAAATGCCGTGAAAGACATGATAAACACACTGGTTCCGACAGCTGTCTTAAGTTCATATCCAAGCACAGATGTCAGGATCAACAGCATCATCATTCCCCCGCCGGCTCCGATAAATCCACAGATAAATCCAATCATAATTCCACAGATAGCTGACTGAATTGCTCTCTTTTTCGCCGGCACATCCTGCATGCTCTCTTTCGTTGTCGTAACCGGTTTCACAATAAACTTAATTCCCAGAAGGAAAGTCATGAATACGGAAAAATTTCCCATCGTGGTTGATGGAACCAGGCTGGACACATAACTGCCAACCACAGTAAATATCAGCACACTGACCATCATGATCACGCCATTTTTGATATCCAGATTCTTATTCTTTCCATATACATACGCGGATACCGCACTTGCCAGTACATCCGATGACAGTGCAATACCTACCGCCATATAAGGTTCCATTCCAAGGAATGTGATAAGCATGGGACTGATCACGGCCGCCGCACTCATCCCGGCAAAACCTGTTCCAAGCCCTGCTCCCATTCCTGCAAAAAATGTGACGATTACTGTCCATAAAATCTGCATGTCGTTTCTCTCCTTGTATTTAATTCATTTTTGAATAGTTCAATTTTGAATTATTATAACACAAGGAAAGAATAATGCAATATCTCAAACCTGTTTTAAAGAATCTCACAGAACTCGATTACTTCTTTATTCGGACCTTCCACCTTAAAAAAGCGAATGCCATTTTTCCAGTAAGGAAGCTGTTCCACTTCTGAGCTGAGCACTTTATACTCGGGCAACATTTCCTGATATAACCGATCGACTGTCTCCACGGAAAGTGAAAGATGATCAATGCTTCCTGTTTTCTCTGCCGTCTCTTCACTCTCATATACTTCGAGCATAACATTGTGGATTCGCAGGAAGGCAACTTTCATACCCGGCATTTCTTCCTGATTCACAACTTCAAACCCCAGGGATTTGTAGAAATCCAAGGTTTCTGCGTACTTACATGTTGGAATTCCAATATGCTGGATTCCTTTTATATGTCGCTTATACAAATACTGTTCCATATCATTTCTCCTGACAAGAGCCATTCCCGTTATCTGCTTTGTAAATCTACTTTGTGATCCGATAGACTCTTGCCTCGTAAGGTCTCAATACCAGCTTTTCAGAAATCTTTGCTTCATGATAATTTGAGATCAGAAGCTCTGCTTCCTTCTGTACAAATTCAGCCGGTACTTCCAACTCCAGCTCTTCTGCACTGAAATTGCAGGCTACCAGTAATTTCTCATCTTCCAGCATTCTTTCATAAACAAATGCTGTTTTATGATCCGGATAAAGCAGTTTATAAGAACCATATACAATAATAGGGTATTCTTTTCTCATCTGGATCAGATGTTTATAAAAATTCAAAATAGAATCCGGGTCTTTCTCCTGCTCTGCAACATTAACCTCTTTATAATTCGGATTTACAGTAAACCATGGAGTTCCTGTCGTAAATCCGGCATTCTCAGTATCATTCCACTGCATCGGTGTTCTGGCATTATCTCTTCCTTTTTTATTGATATATCGCATCATATCTTCCGGAGAGATTCTTCCATCAGAAGTATATTCCTTATAGGCATTGATTGCTTCAATATCATTACATTCCTCAATACTCTGGAACTCGATATTCTTCATACCGATTTCTTCGCCCTGATAGATATACGGAGTTCCCTGCATCATATGAAGGCAGATTGCCAGCATTTTAGCAGATTCTTTCCAGTATTTTCTATCGTCACCAAATCGTGAAACCATACGTGGCTGATCGTGATTGTTCAGATACAGACTGTTCCAGCCCACGCCATCCAAGCCTGTCTGCCATTTGCTGAATACTTTTTTCAGTTCCACCAGATCTGGTTTCTTATCTGTCCATTTAAGCCCGTTGTCAGCATCTACATCCATATGTTCAAAAGTAAATACCATATTGAGCTCATCACGGTCAAAACCGGTATATTTCTGTGCATCTTCCACAGAAGTGCAAGGTGCCTCACCAACTGTTATCAGATCATATTTGGACAATACTCTATGATTCATTTCCTGCAGATATTCATGTACATGAGGGCCATTCATTACATATGGAAGTCTGTCACCATATTTGGAACCTGGAATTGGTTTGCCATCCGGATATCCTTTTACCTTGGAGATCATATTGATAACGTCCATTCGGAATCCATCAATACCTTTGTCCAGCCACCATTTCATCAGATCATAAACTTCTTCACGTACCTTCTCATTGCGCCAGTTCAGATCCGGCTGCTTTGTAGAAAACAGATGCAGATAATACATATCTGTAGTTTCATCATATTCCCATGCAGATCCGCTGAAATTAGAATCCCAGTTATTCGGAGGATTTCCGTCTTTTCCTTTTTCCCAGATATAATAATCACGATACGGATTATCTTTGGAGCTTCTGCTTTCCATAAACCATTTATGCTCATCTGAAGTATGATTTACCACCAGATCCAGCATGATCTTCAGATGATGTTCATGTGCTTTGGTCAGAAGTTCATCAAAATCATCCAGTGTTCCAAATTCATCCATAATATCGCGGTAATCGCTGATATCATAGCCATTATCATCATTCGGTGATTTATAGATCGGGCTCAGCCAGAGTACATCTACACCCAATTCTTCGAGATAATCTAATTTGGAGATGATTCCTCGCAGATCTCCGATTCCATCTCCGTTACTGTCGCAGAAACTGCGTGGGTAGATCTGATATACAACGCTTTCTTTCCACCATTTTTTATCCATAATTCTTACCATTCCTTTTTCATTTTCTTTCAGAATCGAGAGAGCACGATCTCGTGCATCATCCCTTTACAGCTCCATCTGTTACGCCTTTTACAATATAACGCTGGCAGAAGACATAGAATATAATGATTGGTATCATGCAGAGAATCAGACCTGCTGTCGCAAGATCCCAGTTCTTTGTAAACTGTCCAAAGAACAGATAGGTCTTAAGCGGCAATGTCTGCCATCCTGCACGGTTAATGATCAGATTTGGCAGAAGGAAGTCATTCCAGATCCACATTACATTCAGGATCGCTACTGTCACTGTAATCGTCTTTAACAGCGGAAATACGACTGAGAAAAACATACGAAATGTGCTGCATCCGTCCAGTGTCGCCGCCTCTTCCAGTTCCAGCGGTATATTTTTAATAAATCCATGATACAACACAATTGACATACTGCATCCAAATCCAACATACATAAATACGATACCCGGGCGGTTCATCAGATTCAGATCACTCATGAAATCAACCAACGGAAGCATGACGCACTGGAATGGAATCAACATGGAAGCAGCAAACAGCATAAAAAGGAATTTACTCATTCGTGTGTTGTAACGTACCAGTACCCATGCTGCCATGGAAGATACAAGAACAATCAGTACTGTAGATACAATCGTAATCACCAGTGAATTCATAAAGGAGCGCACGAAGTCCAGTTTTTCAAATGCTTCCTTATAATTATCCAGTCCAAAATGACTCGGCAGTGCCAGTACATTCAGATAAATCTCTTTCAGATCCTTGAATGAACTGTTGAGCAGGAGCAGGATTGGAGATAAAAACAGCAAAGACAAAACAATCAGTAAAAGAACAAAAATCGCCTTTTTCCATACTTTCATCTGCATTACATCTCTACCTCCTTACGCTTGCTTATGTAAAGCTGAGTCAGTGAAATAGCCACAACCACGATCAGAAATACAACTGCTTTGGACTGTGCAACTCCAAGCTTTGACTCTTTAAAAGCTGTATTATATATATTAAGAGCGATCATTTCCGTACTGCTTCCAGGTCCACCGGCAGTCAGCGCCAGGTTCTGGTCAAACATCTTAAAGGAGTCTGAAATAGAGAGAAAGAGACCGATCGTAAATGCCGGAGCTACCAGTGGCAGCTTAATCTTCATAAATGTCTGAAAAGATGTGGCCCCATCAATCTTGGCAGCTTCCACATAGGAATTCGGAATACTCTCCAGCTGTGCGATATAAATGATCATCATATATCCGGCAAGCTGCCAGGTAAGTACAATCAGCATACCAATAAATCCGGTTTTCTGATCTGACAGCCATCCCTGCAGCCAGGTGAATCCAGTCGCTTTGCCCAGTGCCTCAAAGATGGATACAAAAATGAACTGCCAGGTAAATCCAAGGAGGATACCACCGATCAGGTTTGGCATAAAAAACACAGTTCTGGCAATATTAGAGCCTTTGATTCTGCTTGTGACAAGTAATGCCAGTCCAAATCCAACTACATTAATGCAGACTACTGCACAAATGGCAAACACAAAGGTAAACAAAAATGAGTTCCAGAATCTCGTATCTTTTAATAATCCAATATAGTTTGAAAATCCTACAAATGCGGCATTCTTACCAATTCCGTTCCAGTTCGTAAAGGAGTAATAGAACCCCTTTACTGCCGGAACCAGAACTACAAGGACAAAGGCAAACAATGCCGGAAAGATAAACAACCAGAATCCTGTCTGTTTTCTTCTCATAATTCAATCTCCTTTTTTACTGCTCTCTCATTGACTCCCAGTCCGCAATATTCTGTGCGATCACTTCATCCCATGTCATGTTTCCTGCCAGATAGTTCTGGATGTTTGCTGCAACTTTGCTGTCCCATCCGGATGGCTGTCCGGAGAATACCCACGGAATTGTTTTTCCTGCATCTACATATCTCATGACTTCTGCTGAAAGTGGATCACTGATCGTAACATCATCATAGTTATCAAAGGCTGGAATAAAACCAAGATCATTTACTACAATCTGTTTTCCTTCATCAGACTGATACAGCCAGTTCAGGAAATCTTTTGCTGCTTTTTTTTCTGCATCAGAGGACTTGGAGTTTACACACCAGTAGTTGGATACACCTACCGCAATGCTGTCTTCTACCACACCTTTCAGCGGGATTGGAAGGATTCCCAGATTGTCGAGAACATCCTCAGATACATTTGCAACTTCAGAAGAAATCCAGTTACCTTGCTGAACAACTGCTACACGTTCAATGGCAAGTCCGCCACCGACCTGTGTGGAATAATCAACAGAGTTCAGTAAAGACAGATCATCTTTGCTTGTCGTATATTTTGTTTCCAAATCAATCAGGTCTTTTAACTGATCACCATAGGTATACTCTACAGATTTGCTGTTAAAAGCATTTGTTGCACTCTTAAATTCCTGACTTAATGCAACGTTGTTTGTGTGAAGACCTACGATCCAGGATTCCTTGGCTGCATATTCTTCTACCGCTTCCAGAACCGGGAACTCATCCGCAAGTTTTCCTTCATCAATCTGATCCTGCAGGTCTGCAAACGCTTTGTCGATTGCATCATAAGTCGTTAATGTAGATGCATCAATTCCTGCTGCTTCAAAAATCTTCTTATTATAAATGAGTCCATATCCTTCAATTGCCAGCGGAAGTCCATAAACTTCATCATCTACACTCACATTGTCCACACCACCAGCAGTTACATGGGAAACCCATTCCTGATCTGTCAGCGGTTCCAGATAATCCTGATAGCTTGCGATATCATCCGGCCCACCTAAGGTAAAGATCTCAACCGGGTCATTTCCCAGCATCTTTGCCTTTAAGGAAGATGCGTAATCAGAACCACCTACGGTCTCCAGATTGATCTTCACACTCGGATTTTCTTCCTCATAAGTATCAATTGCTGCCTGCAGTGCATCGCTGATCTCATTCTTATTCTGAAAAACATCAATTACCACCTGATCATCACTTGCACTGTTATCTGCTGAGGTCTTGGTATCTGTGCTTCCACCTGCACTTCCACAGCCTGTCATCATTCCGGCAACCATTGCTACTGTAAGTACTGAACCGATTACTTTCTTCATTTTGCTCTCCTCCATACATCACGCATCGTTTTGTTTGTTTTTAGGTTATGTACATAACTTCTGTATAACAAAGATATCACTATAGCATCTATGCGTCAATAGGTTATGTTCATAACCAACTTAATATCCAATCTCAACTTTTGATTTTTGTACACTTTTGACAATCATTTGGAACTTTGCTATAATTTAGATAATAATTTCCGGGAGTGTTTATATGACTACAATCAAAGATATTGCAAACCGTGCCGGTGTGAGTACCACCACGGTATCCAACGTGATCCATGGAAAGACCAAGAAGGTTTCTCCTGCTACAATTGAATTGATCGAAAAGCTGATCCATGAAATGGGCTATGTACAGAAAATGGGGCTGAGCGTGTTGAATAACCGCAACTCCAAGATGATTGCACTTGTTATCCATACACATAAGAAGTACGAAGATGCCGTAATCTCTGATCCTTTTTATGGTAAGATCATTGGCTTTATCGAAGAAAAGCTAAGAGCTCAGGGATACTACATCATGCTGTACTCCACAGATGATGTGAACGAAGTTTTTCACACGGTTATGGCGTGGAATATTGATGGTGTCATTGCTTTATCTTTTTCCCGGAATGACTGCAACAAAATGTGGTCTCTGATTCACAAACCTGTCATTTCCATTGATGCATATGGTATTTCCCACGATGACACCCCGGTCACCAATATCGGTCTGGACGATTTCACCGGTGGTTCTATGATGGTCAAATATCTTTTGGAATGTGGTTATCACGATATCTTTGTCTGCGCTACCAGCGACTATGGTGTTGACCAGACCCGTTGGAAGGGTGCAAAAGAAACCTTTGATAAACTCATTACGAAAAAGGGTCGCTCGAAGATCCGTCTCGTAAATATCGGAGAAACGACCCTCACGAGAGAGAGTTTTTACCAGCAGCTGATGCGTCGGATTCCTTTTCCGCAAAAAACTGCCGCATTTTTTCTATCAGACTACTTTGCCATGGAAGCGATCAGTTATCTTGCATCTAAAGGCATTCGTGTTCCAACAGATATCGGCATTGCAGGATTCGACGACATCACTTATGCACACCTGACCGTGCCAAAGCTCACTACAATCCACCAGGATATAGAAAAAAAAGCCGAACTGGCTGTATCTGAATTACTAAAAGCAGTTCAGGAACCTGTCTATATCGGCAAAGAAGCACTTCTGGATGTCATCCTGGTAGCCAGGGATTCGATATAATCCTGTTTCATAAATACCAAAAAGAGAAGTCTTTTCAGGCTTCTCCTTTTGGTATTTATTATTTATTCTTTCTCATAAAGAAATTCTTCCGGCAGGCTTACCTTGAAATCCTTTGCAAGTGCACGGAAATTATCTGGCTGTATCGTCTGCAGTTTGTGTGGTGACATAGACAGAATTTTTACCAGAATCTCTGCTGATTTCTCTACCGTATGAAGCAGACCAAATGTCAGGTCAAAATCTTCTCCTGAACAGAACATTCCGTGATGTGCCCAGATGACAACATCATATTTCTTCATCAGTTCTGCAGTCTTTACTGCAATCTCTCTTCCACCCGGAACCATCCACGGAACAACTCCGACTCCATCCGGAAATACAACTGGACACTCGGTTGCGGATTCCCAGAGTTCTCTGGTAAATACTTTATCATCCAGTGGAAGAACAAAGGTCAGTGCAATTGTATTAGTTGTGTGTGCATGATAAATAACACGATGTTTTCCATTTGTGAGTTTCTTCTTTACTTCGTGATTCATCAGATGTGTCGGCAGTTCGCTGGTCGGTCTTCCACCTTCTACCAGTCCCCAGCGAATTCTGTAATTAACACCTTTATCATCCAGTTCAATGATTGCCAGACATACTTCCGGGTCTACGATAATATTACGGAAATATTTACCACTTCCTGTTACAAGAAAAAATTCTCCGGCAAGTCCAGGTACTTCCGTTCCAATCGGGGTCCATTCTCCCGGTGCATTCAGACGTGGACGAATCATCTCAACTTCTTCTGCTTTCAAACGGTAGCTTAAGTTACCGCCGTTTCTTTCATGCCATCCCTGCAGATAACCATCGTTTGCCATTTTGATAAATCCCTGTACAAATTTTGTCTCTAAAATTTTCATGATATTTTCCTCCGATTCTGATTGCAAAGTCTTGTCTGTAAATGAGCAGACTTATTATATTGTGGTTTTATGTTGTTTATTTTTGCATTTTATGTGGCTTCTCTTTGTTTCTGTTTGCATTATATATGGTTTTTTGTGGTTTGTAAAGACCTTTTTCAAAAAAATCATCATAAAACCACATTTAGTTGACAACGGCTATATGAAAGGGGTACACTCACAGATATGATATAAGAAAAGGAGTCTCAACAATGGAATTACAGAATGGAAGACCTGAAAATATCTCAGGAAGACTGGATAAAGAGATCCGTGTCTATAATCTGTTGGATAAACTTGGCGTAGCTTACCAGCGTATAGATCACGAGGCAGCTATGACGATGGAAGCCTGTGAAGAGATTGACCAGACACTCGGTGATGACACCGCAATATGCAAGAACCTGTTCCTGTGCAACCGCCAGGAAACAAATTTTTACCTTCTTCTGATGCCAGGTGACAAGCCATTTAAGACCAAGGATCTGTCAGCACAGATCAACTCTGCACGCCTGTCCTTCGCTAAACCGGAATATATGGAAAAATATCTGGACATCACTCCAGGATCTGTCAGTGTAATGGGACTGATGAACGACCATGATAAGAAAGTTCAGCTGCTGATTGATAAAGATGTCATAAAAAATCCTTACTTCGGATGTCATCCTTGTATCAATACTTCAAGTCTCAAATTCACGACCGAAGACCTCAAGAACAAGATCATTCCTGAACTCGGACACGAACCGATCATGGTAAATCTTCCAAATCCGGAAGCCCAGAATTAAATAACACTTTAAATATAAAAAAGGATTTTCTTTTATGAAAAAGCAACTGAATTATAAAAACATATTCACGGAGACTCTGATCCTGACAGGTGCGATTGCGATCATTTCCGCTGCCGTGTACTTTTTCCTGGTACCAAGCCACACTTCTGTCAGCAGCATCTCCGGCCTTGGAATCATACTCTCAAACTTTGTTCCACTGCCTCTGTCCGCGATCACCATGATCCTGAACGTTGTACTCTTGATCATTGGATTTATCACCTGTGGCAGGGAGTTCGGAGTAAAAACCGTTTACACCAGCATCATGCTCCCGGTCTTTCTTGGAATATTCGAGAAGATCCTCCCAGATTTTGGTTCCATGACCAACAGCCAGGAACTGGATGTGCTCTGCTATATTCTGGTCGTCAGCGTTGGACTCAGCATTCTTTTTAACCGCAATGCCTCCTCCGGCGGACTGGACATCGTTGCCAAGATCATGAACAAATATCTGCATATGGAATTAGGAAAAGCAATGTCCCTCTCCGGCATGTGTGTAGCTCTTTCTGCAGCACTTGTTTACGACAAAAAGACCGTAGTCTTAAGTATTCTCGGAACTTACTTCAACGGTATCGTGCTCGATCATTTTATCTTTGACCATAACATTAAGCGCCGTGTATGCATTATCACAAAAAAAGAAGAAGAACTCCGACAATTCATTATCCATGATCTGCACAGCGGAGCTACTATTTATGAAGCCACCGGAGCATATAATATGCAGAAACGAAATGAAATTATTACGATCGTTGATAAAACCGAATACCAGAAGCTGATGAACTTCATCAGCAAAGAAGATCCTCTGGCATTTATCACCGTTTACAATGTATCGAATATGCGCTATCAGCCTAAAATGTAACACCTCAATCAGCTATTTTTACAGCACAAAACCGCAGGACTCTGTAGATGCAACAGATTACCTGCGGTTTTTTGAATAAATCAGGCTCTTACCGGAATCTTAAATACAATCTTTTTCATCTTCTGTATACCATTGGCTTCTATACACGGCATATGGCCATCCTTTGGTGTATAATATCCAAACATTCCTTTTTGCAGAAGCGTATAACCTTTATCCGTTCCACACTCATAAAAAATAATATCTGCTTCAGGTGTTTTATCATCTGTTACTACCAGATTTCGGATTGATTCCCAGTAGATTTTTTCTGTTCCCTCTGCGATGTACTGAAGATCGCAGTACTTTCTGTGAGATTCCATCTGTGCACCTTCTTTATATTTAGTATTATAAATCTGTACCAGTGCAAAGACTCCCTTTTCCAGATCATATCTTCCTTCTGGAAGTTTTTCTTCCACCTGACGTTTTATAAATTCCAGAACTATCTCTTCATATTCGCGTAATTCATCATACAAGTACATATTGTCTGCATAATCTGCAATCATATCTGCTCCTCCTTATATTCACATATATAACTCTGTTCAAAAATTCCGTATGGCTTCAATACTTTTCCATCTGTATGAAATCTGCCTTCTGTTCGAAAATCAGCCCAGCTGATACGACTGCAGCCTGTGTATGCCTGATGAAAAGGACCAAACATATTTCTTGGACTTCCGACAATCTCTAATTCCAGCAGATTTTCCTCTTTATCAAAATATCCCTGAACTTCTGTCACACAGTTTTTTTTCTCCATGTGAAGCCCCACATCACTTCCATTGACACGCACTTTCAAAAGTGTTCCTGACCATTCACCAATATGTAGCTGTATTCTGTTATCTGACATTAGTCTTGGAACCTTATACTGATAGATTATACTTCCCGGATAATTTGCATACCCCTGCATACACCAGTCTCCAGTATGCAGCCAGTCTTTTTCCTTAAAAATCTTTCCACTCAGATCTACTGCAAAATCTCCAATGATAAAAACATCTTCCAGTTCGCGTTTCTGATCATATAATCCACTGACAGTAATCTTATGCTCACCCTTGATCAATTTGGGAAGTCTGAACAGAATCATCTCTTTATCAACAAACCATTCCTCTGTTCTTTCACATTTTTCATCATCAAAGAAAACTTTAAGTCCATATGGTTTTTCAATCACAAAGTAATTGTCTCCTGTGATATCCTCCTGAATTTCCAATCTAAAGCAGAGACTGAAAGAGGTTCCATCGTTTGGATTATCCTTATTGATCCAGGTATAACGCTGTGGTGCTCCGTTATAATAAACCTGCTGCATATGCAGTTTCTCACGAATCTCTTTCTGCGCCTTCCAGATTTCCATCTCATCTGATTCCTGAGAATTATTCAGTTTATATGTACACCGGTCAATAGTAAGTACATTTCGCATTGTTCTTCTGAATTCGGCATCCGGCCCAAGTGCAGCAAGTACCGGATCTGTGTAATGCGGGTGTCGATATGGAAAACTGATCCGGTCAGTTTTCTCAGGTTCTCCTTCTTTTATAAAATAAATTCGACTCATTCCTGTTTCAAAATACCTGGCAAAAACTATTCCTGTTTTGCTGACACAGGTTTTAACTGTCTCAGTATTTCCTGTCATCGGATCAAGTTCTTCCACTCTCGTTCCACAACTGAGATGAACATATACCTCATGAGAATTATTTCTGTCATGGTTGGTCAGAAACAAAATATATCCATCCTCTGTTCTGCGAAGCATCGATAATATTTCTCCGTCTTCATCCCCTGCCGCTGTCTTTACTGAAAACTCCGGTGAAATGCATTTTCGTATAAGTTCAGGGACTTCCCAGACATGTTCTGCAGTATGTCTGAATATCTCTTTATCCAAAATACTGTGTATATCCGCTTTTTCTCCTTCGATCAATGTCGGATATGGCTTCAGCCAGATAACCGTTCCTCCCTGCTTTGAAAACTCTTTCAGTAAGTCTACAGTATTGCGGAACAAATTTAATGTACCAGGCACAACAACCACCTGATAATGACAGCTTCCGGCTGTAAATTTACCATCTTCAATTCTTCCATCTTCTTCCAGAAGAATCTCGTCACCAAAATCAAAATCTATATGTGCTGCTGTCAGTTCTTTTGCAAGCCGATTATAGAATTCTCCCTTACGATTTAACGAGGTAATATGTTCATCCAGCCACCCCATATTCATTTCCAAATGGTTAAAATCCTCGTTTCTGTCACTGCGGCATTTTGTCCAGATTTCGGATATCGGATGTATCATCAGAACTTTTCTTACTGGTTTTCCTTCCGAAAGACACATGGAAAGTCTTCCAAAATAATCTTCCAGTTTGTCATTATCCTCCCACCAGGTATTCTGATAGTTAAACACCGGTGGATAATCACGTTTCCGGCATCCTGTAATAGAATACAATGCAAGATGCTGGCATCTCCGCGTAATTCCCAATGCAAACTGCCAGTCTCCCAGCCATTTCTGTGTTGAAAAATCCAGTTCCCATCCTGTACATCCATATGCCTCGCTGATCGTCATACTGCGATCATACTGATTTGCCACACTGGAACATTGTTTGACTGTAAGATACTCATCTGTCTGTGCACCAAGAAGGTCAATTCCCGGATTATGAAGATATCGCAGCTGTGGCATGGCCGATCCACACACTCTTGTCTGATATCCCAGATCATTTTCATACAGAATATGTCCTGTCGTTCGAAGTCCTCTTTCATCACACCACTCATATATCTGTTTCATATAGCTTTCCTGAAAAAGCTGAGCCACCGTTTTCCAGTAATCATGACGTATTTTTTCTGCTCCTTCTCCATCGAAAAACAGATACGGCAGCTTCTCCTGTGGATCATATTTTCTTTTTTCTATAAAATATTTAATAAAATCGGCTGTCCAGGGAAGCCACGGTCTTCCCTCGTGAAATACACTGAAAAAATCACAGCAATTTGGTTCATCTGTAAAAAACCCTTTTACTTCCTCTGGAAAACTTCCGTCAAATGCCTGCTCATATTGTTCATGTGTCAGATTCAGAAAAGTTTTTACACTTTCCGGATTCAGGTTATCCGGAGGTGCCGACCCGTTATACCATTCACTTTGAGCAGATATTTCCTGCCTGAGAAGAAGTATCTCTCTTTCTCCGGTGCATATTTCCTGTGCCTCCTGACAGGTCTGACATTCAATAAGTTCTGTGATTGTATTCTGCTCTGTACGAACCACATATATGCCCAGAAACCCTTCATTTTTATCAGAAACATCTTCTTTTCCGCAGCATTCCATCGTCAATGCTCTTGCTGTATAGTGTTCTGGATTCTTCTGACTTACCATTCCACCGGCTGCTCCGGACGGCCATTTATCTTCGTCATATATCCACATTTCAAGATCATTTTCTCTTGCTTTATCCACACAGTATTTCACATCTTCCAACCATTCTGTGGAAAGATATTCCGTTTCCAGACCTTCACGTGAATGAATAAAAAAGCCTCCCATTCCTGCCTTTTTAAAGCCTTTAATCTGCTCTTCTAGCTCTTCTTTCTTGAGAGTACTGTTCCATCCCCAAAATGGTGCACTTCGAAATTTTTCAGGTGGGTCAGACAGGCATTTTTTCAGTTTTTCTATTGTCCCCATAATCTTTTCTCCTTTATCTTTGTCAGTACTGAGACAACAAAAGGGACTGCCAAACAGTCCCTTTATGATTTACAAAGTCATATTTTACATGAAATTGTTAGGTATAAACATAATAATATCCGGCACATATGTAACAAGGAATAACAGAGCGATCATAATAAGAACCATCGGCAATATCTCACGTATGACACCTTTTATCTTCGTCTTTCCAAGCCCTGCAACAATAAATAAAAGCATTCCAAATGGCGGTGTAGAAAGACCGATCATCATGTTCAGACAGATAACAACTCCAAAGTGAACGAGGTCGATTCCCATTGCCTGTACCAGTGGAAGTACCATCGGTACAAATACCAGCTGAATTGTGCTGACATCAAGTACGCATCCAAGAAGAAGGAATACAATGTTTACAATCAGCAGGAAAATGTATTTATTATCTGTAATTCCCATTACCAGACCTGCAACGATTCTTGGAACCTGTTCCAATGAAATAATATATGAGAACAGCATGGATGTTCCACAGAGCAAAGCCAGTGTTGCTGTATTTGCTGCTGATTTTTTGATGATATTCCAGAGTTTTTTCCATCCAAGTGTTTTATAAACCAGAGCAGAAATAACTAATGCATATGCAGATGCAACAGCACCTGCTTCTGTAGGTGTGCAGATACCTGAATAGATTCCACCAAGAAGAATTACAACTGTAAATAATGCCGGAAGTGCCTGAACAGTTGCTTTCAGAAACTCTTTTTTGCTCATCACTATACCAGCCGGGTAATTTCTCTTATGAGAAATAAAAGCAACATAAATCATAAGAAGAATGGCAAGCAAAACTCCTGGAACCATACCACCCATAAACAATTTTCCAATAGATGCACCTGATAACATTGCATAAATAACCATTGGAATACTTGGCGGAAAAATTGGTCCTACTGTTGCCGATGCGGCTGTGATAGCACAACTGAACTCTGCATCATATCCTTCTTTTTTCATCTGATCGATTTCCATAAGTCCAATTCCGGATGCATCTGCAATCGCAGAACCAGTCATACCAGAAAAGATCAGTGAAATGAATACGTTAACCTGTGCCGTACCACCCTTTAATCTTCCAAGAAGACCATTGCAGAAAGAGAAAAGCTTATCTGTTACTTCTCCCTCATTCAGCACATTGGCCATAAAAATAAACAGCGGTGCTGCAAGCATGGTATAATTCGCAAACATGTTACCTGTAATGACTGTGAATACCTGGCCTAATTTATCTGGCGCTGCCAGAAGGAAATATGTGATAGATGCTGCAAGCATGGAGAATGAAACTGGCATACGGATTATAAAACAGATTGCCATAACCACGAAAAGCATAATAATCGGCATACTCATAATTCCGTTCCTCCTTCTTTGTGTTCTTTAAATGCATTTTTGATATTGATACATGTTCTGATGATAACTTCTGCAAGCATATACATAAATGGTGCAAATACTACCGTATATGGAAGTTTCAGTACTCCTGTAACCATCTGTTTGCCAATCAGTGAATGCCAGCATGGAACAAAGCACAGCAACAGCAAAATCAGAAGAAATACGTTATATACAACCTTAAAAATAAACTGTGTACGAGGCTTAACCGCATCATAAACCAGTCCGAATACTACATGTTCATCAGCTTCCATTGCCTTACCGACACCAAAAAACATAGTCCACATGTAACCCAGTACAGATACTTCATAGCTCCATGTAACCGGGGTTTTGAAAAAATATCTGGAAATAATCGTTACCATAAACGTTATAAAAATTACTAAAAACGTAATATTGGGAATAAATACACCAAGGAAATCCACAATAGCTTTACCAACTTTTTTTAACTGCTCCATGGTTTCCCTCCTCTCAATTCTATTTCTTACTGTCTTTTCTGTTCAAGAAGGCCCAGGCAGTAGCCTGGGACCTTCTGATTCTACAAAATACTTAAATTATTATTCAGCAGCTTCTTCTGTGGTCTCTTCTGACGTTGTGTCTGCCATATCCTGAATCTCATTGTACAGATCCATATCCCAGTCTTTGATCATGTCTTTATTTTCCATGTATTTGGCCTGTACTTTTTCTTTGAATTCATTGATATCCGGATAAGTAACAGTCAGTCCCTGTTCTTCAAAGAATTTAATAAGTTCAGCTTCTTTACCAAGTCTTGCAGTATCGTTTACATCTCTTGCATATTCCATAGCTTCTGTAACTGCTTCCTGCTGAGCTTCTGTCATTTCATTCCATGTGTCTCCATTGATACATGGCATAATGGAATCTACTACATGGTTTGTGATTGCAATATATTTTGTTACTTCATAGAATTTAGCACTTTCAATACTCGGAAGCGGATTATCCTGTGCATCTACAGCACCTGTCTGAAGAGCAGTATACAGTTCGCTGAAGGAAAGTGGTGTCGGGTTGGCTCCAAGAGCTTCTCCAAGGAACAGCCATGCTTCAGAGTTAGGCATACGAAGAAGTAAACCATTCATATCATCATAGCTGTTAATTTCTTTTTCTCTGGTATTGATTACACGACTTCCAAGATAGAAACTGGAGAGCGGTTTGATGTTCAGTTTTTCTTCAATTTCCGGACGAATCTTCTCTGTTCCAATCTCACCATTCAGTACACTTGTCATATGCTCATAGGAGCTGAACAGATATCCAGATGCAAACATTCCATAGGAAGGAATCTGTGTTGCGATCGTAGGGAATGAAATATATGCCAGGTCTGCATCTCCATTAAGAAGTGCATCAAACTCATTTTCAGAAGAAAACAGTGAACCATTATCATAGCATTTACATGTCACAGAACCACCGGATAACTCTTCTACTTTTTCAGCAAATGAATACATTGCTTCAGTATGAGAATCACCACTTACAGATACAGATGTGAAAATCAGTTCTACTGCCGGATCATCCTTTGCCGGTGCATCTGCAGCCTGAACAGTGAGCCCTCCTGTTACAAGCATTGTTGCTGCCATCACTGTTGAAAGTATTGTTGCCATTAATTTTTTTCTCATTTTGTCTTCCTCCTGTTTTTTACATTATATTGTTTTTTCCCCTGTATTTGTAACCCCAATTACAAATTTTTTCCAAAAAATGAAGCACGAAATTCTTCTGTGATTGCACAAAATTCTTCAATTTCAAGTTTTTTACTTCCCGTAAGAAGTCTGTAATCCTGTCTTCTGGACAGAAGATTCATCGGAACTCCTACCAGATTCATATGGTATTTACTGTTGACCGGGTATACCTGACATTCTACCATGGATGCTGCACCAAGGAAATTCATCATTTCCTGTGCTCTTTCCGGCTGTGTCTTATAATTTTTGCAAAGCCATACATAAAGATCCGGATGGAAATTAGCCATAACACCTGAATATCCGGCACATCCCATCTGCATACTCTTTAATAAAGTAGCTGCATTTGCATTAAAAATTTTCAAATCTGTACCTTCTACTGCCTTACATTTTGCTTCCAATTGATTAAGATCACAGCAGGTATCCTTCAAAAATGCAAACTTTTCTGTCTTTGCACACCACTCCAGCAATTCTGGAGAAAGCAGTCTTTTGTACGGTGCCGGACATTCATAAATACCAAACATATCACCATCAATTTTATCCAACAGGTACTCAATATTCTGTTTTACTACGTCTTCGCTCTCGCTTTCTTTTGCAAATTGATTGGAGATAAATACATATGCATCGACTCCTGCATCGATCACTTCCTGTGCTTCACGAACCTGATCTTCTACCTTTTCAGCACAGTGTCCGGATGCAATAACACCCATATGTTTCGGTGTATTATTAATGATAAACTTTGCAAGTTCCACCCTTTCTTTTGCATTCAGTTCAAACATTTCACTGGACTGGCATACTGCAAAAATACCATCTACACCATTTTTATCATACCATTCAATAATTCTGAGGACTGCATCATAATCGATTTTATTATCCTCTGTAAACGGTGTGATCATTACCGGCCATACACCATCTGCTATAGTTTTTTTCATTCTCCCTCTCCTTCTTTCAAGTCTACTGATTTGCTTTTCAAGTATGGTTATAGTATAATATATTTAATTTCAAATTGCTTTCAGCAAAATATTTAGTACTATTTTATAATTTTCATCTTCGTAGACATCAACAAGAGGTACTTATGCAAGAACAGGAAATATTTGACGAATACTGTTGGAATGAACACAAAAAAATCCTTACTGCGGACTGGCATAAGATTCCAGGACTCAATAATTTATCTCACTTCACACCGATGGCCCCTGGAATTCCAGTTCCATTGCATTATCATTCTGATATTATCGAAATACACTTTATGGTCAAAGGGCAACGTGATACTTACACTATGAAAGGTGATGTTCTTACCTGTTACAGGGCAACTGGTAATGAGTTGTTTATAACCCGACCCTATGAATTACATACAACCGGAAAAATCGCACAGAACCGCTGCGAATTCTTTGCCGTTCAGTTAAATCTTACAGCTCATGACAATTTTCTCGGTCTGAATCAACAATACAGTAATGCTTTATGCCGTAGTCTTCTCAGCATGGACAAACATCTTTATCACATGGGAGATTCTCAGATTTCCATGCTTCGTACGGCATTTAATTTAATTTCCTATGGCAGAGAAGCAGACTCCCTGACAGGTGTTCAATATCTTACCTGTGTCCTTGCCGGACTTCCATATCTCAGCCCGGTACCGGAACATACAAATGAACGTGTGAACACTACCATTGGTCTTGCACTGAAATATATCGAGCAGCATATTGAACATCCTATTACCTTGCAGGAGCTGGCAAATGAAACCAATTATTCTCTTTCTCGGTTTAAATCCAAATTTAAAGAGGAGCTCGGCATTACTCCTGCAGAATACATCACCCTGCAAAAAATGGATCGGGCACAGATGCTTCTGAAAACAACTAACTCCTCAATTACAGATATTGCATATCAGCTTGGTTTTTCTTCCAGTAACTATTTTTGCTCTGTTTTTAAAAAAACACTCAGCTACAGCCCTGCTGCTTATCGAAAAAACTTCACACAATCATGAGCTCCATTTTAAGGATTAATAAAGAACCTCTATAGGCTCAACAAACTAGAATACACAAAAAGAACCGCAGCACCTTATCATATTTACTATGAAAGGTACTGCGATTCTTTTCAATTACATGGAAATCCATCCAAATGCGTTTGCCACAGAACTGAGCAGAATGATTGCTGCAAAAATCGGGCAAAGATATTTAATCATAAAATTGAAGATTTTCTTTCTTTTAAAGGTTCCCTCACCAAGTACAACTTCCTCTTCTATCTTCTTCAGTCCGATCACTCTGGAGATCAGAAGACAGGTAGCAATTGCTGCGATCGGCATCATCACGGAGTTAGTCAGGAAGTCAAAGAAATCAAGGAACTGCATTCCTATGATCTTCACACAGGCCAGTGGGCCGTATCCAAGTGATGACAGACTGCCAAGTACGATCATAATCGCACCAACAACCAGTGTGGATTTCTGTCTGCACCATTTCAGTTCATCCTGGAAGGTAGATACTGCACTCTCTGTCAGGGCAATGGAGCTTGTCAGTGCTGCACAGAGTACCAGTACGAAAAACAGAATTCCAATCGGTGTGCCAAGTCCCATACTTGCAAAAACCTTTGGAATCGTGATGAACATCAAAGCCGGACCTGCCTGCAGAGTATTTGGATCTCCACCAGAAAATGCAAATACTGCCGGGATGATCATCAAACCTGCCATAATTGCAATTGCAGTATCAAAGATCTCTACATTTGTTGTTGAACTTTCAATTGCCACATCCTTCTTCATGTAGGAACCAAATGTCACCAGAATACCCATTGCAATAGAAAGTGAATAAAACATCTGTCCCATTGCAGCTACTACTGTCATCCATGAGAAATTCTTCGGATTTGGAATCAGGAAGTACTTAACGCCTTCCAGAGCTCCTGGTCTTGTCACAGAATAAACTGTGATCACGATTGATAAAAATACCAGAATCGGCATCATAAATTTAGACACACGCTCTACACCATTTCGAACACCTGCATAGATAATTCCTACTGTAAATAATGCAAATACCAGGAAGCAGATCTCTGTAGATGCTCCATTTGAAATGAACTCTGAGAAATAACCATCTGTTGCCAGATTCTGAGTATTTCCCTTTACATATTCAACCAGATATTTGATTACCCATCCACCAATAACCGAATAATATGGCACAATCAGAATTGGGATGATTGCATTGATCCATCCACCAAAAGAAAGCCATCTTGATTTTCCAAATTTACCAAATGCACTTACCGGACTCTTCTTTGTCATTCGTCCAAGTGCTGTCTCTGCTACGATCATAGAATATCCGAATGTTAATGCCAGGATAATATAGATCAGCAGAAAGATTCCACCGCCGTACTTAGCCGCCAGATATGGGAATCTCCATATGTTTCCCAGTCCTACGGACGCACCGGCTGCAGAGAGTACAAATCCCAGTTTGCCGGAAAACGTACTTCGTTCATGCTTATGTGTTTCCATAATTTTTCCTCTCCCTATGTTTTTTGCGTCTTTCAAATTCACCTTTTGATGATACCACGCTTTTTCATCACAGGCAAATAATATATAACAAAAACTGCCGACAAATTTTAAATCTGTCGACAGTTTCTCATGATTTTTATTCACATAATCTCATCTTTTATTCTTTCACTGCACCGGAAGTCATACCACCTACGATATATTTCTGTCCGATCATATAAACAATGATTACCGGGATACAGGTCAGTACAATGTCTGCAAAAATGTAGTTCCAGTAACTCTTGTTCTTTCCAAAGAACTGATATACTGCCATAGTCATAGGGAACAGTTTGCTCTTGCTGGACAGATACAGAGGTGTAAGGAAATCACTCCACACTGTCATAAACTGAAGAATAAAACAGGTTACCAATGTTGGCTTCATAAGAGGCATGATGATCTTGAAGAACAGACTCAGCGGTCCTGCACCATCAATAACTGCCGCCTCATCCAGTTCTACCGGAATCGATACTACAAAATTTCGAATTGTAAATACACAAAATGGTATCATTGCACTTGTAAATACCATGACAATACCTGTTCGTGTGTCATTCAGATTCAGAGTGCTTAACACTCTGACCAGTGTTACATAGTTGACCGGGAAAAACAGTCCGCAGAGAACAAAGTAATACAGAAATGTATTCAGCTTTGTTCTGTTACGGCACATAACAAATGCTGCCATCGCACAGAGTACAACTCCCAATGTTGTTGCGACCAGAGCATAGATCAAGCTGTTTGTGAATCCCTGGATCAGATTTCCTTTTTTAATAACTTCTGCATAATTTGAAAATACCCATTCTGTAGGAAGGGCAAGACTCATTCTTGCCGCTTCCCCTTTATCCTTAAAGGAGTTGATAAGTACCATATAAAATGGAAGGACAACTGTCAGACACAGAAGAATACAGACTACCTGCTTCAGCACGTTTTGAATTTTTTTATTTTTCATCACTGCTGCACCTCCTGTTTACTCAATGTCTTAACAATTCCCACACCTATGATCGCTGTAATTATAAGAAGAATTGTATTTAATGCCGAAGACATTCCATACTGGCCTCTGGAGTAGAGCTGGAACGCATAAGTTGTAAGAACTTCTGTTGCATGTCCAGGACCGCCATTTGTAAGAACATAAACAATATCAAATACTTTCAGGCCATATGTAATACCAAATACCAGGTTGATCATGATAGAACCTGTCAGCATCGGAAGTGTTACATAACGAAGTCTCTGCCAGAAGTTTGCGCCATCAATTTCTGCCGCTTCATAATAAGATTTCGGAATTGTATTTAATCCTGCAAGAAAGATTGTCATGACATAACCGATACCTCTCCATGCATCCACACCGTAAATAGATTTCCATACAACAGCAAGATCAGACAGCCATTTCTGTTTCAGGATTCCAAGATGTAATGCGTCCAGAATTGTATTCAGAAGTCCTGTGTTATAATTCAGAATAGATTTAAAAACAAGACCAATGATCACAAATGGAAGAATTGACGGAAGATACAGAAGAGTTCTGTAAAGTCCCTTTCCTCTCAGCCCTTCCTGAAGCATGATTGCTATCATAAGAGCAGGGATCAGTTTTACAATATTGGAAATGATCGTAAATTTAAGAGTATTTCCAATTCCACTCAGATAACCTTTATTTGATGTCAGAATTTCTTTAAAATTCTGCAGACCCACAAAATGTGTGCCGTTCAGAACACTCCTGGAATTCCAGTCTGTAAAGGAATATCCTACACCCATTGCACTTGGGAGAAGGAAAAAAATTATATACAGTGCCAATGGCAGTACCAGAAACCACCAGGGATATATTTTTTTCTTATTCAATGAAGTCGCCTCCTGTTAGCAGACAGTGCGAAGGATTTTACTCCCTCGCACTGAAGAATTACCCTTATCTTTTATTTCCAGTTTTCATCTCCAACTGTCTTTGCAGCTTCTGCACGGTTGGTGTCCATGTTCTTAAGAACATCGTTTGCTTCCATCTCACCCTGGCAGAATGCGATCATATCCTGACCAAACTGCATCCAGTAGTCATTTGTATATTTTGTACCATTCTGAAGTACAGATACGCTCATTTTATCTTTATCTACTGTTTTGAGGAATTCTTCCTCTTCCGGCAGCCAGTGCTGTTCCAGATTATCATCGTTTACATCAAGGTTTGTGTAAGCCGGTGAGTTATCAAGGATTTCCTGAAGGCTCTCTGTTGTAGTTACAAAGTTAAAGAATTCTTTTACAAGGTCTTCATGCTCTGTTCCTTTGTATCCGAACATTGTCGGGCCGGCCGGGCTTGTTGGATACCAGGTATTGTCACCAAGTGGAATCAGGAACATTCCAAATTCATCTTCAGAACCGGTATCGTCTTTGATCTGTTTGATATAACTGGAGTTTGCCATAGCCATTGCACAGTTTCTGTCACCAAATTCGTTAGACATATTTGTACTGTCTGTTCCAATCCAGTCTTCTCCAAAGTATCCTGCATCAGAAAGCTCTTTGAATTCATTCAGAACTTCAAGCATTTTTTCATTATCTGCAAATGTAGCTTTATTAGTATTTAATGCATCATACAGACCTGGTGTCGCTTCTTCATAAACCCCACCAATCTGGAAGAATGCAAGCTGATGCTGCCATCCATCTGCTCCTGGCATAAACCATGGAGTGATTCCTGTGTCTGCAATCTTTGCACAGAGATCTTTGAGTTCTGCATAAGTAGATGGAACTTCCCATCCATTCTCTTCAAACAGTGATTTGTTATAGAGCATTACGTATTCAGGAGAATTATTCCAAACCTGAAGGCCATATAATTTACCATCGTATGTACAGGATTCTTTTCTTGTATCAGGCATGAGATTTTCCCATTCAGCACCTGTAAAATCGATGCAGTATTTTTCCGGATCAACAATTGTAGATTCGATTGCAAATGGGTTGGACTGGATCCAGAATACATCTGCACAGGAATCCGTTGCCAGTTTGGATTGAAGAAGATCGGAATACTGATCTGCCGGAATTGTCTGCAGGTCAACTGTTACATCATAAGTATCCTCAAAACGTTCCAGTGTCTCATCATAACGATTGTCCATCCATCCTGTAGATACCAGAATACTTAATTCCTCACCTGCAAAATCCTTTGTATCGTCTGCAGCAAATACATTTACACTAAGACCTGTTGTCATAGTTGCTACCATTGCTGTTGCACATGCAACTGCCCAAAATCTCTTTCTCAACATAAAAACTTCCTCCTTTTATAATTGTTTCGTTCACGCTTTTGATGATATTAGTTTATCAGTAACAGTCTGGTTTATCCATGGACAAACCCATTCTGAATTTGTACTTTTTTCACATTTTTATATATTATTTTCACATTACTTTGGTATGTTATTCACTATACGATGTTAACTTGTAGATTTTTATTCATTTATTTATTTTATTATTTGTAGTTTTTTTACATACGTGTTATAATTTTTGCACAATGCTTTTGATACTCTACAGACTGAAAAATATACTCACAACAGGAGGCGTATCTCGGCATGAAACAACGCAGCTTACAATCAAAGCTTTTTATTGCCTATCTAAGTATGGCATGTCTCATCTTGTTTTCTTTTGCAGCATTTTTTTATCTGTTTGTAGCTGGACGGCTGAAAGAAAGCCAGATCAGTGCTATGAACACATTGAATTCCAGCTTTCAGTCACAGGTGGATTCTGCCATCCAGAATCTTGACACTGTGTCCGTAAATATCAACTACAGTAATATCTCCAAAAGTATTCTTGATCAGCAATTTGATCTCAATATTTCTGATGACATGCTGTCCAAGATGTCTGATCTTTTTCTCTCATTAAGTGGTACGGAACTTAAAGCAGATCAGGTAAATCTGTATGATTTTTCCGGATACGTCCTTCAGTCAGGACTTTCCACAATGGTAAAGAAAACAGATTCTTCACGCACGGAATGGCTTCAAAAAGCCCGTGATGCCAACGGCAAAAAAATCATCACAAAGCCATATTCCACATACGAATATTCCAAATCTGCCAAATATCCACAATGGATGATTTCTGTTTATCGTTCTTTTACAAACCAGTATCGCCGCGGTGTTGGTGTGATTGAAACAGCCAAACAGTGTAAATCCATTTTTAAGAGTATTATTTCTTATGAAAAGAAAAATCATAATACAGCTGCATCTGTGTATGTATTTAATAACGATGGCGAACTTATATATCCTTATGATATTTCAGAAGAAAATGCTGAACAGATCAAACCATATTTTACCCTTACCGATGATTCACAGACTTCAACTCGATTGAAAAGCCCTCTCACTGGTAAAAACGTTTACGCAACACGTGCTGATTCAAAATATACAGGCTTTACCTACTTAACAGTCCAGCCGGAATCATTTATACTTGCTCCTGTTTACCAGATGATCAAAATTCTTATGGCAGTTGTTGCGGCATTTCTTTTTGCATCCGTGATCATATCCTACAAATTATCACGTTCCGTTGTAAAGCCAGTGAAACATCTGAAACACATTATTCAGAGAATGGAACTGGATACGCTTGGACAGGAAACAGTTACTTCTTATCCGGTTTCTGTCAATGAACTGGAAGAACTCTATCAGGCTTTTCAGCATATGAGTGATAACCTGAAAGATTCCATGATGGAACTGACTGAGGCCAAGGAACAGGAGGTACGTGCACGAAGTATGGCCCTGCAAACTCAGATCAACCCACATTTTTATTATAACTCCCTGTCAAGCATCAGTGTGCTTGCAGAAAATGGTGACTGCGACACAGTTGTAAAAATGTGCCGAAATCTTTCTATGATCATGCGTTATATTACAGATACCGGACATACTACAGTGACACTTGCAGACGAACTGGATTATGTCAGAAAATATCTGTACTGTATGAAAGTACGTTACCAATCCAGTCTGAATTACAACATTGATGTGGATGAGAGCATCCTTATGGAAAAGGTTCCCAAGCTTTTGATCCAGCCACTCGTGGAGAATGCAATTCGCTACGGCTCAGACTGTGCTCCACCGTGGACGATCACCATCAGCAGTTATATTGCAGACAACTGCTGGAAGATTACCGTCACGGATACCGGCCCTGGATTTTCAGAGGAAGCATGTGCAAGGATTGCGGAAAATCTTGCCAAAGCGGATAAAAACCCCGGACTTCCGGAACTTAAGATCAATGGACTGGGAACCGTAAATGTTTATCTCCGGTGGAAGCTTTTCTGCAAAGGAGACATTATCTTTGAATATGGCAACACCGAAGATGGTCACGGAATGATTTCCATAGGACGCTACATGGCTCAGGAACAGAGCAAAACAATAACAGGCAGCACCAGAAAGGAATCGATATGAAACATACAGTAATCGTTGCAGAGGACGAAGAGCTTCTTTTAAACAATCTCGTTCAGAAAATCCAGAAAGCGGATCCGGATTTTCAGATCGTTGGTACAGCTCAGACAGGGGATCAGGCACTGGCACTGGTAGAAAAGCTTCAGCCTGATCTTATCATCACAGATATAAGAATGCCTGTTATGGACGGCATTGCCCTGCTCACCAGAGTAAGAAGCCAATTTCCCTATATCAAATTTATCATCACCAGTGGATTTTCAGATTTCGAGTATGCAAAAAAAGCCATCTCTCTGAAAGTTTCAGACTATCTTCTGAAACCAATAGATCCTGATGAACTTAAAGAGACTCTAAAGAAGATCAAAAGAGAATTTCAAATTGCACAAAATGACTACGATGCAGTATTTAATACAGATACCGCAGCCATGACACCCGCACAGATTGCTTCTGTCCTTAAAGATTTTATTATCAAGAATTACAACGAGGACATCAATCTGAACCTTATCGCAGACAATATGAATTACAGTCCTGGATATCTGACAAAGATCTTCTGCCAGGCATACGATACCACCCCAACCAAATATCTGACCAATCTTCGAATGCACAAAGCACAGCAGCTGCTTATTAAGGATCCTTCGCTGTCTGTCCGCCAGATTGGTGAAATATGCGGCTATCATGATCAGGGATACTTCAGCCGTATCTTTAAAAAGCATACGGGCAAGAGTCCTTTGGACTATCGCACAGAAAATGAGGAAGCCATCAAATGATGACTTCCTCATAATTTATTTCGCCCATTCCTTCATAGCTTCCCTGACGATCTTCTATCGTCAGTCTGCCATTCTTATCATCCCATTTTAATTTTGTAGTTGCATACGCACCCTTTTCAAAATTGTAGTTATTTCCTTCATCTTCATAGAGAGTAAACTCTGCATCTGCGCCAGGATATACCATCAGTTTTACAGGCCCTTCCGGTTTCTGAGAAGCGTAGTTAAGTCCATCTGCAACTGGAAGAATACTTCCGGCCTTTACAAAGATTGGCATCTGGTCGATCGGTGCATCCACTGTCACATACTGGCCGCCTGCATATTTTGTTCCCGTCCAGTAATCATACCAGTCTGCCCCCTGCGGCAGATAGCATTCCCATACTTTCTCGCGGTCAAGCTCTATGCTTTCCGATCCATAATACATTGGCTCTGTAACTGCACAGATCAGAAGAGATGGACCGAACATAAACTCATTCTCAATCTTTCTGGCTGTTTTATCCTCCGGAAAATCAAACAGAAGACTTCTCATGATCGTATAATCATTAAAGTGGACAGCTCCTGCAAGAGAATAAATATACGGCATCAGATGATATCTCAGTTTTATAGATTTCTCGATTGCATCATAGAACATGGTTCCCTTTTCACCAAAGTTCCAGATTTCTCTCGGTGTATCAGTTCCATGAGAACGGAACATAGGAAGAAAGGTTCCCATTTCAAGCCATCTGGTATACAGCTCGCAGTATCCCTTATCTTTGACACCCTCGTTATATTTTCCCTGCCAGAACCACTTTGGTTCCGGATCTGTATTGCATCCGCAACCGCGATTCTGCCATTTATCGGCTACCGTAAAGAATGCTCCTATATCCAGTGTCCAATATGGATATCCACTCAGTCCCATATTAAGGCCTTCTACTATCTGGATCTTAAAGTTATCCCAGGAAGCACAGGTATCACCAGACCAGAGCATTGCCGCATATTTCTGTCCGGAAGCATAGCCGGAACGTGTCAGATTGAGAACTCGCATCTCCTCTGTGTCTTTTCTCTGATTTTCATAGATACCTTTCGCATGCATAAGTGCAAATGCATTGGCTACTGCAGGGTCAAGATATTTTTTGTGTTCTCCACCGACAAGCTCGTATCTCTCCCATGGTTCTCTCTTTACGCCGCCATTCCAGTCCGGTCCGGAAAAAGGTTCGGTAGAGTCACACCACCAGGATTCAAATCCTTTATCAAAAAGACCTTCTTTTGCCTGTTTCCAGTACATTTCACGGGCCTTTTCATCAAATGCATTATAGGTAGCATAATCGTAAAGAAGATATCCTGCATCAAAAAATTCCTGATGATTTTTGCCTCCGGCATTCATGTTCGGCCATACAGAAACCATACTGTGCGCATGCATTTTGTTGATCTCTTCCATGCATTCTTTATTGTCACCATAACGTTCTTTATCAAGAATCTTCTCTCCCCAGTTTCCCGGTTCCCAGGTATTCCAGTCCTGAACAACACAGTCGATTGGAACGCCAATCTCTCTGTAATGACGCACAATCTCCGCTAGTTCTTTTGCTGTATAATACTGTTCCTTTGACTGGATATATCCATAGGCCCACTTTGGGAGCATCTGGGCTTTACCAGTCAGATAGCGGTAATCATGGATGATTCCATCCATCGTTTTTCCACCGAGGAAATAATAATCAATCTGATCTACGGTATCCAGGAACAGATAAGACTCTCTGCCCTCATCATTGAATGTCATCAGGGAACAGCAGTCAAATAACACTCCATATCCTTCGGTGGATACGAACATCGGCATCGGAATACGCATATTGTGCTGATACAAATACTGTGTATGTTCACGGTAATTGTAGATTCCTTCTTCTGCCTGTCCTAATCCATGGATCTCTTCGTCCTCTTTCCAGTCAAAGAAGACTCTTGCACGGTATCCGTCTCTGACTTTCTCTGCTTTGAGGTTCTTGATAAAGTTGCGTTCCCCGTCTACTGTCTTAACACGGTTGATAATCGGTTTTTCTCCACCGGTAGTGTAATGGACTACATCGATTCTTGTGAGGTCAGCCTTGCTCTGCTGCGTCCATACACTTCCATCCGGATGCTTCCAGGTGATACATCCTGTTTTAAGATTTAATTCCGCCTGCACCGCTGATGTTTTTACTGTGACTGTTCCGTCTTCTTCTGCTGTCTCAAACGAAACTTGCGGATATTCTTTTTTTTCAATAATCAGAGAATCCTGATCTGTTTTTACTTCATCTTTTGCAATCACGCAGCGGATGATTTCCTCTGTTACCGGTATCAGCCGGTATTTCATACCTGCTGCTGAACATTCTACATACCTGTCTGTTTTTGTCATTTCCCCAAATCTCCTTTTGTAAGTTTTTCCCCATAAAAAACGCCGTATCAGAATATAACATTGCTGTTTTTATCCTAACACGGCTGTTTATAATCAGTCTATGACTTATCTGATTCTGATTTTTAACTATTTTTACTCTTTTCATCCTTGGGTGTTTTGCCCACATGTTTTTTATACAGACGATAGAAATTTGAAATATTGTTAAAGCCACATTCCATGGCGATTTCCGTTACATTTTTCTTGCCCTCACGAAGAAGTTCACGGGCACGATTGATACGCATTCGTGTCACATAATCGCTGAAACTGATATTTGTCACCTTACGAAAATAGGAAGAAAAATAATTGGCACTCATATACACAGATGACGCTACCTCTTCCAATGTGATCTTTTCACAGTAATGAACATCGATATAATCAAATGCCTGTTCCAGACGCTTCATGGCGTTCTTCTTCTCCTTGAGCATTTCATCTGATTTTGATTCATCCTGATAACTTCTGATCAGCATAGTAAGAATGCGGAGCACATTCGCCTTGATCATAAGAGGATAACCTTCTTTACGATCCTGCCATTCCTTGTAGATTTCCTGGATACCAACACGAATCTCCGGATTTATCTCATCTTCTCTGCCAATGCGGTTTTTGAAATTACTTCCACGTTCTACAAAAGGCTTCAGATATTCTGTATCAAATACACTGATCTTCTCAGCGATAAATTCCGGTGAAAAGATCATGACCAGAAGTTTCATATCATCTCCGATAAGATTCCACCCATGAGGTTCCACGTTGTTAAAGATGATCACATCATCCTTCTCCATCGTATACTCCTGACCATTGACAAAATAATTCCCCTTCCCGTCAATCACACAGGTGATCTCAAAGTAACTGTGCCAGTGCCAGGTTCCTGGTCTGCTGTTCTTTGGCGTCAGCACTACCTCTGAAATCTGAAAAGGAAAATCTTTATCAAGTGGAATGTTATCTCGTTCAAGCCTCATTATCCGCCTCCTGTAAGTAACGTTAATTCTATCGAATCTGATATCACAAGATTCGATTTTTTAACGTTTTCAGTATAGCAGATTTTATTCTTTCACGCAATCCAGGATGAATGCTTCCAGTTTTTCCAGTTCGTCTTCATGTTTTCCATGAACGGCAATCCTGAAATAGTCATTTCCCTGAATTCCCTTTATCATATAGTAATTATTCTCGATCTTAAAAAAAGGCTGTCTCAGCATATCAAGATATACAAAACCGCCAAGTGGTTTCAGTTTTAGAATAAATTCTCTGTCTATCGGCGCATCCATGAGATAGTCAGTTGCAAACCAGCCGGATTCTGCACATTTCTCTCTTGAAGGCCGCTTTCCTATGATCTTCATCTGTTCTCTCCTTTAAAGTATATTCGGGAGGCATTTTCCTTGAATCCTTTCATTGGCCTTCCACCGATGCTGCAATCTGCTCTGCAGCCATGATAAATTCCCGTATTTCCTGTTCCTCCGTAAAATAAGATATACTTATACGGACTGTTCCGTTTTTTTCTGTTCCCATTGCCTGATGGATCAGCGGTGAACAATGCAGTCCGGCCCGTACGGTGATACCATATCCACTTTCCAGAATGTAAGCGGCATCCGATGCTGTCAGGCCCTTGAAATTCAGGCTCAGAACAGGTCCCTGACATTCCTTTGCACTTCCATATACTTCGATTCCCTGAATTCTGTTCAAGCCTTCATAAAGCTGGTGCATCAGCATGCTTTCCTTTTTATGGATTGTATCAATTCCCATTTTCCTGACAAAATTTACACCTGCGAGCAATGCTGTGATCCCTGGAAGATTCTGCGTTCCGACTTCATATTCATAGTCTTCCTCTTCATAAGTCAGCTGACTGCTGTTGCGTCCTGTCCCGCCATATTTTAAGGGCTTTAAGGATATTCCTTCTCTGACATAAAATCCACCGCTTCCCTGCATTCCGAGCAGACTTTTGTGTCCCGTGAAGATTAAAGCATCCACCTTCCACTTATCTGCATATACCGGAACGCAGCCTGCGCTCTGCGAGACATCAACTATCAGACGAAGGTTGTTTTTCTTTGCAGCCCTACTGATCATATCCATATCCTGAACATAACCAGTAACATTGGAACAATGATTGACTACAAGTGCTGCCGGCTGTCGCCCTGCCTGTTTTTCTTCTTCCACAGCCTTTTCCAGAAATTCTTCTTTTACCTCACCTGCTGCAGTGCATGACACAATCTTTACCGGATGTTCCTTTAATGCAGGCTGGTTCATAAGAGGCCGCAATACGCTATTGTGTTCTGTCTGTGTTACCAGGATGCTGCTTCCGACTTCACCATAATCCAGGCCGCACAACACTGTATTCAGGCTTTCTGTTGCTCCAGATGTAAAATAGATTCTTTCATGATCTGCAATGTTCAACAGCTCTCCCAGTGCTTCCCGGCAAAGCATCTCAACATCTTTTTTTAAAATAGAACTTCCTCCCCGAAATTGTGAAGCAGGCGTGCCCATAAGACACGCCTGTACAGCTTCATTTACACAGGAAGGTTTCGGCCATGATGTAGCCGCATTATTCAGATAAACCATTCAGGATCACCCTTCCAGTACATTGAAATTCATAACCTTTGCAATCTTTTTAATAAGTTTTGTATAATCTCCAAAGATCAATACCTGATGATGTCCAAAGCCTGCCAGATTGTGCATATATTCTCTTGCATCATCCATCTGGATGTAGTAGTACGGGCTGCAATAGGTATCCGCATATTCGGAACGGATAACTTTACCTTTCTTAATGCAGATGGTATCGCCTGCCGGATTGAAACGACCAAGTGTTACATAATCATCATCGTTCTCTGTGAAGTCAACCTGCAGTTTTCCACCGAATCCCTGACCTGTAAATGCCCAGAGTTTATATTCGAGTGGCTTTGTTCCATAACCATTCATGCAAAGCGCCGGTACTGCATGATGGATACGAAGCAGTTCGTCTGTTTCATGGTTCGGATTGCCCATGAATGCCGGACGGTTAGCAGCATACTGCATGATCAGCATAGCCATAAGTGCATTCAGGTCTTCCTCGCATCCGCTCGGGATTCCTTCATCTTTCATGATGGAATGGCACATACATGGCGTAAATTTGCGGTTCTGCGGAATCTCTGTTGTACAGAGTTCATGACAGGCAGTTGAGAATGCGTTGCAGTCATAGATATCCATCATTTTCTTTGCTGCCAGATAATATTTAATGTCATTGATGAACCAGTCTGTGTTTACCTGTGTATCTGCAGAACCTGCAATGATCTTCTCTGCAATTGGTTTTGCTTCCTCATCTGTGATCTCATCCATATATTTAAAGATAGCTGTGAATGGAAGTTTTACCACCTCAAATCCATAACGCTGACGGAGAACTTCCGGATCACGGATCAGGCTCTGGATACCGAATGTCGGTAAGGATCCTGCAGTAAGTACAAGTGCTCTTGTGTTTCGAACAGCTTTTCTTACCCAGAGGATATGTGCGATCTCATTTACATCCTGAAGATCCATTGCCACATAAGCTTCTACTCCGATAGAACGGCAGTAAGCTGCAAAATCAATTCCTTCGTTTCCGTTCTGCCAGATGATCACCGGTTTGTTGTAACGCTCCAGTTTTGGAATTCTCCATCCCATGCACAGGAAGCAATCGATCTCATCCAGATTTTCCCCGATTTTTTCAAATAAATCTTTTTTTACTACAAAAGACTCATCATAACGAACATCCATCGGCTCTGTGAACTGAACTTCATCAATTACACCTTTCAGAGCTTCTACAGATTCTTTAAATGTCTCATCTGCTGCTTTTGTTTCTGCCTCAACAGTCATGTCTTCTTTATGACCTGCACGACATGGGCCTTCCCAGAAGTGTGTATGTGTCAGGCATCCGATCAGTGGTCTTACTACAAGTTTTCCATCCATTGCTTTCTGTTTCATGATTAAAAAACCTCTCTTTCATTTCTTCACCTTATATAGCTGCATTCCTTAATATGTCTTTAATTATACTTTTTCAGTGAAAATATTCTTCTTTTTTCTTTAGAATAATCTATACTTTCTTACGTTTTTTGTATAAATTGTATATTTTTCAGCATATTATTCCTATTATTTTCATATGTTTTTACTTAAAAGGAAGTCGCCAGGCAGTGACATTACCTGACGACTTCTGTTTATATGAATTTGGGATTCAACTATATTAGATAAAACTTATCTTCCGAGAGATTCTACATAAGTTCCTTTGACGTCACTCCAGTTTCTGTCTGCATAATCAAGAAGATATGCAGCCTGTTCCATAGACATTTCAGGGAACAGAAGGAATAAACTGTGTGAACCATATTTTTTAACGATACGGTCAACGTTTCTGATCCAGTCTTCAAACTCTCCTGAGTAAACTTTGACCCAGATGGATTTTCCTGCTGCAATTGCCTTGTCGTAGATCACATCCCAATCCGGAAGTGTTCCGTCCGGGCCGGCATCTCCACTTGTCCACTGCAGGGCATCAATTCCATCAATCTCCATCAGAGCATCCATATGCTTGATCGCAGCCGGTCCATCAAGATGATACAGAACATGATCCACTTTCTCGCTCTGTTCACGCAAGGATGGCTGAATGTATTTTCTAAAGTCTTCCGGTGACATCATTGCAGAGAAATCACACTGCAGTTTTACGGTTCTTCCAGGTCCCCAGATCTGGAATACAGTATATGCATTTCCACCTTCTTCGTCCTTGATAATATCATAGAAGCGGTCATAATATTCATAATAGCAGTCTGTTACTTCCTGGATTCTCTCACCGATCATATCCGGCTCGTCAAGCAGATCAAAGAGGATATCCTGTGCACCTCTAAGAGAAGCAAGTACGTCAATGTTTTCCATAAGGTCCGGCATATCTACAACAAAATCATCTCCTGCCAATTCCTTACAGTCTTTTGCAAGCTGAATATGTTTTTTGAACCATTTATTTTCCGGATCAAATTCAAGTTTCGGCACGCCATCCCAGCTGTCCAGACATTTGTTGAACCATACAGTATCTTCTTTGAATCCGATTTCAGAACCAAGATAAGAAGCTACGGAACCCGGTCCAAAGTCAATGTTCAGATTTGGAAAGCTCTCTCCAAGAAATGCATGTGTATCGCAGAAATAACGATAACGATCTACGATTCTCTGTGCATTCTGGTATTTATCCTCCATATCCTTCCATTTCAGTTCTTCCGGCATATTGTAATATTTGCCCTGGCAGATCTGATCCAGATATCCGCCTTCAACAGGTGTTCCATCAGAGAACTGTTCTACTTCCGGTCTTCTGGCGATCACACACATCAACGGTCTTCCCGTATTTTTGTGCTGCCAATAGTTCGCAAATTTTTCTTTAGTTGCTTCCCAGTTCAGTTTATATCCTTCTCCAGGTTTCGGAAGCTGGATTTTGCTCAGATCTACAGAACCTTTTACAAATTCCGGGACTTCGGAAGTTTTTTCTTCTGCCTTTGGTGCTTCTTCTTTTACTTCTTCCAGAACAGGTTCGGCACCTTCTACCGGAAGATTATCAAACTCTCCTGCTGCTGCCTTTGCACAGAATCCGGATTCAGCATATTTCTTAGCACATTCTGCTGCAGAAGCGGCATCTTCTGTATATGCATCTGCACTGATCTCGTCAGCAAATTCCTGGCTGATCGGAGCACCGCCAACCATGATCTTGATACGATTACGGAATGGCTGTTTCAGAAGTGCTGCAACTGTATCACGAAGAGACGGCATAGTTGTTGTAAGAAGAGCTGACAAAGCTACGATACTAGCTTCTTTGTGCGCGTTTACCTCGTCAATAAATCTCTGGATCGGTACATCAACACCAAGGTCAATAACTTCAAAACCAGCACTTTCAAGCATCATGCCGACAAGGTTTTTACCAATATCATGAAGGTCTCCTGCCACAGTACCAAGAATGATCGTTCCCGCACTGCCAGCTTCACCTGTTGCAAGATATGGTTTCAGAACTTCTACGCCGGCTTTCATAGCACGTGCAGCCGCAAGCATCTGCGGAACAAAGATGATTTCTTTTTTGAAATTCTCTCCTACAACGGCCATAGCACCGATCATTCCCTCATTCAGAATAGCAGTTGGATCGCATCCTGCATCCAGTGCCTCCTGAACTGCCTGTCCAATTTCTTTATTCTTTCCATCCTGAGTTAATTTAAAGACTGCCTGCATCTTCTCATCAAGCGGAGAAGCAGCTTCCGGCTGTGCAGTTTCTTCTTCTACTTTATTTCCAAATTTGCCAATATACTGCAGGCAGTATTCGTCTCTCTCAAGAAGTGCGTTGGTTGCGTAGATCATGCCGATCATGTTCTTGTTAGTCGGATCTACGATTGCACTGTCCATACCAGCATTCATAGCCAGTACCATAAATGCCTGGTTGATGTTTTTTCTCACCGGAAGACCAAAAGAAATATTAGAAAGACCACTTGTGATGTGGATATCCGGATATTCACTTTTAATTCTTCTGCAGCAGTCTGCAAACACTGTCAATGCTGTCTGGTCTGTTCCTAGAGTCACAACCAATGGATCAATATGCAGACGACTCGGTGCAATTCCATACTGTTTCGCTTTTTCCATGATTCCGAAGAAAATTTTCATACGACGTTCTACAGAATCCGGAATACCATCATTATCACATAAAAGTGCCACGCACTCCCAGTCTGTGTCCGCAATAACCGGGAAAATTGTATCAATCTTATCACCTTCAAGAGATACCGAATTCACAAGTCCCGGTCTCTTGCAAAATGGGATCGCTGCCACGCAGGACTTCGCACTTGGACTGTCCACACAGATTGGTGTATCTGTCACTTCCTGTACAAGATCGATCATCCATTTCAGTGTCTCTACTTCTACGTCCTCTTCTACGGACGCACATACATCCAGAAATGTGGCACCCGCTTCTGCCTGCATTCTGGCTCTCTCTCTGATCAGATCCGCATCTTTCTCAGAGATTGCCTTAGCAACTGACGGAATAGATCCGTTCAGTTTTTCTCCTATTATAATCATATTGTTCCCTCCTGATGTGCCATTGTCATACACATTATCTTTTGACAGATCATTCCGCTTATATGATCCGTCCCCGCATCTTTATTTTATAATATTACTGAGTCCCCGACTTCCCTTATTTTCTGATTGATGTATACTATCTTACGATAATTATAATATTATCCTGCTTTACCAAATCCAATATTGTCATTCCAGGTTTCAGGTGATATATTCGAGAAAAGAACCTTATGACATAAAGATTCAAAAGTCATTTTATGAAATCAATGGAGAAATCAATAAATGTGTAAACACCAAATCACAGTCCTGCCATCAAATAAAATACTGACTGCACACAATGGCGATAATCTTTTACAACTTCTTCGTCAGAACAACTGTGCTCCGGATGCACCCTGCGGAGGAAACGCGATCTGTGGAAAATGTCTGGTTTACATAAATAATCAAAAGTGTCTGGCATGTCAGACTGTGATCCATAATGATATGACTGTACGCATCCCCGATTTCTCTGCAATTCAGATCATGGATCATGGACTTGATCAACGCATCCAGCCGGATGCCAGGGATCCATATGTGCTTGCATTTGATATCGGAACCACAACTATAGTCTGTTATCTTTTGGATGGAAAAACCGGGCAGGAACTGGCTTACGAAAGTATCCTGAATCCTCAGACTGTTTATGGCGCAGATGTAATTTCAAGAATTGAATATGTTCTGAAAAATGGATCTTCAGAGCTTCAATCCTGCATTACTGGTGCTCTTTCAAAACTAGCTGAAAAGGTTGCAGGTAAATCCGGCATTTCTGCTTCTGAAATCACTCTTGCCTGTGTTGTCGGAAATACTGCAATGCATCATCTTTTTCTCGGGATTGATCCTGCACCCCTGACTACTCCGCCTTATATGCCCAAAGTATCCAATGCCATGGAGATTCCTGCAGCCCCTCTGCTCCCTATCCATCCCGAGGGTAAACTGAGTATTCTTCCGAATATTGCAGGATTTGTCGGTGCTGATACTGTAAGCTGTATGACAGCACTTTCCTTTGACCGGCTAGAGGATCTGACTCTTATGATCGATATTGGCACAAATGGAGAAATGGTTCTTGGAAACAAACACAGGCGCATCGCCTGTTCCACAGCCGCCGGTCCTGCCTTTGAAGGTGCACGGATCAGCTGCGGGATGAGAGGAGCCCCTGGCGCTGTCGACCATGTTTCTGTGCAAAATGGCAGTATTTATTTTCATACGATTGGTGATATCCCGCCAAAAGGAATCTGTGGTTCCGGTCTTCTTGACCTGACAGCCACACTTCTGGATACGGGAATTCTTACAGACTCCGGCATACTGGCAGAAAACCCTTATCATCTGAACAATTCTACTGTCAACCTTACTCAAAAAGATATCTCTGAACTTCAACTTGCCAAATCTGCAATTCGTTCCGGAATTGAACTGCTTGCTGAAAAAATGAATGTAAATATCTCAGATATCAGGAAAGTATATCTTGCAGGTGCGTTTGGAAGCTATATGAATCCTGCTTCTGCCTGTCGCATCGGTATGATTCCATCCGTACTTCTTAACCGAATCGAGGCAGTCGGAAACATTGCCGGTGAAGGTGCAAAATTGTGTGCACTGAATCGTCGGGAATTTGTACACAGCCAGATACTGGCAGCAAAGACAGAATTTCTCGAACTCGCATCCTGCCCTGAATTTCAGGATTGCTATATAGATCATTTAATGTTTGGAAGGGAATAAAAAGATATGAATTATGAACACCTCAGAGAAATGGCCCTGGATTCAGGTTTTTCTTATACTGCACCACTGAACACAGATACAATCGAACTGAAACAGGAAGTCCGCGACATGTGCGCACAAGGCTGCCAGCAGTATGCCAAACGCTGGAGCTGTCCTCCGGGATGCGGTTCTCTGGAAGAGCTCCGCGGAAATATTGATTTTTATAACAAGGGGATTCTTGTACAAACTGTTGCAAAATTAGAAGACGAGTTTGACTGGGATGGAATGATGAAGGCGCAGAGTCTTCATCAGGAATATTTCCTTACATTCCTTGAAAAACTCCACGCCTCTTATTCTTCGTTTCTGCCACTTGGAACCGGCTGTTGCATGATCTGTAAAACCTGCACCTATCCTGACACTTCATGTCGTTTTCCTGAGAAAAAGATTTCTTCCATGGAAGCATACGGTATGCTTATATCAGAGATATGTCAGAAAAATCAGCTCAAATATTACTATGGTCCTAACACCATATCTTATGTGGCATGTGTTCTATTTTAACCTCTCCTGCAATATTCATAGAAAAATACTCTTTCATTTCGCGAAGATCATTGGTCTGACCAAGTACCCACATAAGCTTGGTCACGGCCGCTTCTGTCGTCATATCGTATGCTTGGATTACACCTTTTTCAAGTGCAAGACGTCCGGTTTCATATACTGAAAGATTACTGCCCTCATACAGACACTGGCTTCCGGCAAGCACCAGCATTCCCTTGTCGATCACTTCGCCGACTTTTCCAGTAAAGTCATTTTTTACAAAAGGCATTCCGCCAAGGCCAAATCCCTCGATATAGACAGCCCTGTAACCTTTTTCATAATACATATCCAGTATCTCCGGGCTGATTCCCGGATATAATTTCAAAAGAGCCACCTTATCAGAATAGGAAGTCTGTGGTTTGAAGATTCCTTTTTTATCGACAAGGTTTTTTTCAAATACACGAAGCCCCAGAGAACTGATTTCTCCTACATTTGGATAATTGATACTTTCAAAGGCATCAAAACTCATAGTACGGACCTTGGAGGCTCTGCATCCAAGCATAACTTTACGGTTGAATGCCACAAAAACTCCAGGATATCCACTGGCAGCCATATGAATCCCACAACGACAGTTTTCCAGTGCATCTGCCACCGGATTCGCAATAGACAGCTGACTTCCGGTCACCACGACCGGGATTGAAATATTCTGCAGCATAAATGACAGCATTGCAGAGGTATATGCCAGTGTGTCCGTTCCATGGATCACTACAATCCCCTGATAATCATAGCTTCTCTCTGCGATCATCGTTGCAAGTCCTGTCCAGTCCTCCGGACCTATATTGGAACTGTCCAACGAACAGAAATCTTCTGCTTCCAATTCCAGATTTCTGGAGACCATCCGCAGTTCTTCAAGCATATCTCCACTGCTCATTCCCGGTACCAGTCCGTTGGAACCTTTTACAGAGGAAAGAGTTCCCCCGGTATTTATGATCAGAATTCTCTTTTGCATACCTGAAAATTCTCCTTATATTGTTTTTTCTGCCCTTATTAATCAATCTTATGTAATATCTCACAGGTTCTGTTGTATTCTTTTTCTACTGCCGCAAACAATTCCTCTGTACCATTCACATTTTCTGCCCCACGAAGCTTTTCTGTCAGTTCCTGGCTCGGTACCAGAAGTTTGTCAAATCCAAGATTCAGGCAGATGCCCTTCAGTGTATGTGCTGCACGGAATGCTGTTTCTGTATCACCAGCTTCCAATGATATTTTCAACTCCTGAAAGCTTGGATCATCCAGAAACTTGAGAGCAAATTTCTTTACCAGAGCTTCGCTTACAAGTCTGTTCTGTACTTTATCGAAATCGGATCCTAATTCTTCATAACCTTCTCTAACTGTCATTTTTTCATCTCCTCTGTTCCAAATCCTGTATATTCTTTTTCCATATTTTTAGAGACAGTATCCATGAAATCCTCTTTTACATGCTCAAATTCCTGCAGTTTTGTTGTTTTTTCTTTCTTCTGAAATGGATTTCCTTCCTGTGTACTTCCTTTTACTTTGTCTTTGATCCTATCCTGAATATCCAACAGACATTCCAGGAGGATTGGATTAAATGTTCCACATTCTCCATTCAAAATCATCTGGATTGCATTCTCGTGAGAGCATGCTTTTTTGTAAACCCGCTCACTCACCAGTGCATCGTATACATCTGCAAGTGAAACAACCTGGGCTGAGATTGGTATCTCATCACCCTTAAGCCCATCCGGATATCCTTTTCCATCATATCTCTCATGATGCCATCTGCATATCTGATAAGCAACTCTCATCAGTTCCTCGTCCTGATATTCTTCCATATTTTTGAGAATTCTGGCTCCGATGATTGTATGCTCCTGCATGATCTTACGCTCTTCCTCTGTAAATCTTCCAGGTTTATTCAAAATCTTGTCATCAATGCCAATCTTGCCAATATCATGCAGCGCAGATGCCGTGGTGATCAACAGACGCTCCGACCATGTAACATTATACTTATCCGTTCGCTGTACAAGTCTCTCAAGAAGCATTCCGGTAAGTATGTTAATATTAAGTACATGACTTCCACTTTCACCATTACGAAATTCTACAATCTGACTCAGGATTCCAACCATCATACGATTGTTCTTTTCTTTTTCATATACCTGATTGGTGATCAAAGTGATCAGACGTCGCTGTTTTGCATAAAGTTTGATCATATTAAAGATTCTTCGATGAACAACTTCTGCATCAAACGGACGATTAATATAATCTGAAACTCCCATTTCATATGCTTTTCGGATGCTTTCCGTGGAATCTTCACTTGAAATCATAATGACCGGTATATCTTCAAGATAGTGATGACGATTCATATAATCCAGAACACCAAAACCGTCCATTTCCGGCATAACAATATCAAGCAGAACCAATGAAATTCCTCTCTCATATTTTCTCAGCATATCTACAGCGACCTCACCACTATTCGCCTCAATAATATCATATTCATCACTCAGAATCTCAGACAGGATTGCACGGTTCATTTCTGAATCATCCACGATCAGAATTCTGTATTTATGAGTTTTGGATGTTTCTCCGTATTCGATATCATCCATAATTTCTTCATCATGTTCTGTCACAACCATATTTTTACAGGTTTTTGCCTGATACATAAATTGATCAGCCTTATAAATCACATTCTCCAGTGTATTTCCCGACGCGGATAATACACCGCCAATACTTACCGATATATGAAGCTGTGAATATCCAGGCACTTTCACAGCATAAATCTTTTCCTGAATCTGTTTCAGCTTGTTAAAAAAAACCTGCTCTGTTATATCCGGCATTATAAGCAGAAATTCATCGCCGCCCATTCGGATCAGAGTATCCGTGCGACGTGTATTCGACTTGATAATCCCAACAACTGTAGTTAATGCCAGATCTCCTGCATTATGACCAAACGTATCATTATAAATTTTGAAATCGTCCAAATCAATCATTGCAACACCGGCAGCCATATCCGATTTTTTGATCTGTTCTTCGTAATAACGTCTGTTATAAATTCCTGTTAGTGCATCCGTATATAATGCTTTGTTATAACAGGAAAGCTGCCTGA
>ERZ1034952.367-NODE-367-length-43007-cov-21.157571_pt1 | contig 43007 bp, 37 predicted proteins | sample MGYA00520625_ERZ1034952 | MGnify/ENA primary metagenome ERZ1034952 (study PRJEB33766, sample SAMN09781773) | gut metagenome | biome: gut microbiome | host: Homo sapiens | place: Madagascar | study: EMG produced TPA metagenomics assembly of the PRJNA485056 data... | reverse complement strand
AAACCGAAGTCGGTCAGCAAGCTGATATATCTTTCTTCTACCTGCTTCATAATCAACTATATTAAAATGCTACCGCAAAGTTACGACTTTATTTCCAAACCCGCAAGAGCTTTCTGGGAAAAGTTTCTGAAAAAGTTTAGAGATCGCGTTTTTTATGTGACAGGACAAGGGTCTATATGCCACGATGACAAGGTGGCGTATAGACCCTTGATTATATGGTGATATTAGAAATCTACATCTCCGCTATTGTATTTTTTATGAATTGCTTAGATTCTTAATGATTTCCAAAGGCAGCTGGGTAGCTTTGGCAACCTGTTCGGCAGAAAGTCCCATTGCCAGCAATCGTTGTGCTGTTTCTGTGTTGGCTTCATGTTTGCCTTCTTCCTTACCCTCTTCCTTACCCTTCTGGTAGCTGTCATCTATGAGGGTTCTTTCAACGCTTACGGAATCCCAGAATTTGTCGTAGGCCCAGAGCTCGGCATCAGTGAAACCGGAAATCTCCAGTTCTTCTACGGCTTTTCCTATCTCCGGATCATTAAGCAAATCGGCAGGAATCTCCTTCGTATTGGAATTGATTTCTGTGAGGAAACGGAGCCACAAGACCATCATGCGCTTGTCGGCGATGGAATGTGGAGTGAACTTAGGGAGTTCAATGAAGGTGAAATGCAAGCCCTCGATAACCTTATTGCTGTCCTTATCGTGCACGATGCGGTAGTTGTGGATGAAATCCGGAGTATCATGCGCAAAGATATCATTTATCAGGTTGAGGGAATATACGGGTTGGAGTTCGCTGTATTTTCCTCCCTTTTTAGCCTGACTCACATAGAGCTTGGATGCATTGAACAGTACTCGCTGCTGGAATGCATCAGACCATTCCATCTGCATTTCCACGCAGAACTTCCTGCCTCTGACATCTGTGCAGAGTACATCCACAATGGTGTTTTTGCCCCCTTCGAGCTGGGGCACTAGTTCTGTAGGCAGATACTTTATCTCGTGTATCTGCTCTTCTTCGCTGAGTGGCAGGAGTGCGTTCAGAAGGCTGATCAGTCTTTTAGGATGATTGCCGAATATCTTCTTGAACGTGAGGTCTGCCTTAGGATCTAAGTACTTCATAACCATCTGTTTTAAAATCTACAGCGCAAAGTTACGACTTTATTTCCAAACCCGCAAGAGCTTTCTGGGAAAAGTTTCTGAAAAAGTTAGAGATTGCTTTTTTCATGTGACAGGACAAGGGTCTATATGCCACCATGATGAAAACGTGACGTATAGCCCCTTAAAACCATAGAAATGCATGTTTTTTTAGTAAAAATGCAGGCTTGTTGATAGAAATGTAAGTAAAAATGAGAAAAATGCAGCAAAAAGCAACAATTCTTGCAAAAATATGCTTGGTTTAACAGAAAAAGTCTTAACTTTGCAGCGGATTTGAGATAATATGCAGTTTTTTGCAGTTTCTCGTTTCCAAGTTCACACTTATAACAACTTTTAAATTAAAAAGATTCGATTATGAAAGTAGCAATTGTTGGTGCAAGTGGCGCAGTAGGTCAGGAATTCTTGCGCATCCTTGCAGAGAGAAATTTCCCAATGGATGATTTGGTGTTGTTTGGTTCTGAGCGTTCTGCTGGACGAAAATACAACTTCAAGGGAAAGGACTATGAGGTCAAACTTTTGCAGCATAACGATGACTTTAAAGATGTCGATATTGCTTTCACATCTGCTGGTGGTGGTACTTCTGAGGAATTTGCAGAGACCATTACTAAGTATGGTGCTGTCATGATAGATAACTCAAGTGCATTCCGTATGTGCGACGATGTGCCTCTGGTTGTGCCTGAGGTGAATGCTGAGGATGCGCTGAACCGCCCTCGTAATATCATCGCCAACCCTAACTGTACTACTATTATGATGGTAGTGGTTTTGAAGCCTATCGATGACTTGAGTCATATCAAGAAGATTCATATCTCTTCTTACCAGAGTGCTTCCGGTGCTGGTGCTGCAGCTATGGCTGAACTTGAGCAGCAGTATAAGGACATCATTGAGACAGGTAAGACCGATCATATCAATAAGTTCCCTCATCAGTTGGCTTACAATGTCATTCCTCAGATTGACAAGATGACTCCAAATGATTACACCAAGGAGGAGATGAAGATGTATAATGAGACTCGCAAGATCATGCACTCTGATGTTCGTACAAGTGCTACTTGTGTGCGTGTTTCTTCTCTCCGTTCTCACTCAGAGAGTGTATGGTTTGAGACAGAGAAGCCATTGGCTGTAGAGGATATCCGCAAGGCTCTGGAGGCTGCTCCAGGCGTTACCGTGAAGGATGATGCTCAGAACTACGTTTATCCAATGCCTTTGGAGAGCGCTGGTAAGGATGATGTCTATGTAGGTCGTATCCGCAAGGATTTGGCTGATGACAACGGCAATACTTTGTGGCTCACTGGCGATCAGATTCGTAAGGGTGCTGCCCTGAATGCTGTGCAGATTGCTGAGTACTTGATTAAGGTTGGCAACGTAAAGTAATTGCATGCTGGAAAGATTTAAACTTTTGCTCCAGGAAATGAACCGGGGCATATATGAAAAAGATACTGAAATTTCGCTCTCGCTCCTTGCCGCTCTGGCAGGCGAGAGCGTTATTCTTTTAGGTCCTCCTGGAGTAGCGAAGAGTATGGTGGCCCGTCAGTTGAAGACTGCTTTCAGAGATGCTCATAGTTTTGAGTACCTGATGTCGCGTTTCTCTACTCCTGATGAAATCTTCGGTCCTGTGAGTATTCAGAAATTAAAGTCTTCTGATACTTATGAGCGTGCGGTGGATGGTTATCTGCCTACTGCTGATGTGGTCTTTCTGGATGAAATCTGGAAGGCGGGGCCTGCTATTCAGAATACGCTTCTCACGGTGATCAATGAAAAACTGTTCCGCAATGGTAATCGGGAGATGCACCTTCCGCTGAAACTTCTCGTGGCTGCCAGCAATGAGTTGCCGGCAAAGGGCGAGGGCTTGGAGGCTCTCTGGGACCGATTTGTCATTCGCATTGAGAGTCGTCCGATTAAGAAGGAATCGAATTTCAGGGCGATGCTCTTGGAGGTGAAGAGTGAAGAACGAAGAGTGAAGAATTCAAATGCGATTACTGCAGAAGAGTATGCGGAATGGTCGGAGAATATCAATAAGATAGGTGTAAAGGAGGAGGTGCTGGATGTCATTTCCGTCATTCGTAAATCCTTGAGAGCCGTGAATGTGGATGAGGCTGCTGAGCGCAGGAATATCTACGTGAGCGATCGTCGCTGGAAGAATATTGCCCGTCTGCTCCGTACTTCTGCTTTCATGCAGGACAGGGAAGAGGTTGATTGCTGCGACTTGCTTCCTATCTATCATTGTCTCTGGCAGGAACCGGAGGAAAGGGATGCCATCCGCACTATCGTGATTCGTGCTCTTTTTGCTCCTTTGGCAGAGAAACTGGTGGAGATGAAGAATGCGCTTGCTGAAGACATCAAGTATCATCGCATTCGTAAGAGCCCGGATGAGGGCAGAGATTATGAGGGAGAAATCGAGTCGTTGTCTGATGGTCTGACGTTCTTGGAACATCAACTGGGCGACAATCTTTTCGTCTCATCCGATGACAAGGCAGAGGTATCCGCTTATCTCCGTGATTTCTACAAGGAACTTGCCTTCACCAGGCAAGATACGATGAAGCTGTATGAGGATTAGTGGATTTATATGGCAGGCGCAAAATACTTTTGCGTAAATTTTGTTCTTTCATAGTTTTTGCTTAAATTTGCACAAAAATAAGAAGAAAGGCGGAGTTATGGCAAGAAAATTATATCCGATAGGCATTCAGACATTCGAAAGAATCCGTAAGGAAGACAGATTCTATGTCGATAAGACGGAGTATGTGTATCGTATGACACATACTAGTGACACATATATCTTTCTGAGTCGCCCACGACGATTCGGAAAGTCTCTTCTCGTCTCTACGCTCAAAAGCTATTTCGAGGGCAAGAAAGAGTTGTTCGAAGGCTTGGCGATAGAGAAACTGGAGAAGGAATGGACGGAATATCCAGTGCTGCATTTCAGTATGGCTGGTGGAAAGCATCAGGAGGAAGAAGAACTGAAACTTTACTTGGGCTATCAGTTGGAAGACCAAGAGAAGAAATTTGGCATCAAAGAACATCGAGAAGGCGCAAACAATCGTCTCACCGACTTGATTCAGAAAGCGCATGAGCAAACTGGCAAGCAGGTGGTCATTCTCATAGATGAGTATGATGCTCCATTGCTGGATGTGGTTCACGATGATGAAAAGTTGAATCGTCTTCGCACCATCATGCGCAATTTCTATAGTCCGTTGAAAGATTGCGAGCCATTACTTCGTTTCGTATTCTTGACAGGAATCACCAAGTTCTCGCAGTTGAGCATCTTCAGCGAGCTGAATAATATCTCGAACATCAGCATGGACGAGGCTTATGCTGGTGTTTGTGGTATTACCAAGGATGAGTTGCTGTCGGAAATGACGGAGGACATTGATTGTTTGGCGGAAAAAATGGATTTGTCAAGAGAGGCAGCCATACAGAAGCTCAAAGACAATTATGATGGTTATCATTTTACATGGCCTTCACCAGATGTCTTCAATCCATTTAGTTTGCTGAACTGTTTCTCTCGCATGAAAGTGGGTGCCTACTGGTTTGCATCGGGCACGCCGACCTTCTTGATAGAGATGATGCGCAAGTTTGATGTCTCTCCTATAGACATCGGCGAGAAGGAATTGGCTGACGTTACCGATTTCGATGCACCGACCGAAGAGATGGAGTCGATAGTGCCATTGCTCTATCAGAGTGGGCATGTCACCATCAAGGGCTTTGACGAGGAATCGGAACTCTACGAGTTGGGTATCCCGAACAAGGAGATACGTGTGGGCTTGTTCAAGAGTCTCTTGCCTAACTATCTTTCTCGCCGTTCTCCTAAGGGAAAGGTTGCCATCGCCCAGATGTCTGTTCTCATTAGAAAGGGAGACATCGATGGAGCCTTGGAGTTGCTCAAAACTTTCCTTGCCACCGTTCCTTATTGCGACAACACGCAGTATGAGGGGCATTACCAGCAACTGATGTATCTTGTCTTCGCCCTGCTCACCGACTATCGCATTGTGGTGGAGCAGCATACGGCTAAGGGCAGGACAGACATCACGCTCGAAACCGCCGACCGTATCTTCGTCATGGAACTGAAGTTTGACAAGACGGCTGAGGACGCTCTCGCCCAAATCAACGCCAACCGCTATGCAGATGCCTTTGCCATGAGTGGCAAGAAGATAGTGAAAGTGGGCATCAACTTCAGTGTGAAAGAAGAACGGAACATCACGAAGTGGGTGACGGAATAGATAATTATGCAACGCTAAACAAGACCTTCCTTTGAACTTTGGGAAGGTCTTGATTGCGAAGCTATTTTTGAATATCGCCAAAGTGCAAGTAGCATTGACAGCTGCTTGCGCTAATAGCTTGCTCTTTTCATGCGTATTTGTAAAATTGAAAATACTCTCGTTTGATTCCATATTTTATAGTTCTTTCTTGTACTTTTGATTACTTGCATTAGGATTAATTGTATTAATCAATTGCACCCCCCTCGAATTCGGTGGATTTAGAAAGAAAGCTGGATTGAATTCTTTCACGATATCACCTACAAAATGGGTGAAATCCACTAATGCACTTGGAATGAAAGTAATTTCTGGGCGATATAGTGGAACTTGTGCCATTTCTGGCATAGTGTTCGAATTTGCGTCATGGGTTTCTGTAGAGTTTAAGTTGTACTTTGTTCGTGAGTTCCAACGACTTAAAGCCGATGAACAAAAGCAGTTGGCATGGTCAGGTAGTCATCCTGCAAATGAAAATTCTCGAAGATACGGGTGGCAGAAACTTGCTAAAGTGATAGTTCTGTCTCTAAGAATGATTAATAAATGAGCGTCTAAAGAAAAGAGATAAAAAAGAAGTCAATTAACTGGTCATAAACAAGTTTTTGGCAGGAATCTATCAGTTTTTCGTTATTTTTTGGCAATTCCTCATTTATTTTTATTATATTTGCACCGCATTCTGTAATGTAGAGGGTGACTTTTACAGTCAGAGGTGCATAGTTTACTGATTGTCAAACCATTTAAATAGAATAAATAAGAAACAGAAATAATAAAAAAGAAACGCTAAGGATTTGTCCGATTCAAGGAATCGTCAATCTAACTGAGACAAAGAACAGAGGCTAAAGCCTCATATTTTTAACTCGGCGTTTCCGTTCTGAACTTTTTGGATATTGAGCTTTTAGCTCTTGTTCTCTAATTCCGAATACCGCCAATATTCACTCAACGAGAACAAGCAGATTGAAGGTTCACGCTCTTAGGGCGTGAGCCGTTCTGTGCTTGTTGTTGAGTTAGGTCACTTGGCGGTACCTGGAATTAAACAAGCCACGAACGGTTCCGCCTTTTTTATTTTTTTACATGAAGAAGAATCTTTTTGTTTTTGTATGTCTTTCGCTTTTGAGCCTTTCCGTTGGCGCACAAAATAATGATGAACAAGGAAGCACAGATAATGGAGGGCATCGAGGAATAGATTTCAGTATTAATCCTGGTTATCTTATTCCAACCAAAGGTGGAAGCGATGGAATTATTTCTGCCGAATTGGGAATAGGAAAGCGTATCAACAAGAACTTCTATTTGGGTATTGGTACGGGGGCTTTTGTTCCTACAAATGAAGGTGGAAAAGTTATGATTCCAATAACTGCAGACTTTAAGTTACATTTTCCATTGAAGCCTAACGGTATAACACCTGGTGTTCTTGTTCGTAGTGGTTATGTGATAAATACGGCAGATGACCAAAATGTAAAGAATGGCAAACATTGGGTAACTATACCAAAGCCAAATTTTGTGATGGCACAGATTATGCCAACAATAGACATCCCGTTGTCACATTCGGTGGACTTTACTTTAGGATTGGGTTATACTCATTTCTTCGCGACCAAAGGTAGCAATAACAGTGGTGGAGACTTTACCATTCGTACAGGCTTTAATTTTCATAAGTCAACATCTGCAAGCCGTAAGCCACGAAAGCTTCAGGTGCCAACACGTGACAATGGCGTCCAACTTACTTTTGAAGGAGGAGGATTGAAGGTTGGCAATAGCAATGATGATTATAAGTATGGAGCGTTGGGAAGTGTTGTTGCTACTTACAAACTGAATCCAAATATTAGTTTTGGTCTTGGTCTTGGTGCTGATTATTTCTCGTTAGTCAAGGATGGTGGCGTAGAATTTTCTGATCATCGATACGACGGTCAAAACTATAATAGTACATATTATATCGACACAAATGTGACTGCTATTCGTTTGTTTGCACGTGGTAATTATAGATTGACGGATGCACGTTTATCTCCTATAGCTACTTTGGATGCAGGTTTAAGATTTTATTCTTATGGTGGGGACACGAACGTTTATGGTGATCTGTTGGGAGGCGAATCATCGGATATGGCTGTAGAAAGTCCAAGGTCTTTTGAAAACAATCTTGGTACTCCATCAAAGGTCGCTTTTTATGTGGCTCCAGCTGTAGGTGTATCTTTGCGTACCACTAATAATTCTTATTTAGAACTAAAGATCGGTTACACAATTGCTCCAAGTGTATCAGGAAAGAGTGGTGAGTATTCTTATACCTCGAAATCCAATATGGATTTTACAAGAACTTATTCTTGTTCTAAGTTAAACATGTCTTCCCTATATCTATCTATTGGCTATACCCATACCTTTAGATGGGGCAAGAATTTATTCAAAAAGTAAAATGTAAACAACCCAATAGCAGGTACATAAACATGTATCTGTTATTTGGGTACATTTATTGCCATAATGACTTATAAGTCAAACGGTCAAAGTTTGATGAAAATGTAAAAAGTTACGGATATTATTCGTATTCTCCGTAACTTTTAACACGAAACATTCTTTATTCTCAACAAGTAGTCGTATCTTTCCTCTATAAAACGAAAATGATTTCCCTCGCACAAGGTAATTAAAACAAGGGAGTTTGCCTTTTCCTCGTAAATAATGGCGCATACCTCCCTTGCACTTGCCAATATAGCAACTGCGATTATCAATATACTTTCTTCTTCGAGTTTTACTCATACTGACTTCCATAGCCTCCCATGACATGAAGTTAATTTGCAAACGAGGTCTAACCCATCACAAAGATAATAGCCTTATCAGGGAAGGTATATCATGGTCATCCGTTGTTTGCGGACTCTTCACGATCTGGTTTGAAGTCGACATAATCTGTCCTGTCATGCAAGACATGCCATATGGCGACAAGTAACTTTCTCGCCACAGCAACAATCACCTTCATTTTGTTCTTTCTCCTCACAATTGTTTGGTGATATGAGAACCTACAGAAGAAACTGTCTTTCTGACGACTGCCAGCCCAGGTACATTGAATGATGGTGTTACGGAGATATACGTTGCCATGGGTTATCTTGCGAGACTTAATTTTCTTGTTGGACTCGTCATTTCTTGGTCTCAGTCCACTCCATGAGGTAAGGTGGTTTGCCGTTTCGAACTTACTCATATCCGTTCCGATCTCTGCGATCAATGATGTTGCGGCACGTTCCTTGATTCCTGGAATTTTCTGCAAGCGTTTGAGCGCCTCTGGAAAATGCTTCTCGCATATCTCCAACATCCGCTGTTGGCATTCGTTTCTGTGGCTCTCGGCGATGTCTATCTCCTCATGGAACTGGCGCAGTACATCTGTTTCTGCCTGTGAGACAACACCTGACAAAGAGGCTAATATTGCTACGTTGGAGTACGCCGTCTACCTTGGAAACCTTACGGACAATCTCCGATTGAGGTCAAAAATTCGGCGGTCGTACTGGCGAAGCTGTTGGATAATCTCTGGAGGAACGAAACTTCCCCTACCCAATTCCTTCATTGTACATTCAGCTATCCACTGGGCATCCTTGACATCGCTCTTATGACCTGGAAGTTGCTTGATGAAATAAGGATTTACCAGACGCAGAGTAAAATGAGGAGAAAGCACACGCCATATTGGTATCCAATAGATACTGGTACTCTCCATACAAACCTCAGAAACATGATGCTTTTGAAGCAAATTCCGCATTTCTTCCAGTTGAAATGTTAAAACACCGAAAACTTGCTCAAATAATTCACCAGAATTGTGCAAAATACAAAGAATAATACTATCTTTGTGCACGTCAAGACCACATACAGCTTTCATATGCCTACATTTTTGAAGTTAAAAACTCGGTTAATGAACACTGCTTCAAAGATAATATTTTTTTGTGGCTTAGAGCACGTTAGTAGGAACTATTTTGCAGTTGTGGTCTTGATTTCTCGAAAATTAGGCTAATCTCGCACAATTCGAGGGAAATCATTCAAGTTTTTTTATTTTACTGGCTTATAATTCGAAAATTTTATATAAATTTGCACATGTTATTATTGTAATAAATCATAGAATCATGGAGCAGCAAGTAAAACAAGTACCATATGGAGTAGCAGATTTTGCTAAAGTGATGACGCAAAATCTCTATTATGTCGATAAGACGATGTTTTTGCCTGAATTGGAGAAGCAGCCTCGTAATCTTTTCTTCATCCGACCTCGTCGTTTCGGGAAAAGCATATTTCTGAGTATGCTCTATTCTTACTATGACTGTAATCAAAAGAGTAAGTTTGAAAAACTGTTTGGTAGCCTGTGGATTGGTCAGCATCCTACTGCTTTGCAAGGAAAGTATCAAGTGCTGTTCTTGGATTTTTCACAAATCACGGGTAAAATTGATATTTTGGAGGAGCGATTCAATGCTTATTTAAGTATCAATCTCGATGCTTTTGTACGTCAATATGCTCAGTATTATCAGGAAGAAAAAGATGAAATCTTGTCTAAGACCAACTATGCTGACAAACTGGAACTTGTTTTCAAGGCTGCCAAGGCTCATGAATATCCACTTTATCTTATCATCGATGAATATGACAATTTTACAAACGTTGTCCTCAATGAACATGGTGAGAAAGTATATCATGCAATTACTCATGCCGATGGATTCTATCGTGATGTTTTCAAAAAGTTTAAGGGAAATTTTGAGCGTATCTTCATGATGGGAGTTAGTCCTGTTACTTTAGATGATGTTACAAGTGGTTATAATGTAGGATGGAATATCTCTATCAAGCCGGAATTTGACGAAATGCTGGGCTTCTCAACCAAGGATGTCATAGAGATGTTTACCTATTATAAAAAGATGGGAAGCATTCCTGCTGATAGTAATGTAGAGGAGATTGTGGAGGAAATGAAGCCGTGGTATGACAACTATTGTTTTGCAAAACAAGCATTGGAAAAGGAAGTGAGGATGTTTAATTGTGATATGGTGCTTTACTATCTTCGTAATTACATGGATTACGGTCATGCTCCAGAACAGATGATAGACCCTAATACCAAGACCGACTATGGCAAGATGAAGAAACTTTTGCAATTTGATAAGTTGGATGGTGAGCGTAAGGGTATCATACGTAAAATTGCCGAAGAAGGACAGATTGTTGCCCATATTGAACCACAGTTCTCTGCTTATCAGATACCTAAGGCAGAGATCTTCCCAAGTTTGCTGTTCTATTATGGAATGCTTACCATCAAGGGTACTCGTGGGTCGAAGTTGATATTGGGTATTCCTAATAATAATGTACGCAAGCAGTATTATGGTTATTTGGAGGAGGAGTATCAGGCAAGATCGTATGTGGATACCAACAAGTTGACTGATTATTATTACGATATGGCGTATGATGGTGCTTGGGAAGAAGGATTACGTTTTATGGCTGATGCTTATGCCAAGGTTTCCTCAGTGCGTGATGGTATTGAGGCTGAGCGCAACTTACAAGGCTTCTTTATGGCTTATTTGAATCTCAACGATTATTACATCACGGCTCCAGAGTTGGAGTTGAATCATGGTTATTGTGATTTCTTTCTTTTGCCAGACCACACGCATTATGCGAGCCAACATAGTTATATTTTGGAACTCAAAGTCCTTTCTAAGAACTCTTTTGATGAAGAGTTGAAGGATGTTCTTGACGAGGATGGTAAGTCTATGACAAAAGCGGAGAAACAGTGGCGTGATGCTGTGGAGCAAATCAAGCGATATGCTGAGGCTCCAAGAGTTGAGGTGCTACGTCAAGGTACCACACTTCACAAGATTATCATGCAATTCAAGGGATGGGAATTGGCAAGAATAGAGGAAGTGAAATAAATTAGGAAATATGAATCAAGAAAATCAAATATTGTCTCCTGAACTGGAGGCTCGTGTGCACCAGGCTGTGGAAAATTTCATGCAGGGCTATGGCTGCTGCCAATCTGTGGTGGCTGCTTTTGCAGATCTGTATGGTCTCGATGAAACTGTATGAGGCTTAAGTGGAGCGTATGGGGTAAACGGGAAAAATTGACCAGACGCTAATAGATAAAGAAAGAGAGGGGTGAGAACAAAATAAACTGTTTTTCAACTCTCTCTTTCTGTCTTATTTTTTTAGAAAACTTCTTGCCTTTACAGCGTCTTGGCAAACTGCTCGATGCTGAATGAACCATCAAGATCCTTTATCTTGATCTTTCCTTGCTGTATTTCAAAGAAAAATTCCCGGATACGCTCTACTGTCAATACGGCCGGATTGCCTTCCTTGTCGATACCCAGATCATACGTCTTCAACAGTTGTGGACCTAATGCTGCTGCGGTCAAAAGGAAGTGATTCTGGAACTTGTCCGTGTCTATCAGGTCGGCTGCCAAAACCTTACCTACTACACTATAACTGTGGAGAGTACGTTGCTGGTTATTATCAGTCAGGGTGGTGCGCAAGTCATCTGAAGCGAGGTTAATCTCTATCTTTCCACTTTCCGGTGTTTCTTCCTGATGGCGGTATAGTGACCCCAGATCTGCCAAAGCCAGTGAATATAGGTGACTGGCAGGTGTGTAGTTCACTCTTTCCACGCTGAATACTGACGGAAGCAAGAGGTGGATGATGCCGTCCATTTCTACAAAAGGAGAGATGAATGTGCCCACTACGGAGTTTTTGACAGACAGTGACTGTGTAGCGAAAACTCCACCGATGACAACACAATTGTCCAGTTCGATTTCATCTCCATACAAGCTGCCAGCCACAAAGGCATTGGTCAGCGTGATGCTCTTGGCATTGACGTCAGAACAGAAAGTGGTATTGCATCTGGTGGCTCTTGTTACGACAGATGTGGCAGAGCCTACAGCCTTTTTGAAGGTTACATTGCCTTCTACATCATTATTGATGTAAATCTCTTTCTGTGTAAAAACGGCGCCTTTCACTTCAAAAGGAGCAGCTTCGATGGTGAGTTTGCTGGCATAGAGAGGACCTTCTACCAAAGTCTCGCCCACCACGTTGACTGTTCTTGACAGTTCGGCGATCTTGTTTGGCAAGATGCCGCCCTTTACGATATGATTTTCCAAACGGAGATTGGTATCCGTGATATGTAATTCTTTTAGATTGCTCATGATAAGAAAGATTACTGATTTAACAATTTGTTGATCATGTCCTTTACTCGCATGGAGTGAGGATCACTGCCCTTGATATGGGTTGCTATTTCTGACTGGACATACGACTTCACCTGTTCTTCTGCAGTCTCTGTTTCTTGGTTGAAATCCATCTCATCCAATTGCTGACAGAGTTTGTACTCCATGTCTTTGTCTCTGGAAGATAGATAGTCAGGAACCAGACATTGGCGTTCTACCTGATGATTCTCCGATTCGGTTTTCATATAGCATACGGGAACCCAATAGCCATCCTTTCCACTTCCATCGATGCAGGTATTTTGAATTGCACGGTCAGAAAGGGCTTTTGACATGAGGAAGTTCTGAGCTTGAGTCATCGCCTGGAGTGTATGGTTCTTGACAGATGCAGTATTGACCTGCGCCTGAAGCACACTACTCTCCTTGCTGATGGTAGCCACCGTCTGTACCATGTCGGTATGAAGCATTCGGTCGTTTTGTTTCTCTACACCTTCTACCAGTTTGAAAACAGGCTGGTCTATCTCGTGGATACGATTGGATAGTTCCCTATTCAAATCATTGAATATTTTCTGATACCGGGCTGTGGTGCGCGCATAATCCTCAGCCATTGTGTCCTGTATTGCCTTGAGCGAGGTTGCTTGCTGTCTGAGTAGGAGCAATCGGGCATTGATAACCTGTTCCAGCTCAGCTTTCTGAGTTCCCATGTCTGTTCTTACCGTGTGGAAAAATCCGTCGATGAGTGCCTTGGAAACTTTGTCTGCATTCTTCCTGATAGCGATACATTGGGCTGTATTCATTGCACCCACACTGGCGGTGAGTCCATTCACATGATTATTGCAGTTGGCTACGCTGGCATCAAAAGGAGCGGTGTCCACATGAATATCAACATCCACTTGCTCGTAAGCAGTTCCGCTATATGATGCGGTTGTGGAACCACCATGCTCAGAAGCCGGGTAGTTTACCGTAACAGTGCCACTATAGTGAACCGCAATGGTTCTGCTAAAACTTTCTGTATAACTCATAGCTTACTGATTATAGTGTTTTTGACTCGGCTGTAGTATACAGCTTTTGAATCATCTGCTTAACTCTCTGTGATGCGTTGGAAGAATCCACCAGGCGGTTGAACTCTTCGTCCACTTGGACTGACCATTTCTCGTCTTTCCATTCCATGTCTTTTTCACGGATCACATTGTTGATTTGTGAAGCATTGGCAGAAGAAAGGGCATCTGGTGTCCATACCTCTGTTCTTGGGATGCTGGCTGTATCGCTGATACTTTCACAGATGATGACCGGAATCTGGCAAGTCTTGTCCTCATTGCCCTGTACATTGGAAATCAGGATCTGATTGGTCAGTACTCTTTGCTTTCCTATTTGAGCCAGGAAGTCGGCAGACTGCTCTAGTGCGTATTGCGCATTGTACTTCATCTTGGACATCAGGATTCTCTGACTGTCTGTAAGTCCTTCTATCTGTGAGTTGGCAGCCCATCCCGTAAGCGCATTCATACGATTGGAAGCAGTAACCATATTCTTGTTGACCAATTCGAAAACAGGTTGGTCTATCTGGCGTATTCTCTGTTCCAACTCCTTGTTGATGCTGGTGAAGATGCGATGGTATCTTTCACAGATTCTTCCATATTCGCGTTCCATATTATTCTTGATGCCCATGAGGATGCGTTTCTGTTGTCCTAAGTGCATGAGAAGTGCTTCTACACGGCTATGCTTGCTTGCGATTTTCTGTGAAATCTGTGAGCACATCAAGGTGAAGAAACCTCTGTTTACATTACTGCAAACCTTATTGGCGCCGCTGTTTTCGGCAGCGATAACCGCAGCCTGCATGGTGGTGACCGCCGCAGTTGTTCCTTTCACATGATTGGAAACGCTATGGAGTTCCTCAGCCATCGGTTTGGTATCGACTCTGCAACTGATTGTTGTTGACATAGTTTTCTCCTCCTATTATTTAATTGTCTTTATTTTGCTCATTCTCTTCATCCTCGGAATCCTCTCTGTCTTCTTCATCCTCTTCAGAAAGAATTCCATCCAGATTTGCTTCAAGAAGATCATCATCCAGATTGGTATCAGCAGTATCTTCTTCCTTGTTTCCTTCAGGAAGGTTCTCCTCCTGAGTCGTTCCAACTGGATTTTCCTCCTGAACTGATACGGCAGTATTCTCCTCCTGATATTCTGCTGCAGTATTCTCCTCTTGTTTTCCCTCGATGGAAATACGGCTTACTTCATCAAGTGCATTGATGGCAAGTGAAGGGAGGTTGAGTGAAAGATGCTCGTAGGTGAGGTTCTCGACGTTTGGCTCAGGCAGCAGTACGGATTCCTTGGCGAGCAGTGGGTTGGTAGAAGCCAATGGCTTGCGGCGCTCATCGAGTGTCTGTACCTCGCTGGCTGCCACAGCCATCGTGTTGGAGTAACCATCCTGCAGTCTTGCATCGTAGAATTCCACGTGACCGAACTTTTCTGCCTTCAGTGCGATGTCTTCCTGCAGACGGTCCATATAGTCGCTGAAATCTTCCTGTGCTTTCTTGAATTCCTGTGCTTGCAGTTCGAAGGCTGCCAGATTTTCCATTGTATTGTCCTCTTTCTGTACGATGGTATTGTCGAGGGAGGCTCCTTCCTGTCCCATCGAGTCGAGGGTTTTCTGCAACTGTGCCAGCGTGTTGTAGGCTTCTACATATTCACTCAGCGTCTGTTGCATATTATTAATAATGTCGGCACTTTCTGCGTGGTTGGAACGATAGAAAGCATCTACGTCCTGATGCCACTTGTTGAGGTAGCTCAGTTTCTGGTCGTGGATATGGCTATATACACGAATCCTCTCGATGCGGTTTTCCATCATGAGGCGTTGTACCATAGGTGCAACGATTTCTTCATAAATCTGATGTACGCCGAATGGGACGTTGGAGGTACTGTTGTCTTCTGCTGTCCACTCGTCTGCAAAGAGGTTGTAGCGAACTCTGGAACTATCTCTGAGCTGGAATGGTTCGTAACCTTGAATAGAGTCAGAATAGTCGAACTTTTCGTTCTTGATTCTTCTGATTTCCTCTGCTTCCAACAATGGGGAATAATGATTGTAAGGAGCCTTGAGAATTTTGAAGAGCAAGTCGTTTGACTTGTTGACCACCTTGTCGGTAGATGCGAGTTTCATGGCAGAGACAGTCTGTACAGACATCGCCATGGTGTGCATGAGGTGCTTCAGTACATCCTCGAACTGCTCTGTATCGTTTGAAAGGGAATCCTTGAGTTGGTTTAATTTGCAGAAGTCGTCTATCTCACTGTTGTATTTCTTGTCGTCGAATACCTTGACAATCGGATGTCCGGCGGTATCGCTGGTAGCATATTCATTGAGGAATCCTAAAAAATCACTGTGGTCGGCTACCAATGGAAGGTCAACAGACTTTACTTCCGTATCGTTCATGCAGTAAGAGATGGTACGGATAGAACGGTCCAGTTTGCCGATATAGTCGCTCTGGTTGACTTCCTGAATAGAGAGGGAATAATCGTTGGTGTCAATGGTTTCTGGCTCATCAGAGGTTTCCACGATAGGAGCTTCCTTCGTCAGTTTCTCCATTTGTGTCATTGTCTCTACCAGCAGATCGTTCTGGCGTGACATCTGAAGGCTGACGTGAGACATCGGAACATTTCCGGAGTAATCTACCACGAAACATTTGTCCTCGTATGCCATTTGTTGAGCTACAGGCACGTAAGCCACGCCCATTTTGGTCACTTTGTAGTCACGGAAGATGTTTTCATGTTCCTTTTTCTTTTCTCCGATTCTTTCATCGATTTCCAGAATCTGTTCTTCATATTGCTTCTTACGGATGAAGTACATGAAGAAAGCGATGATGGTGAGGAACCATTTCCAGATGTCGCTTTTCTTGATTTCGATTTCCTGACGGTAAGCTTCGAGGTCGCTGATTTGCTTTTCGATAGCTTCTTCCTGCTTTACGATCTGTTCTGCGGCTTGTTCGTAATAGTTAAACAAGAGTCGAGCCTGGTCTTGGTAGATATTGCTCGAATCGCTAAAAATTTTACCGGTTGATGCCATAGTTATTAGTTATTTTAAAATGAATACTTTTACTACATGGTTTCTCTTGTGCTTGTAACTTTATCTCGCATTCTTTCTCCTGATGAGAATGTGATGGAGGTGTTCTACTTCCTCTGCTATTCGGTTTTGATTAGCGGTAACGTCTCTCATCATGACCCTTAGAGATTCTGCCAGTTGACAGAACTGCTGGTCTATCTCCTTAGCTTCTGAAGTGCAGGAAGGAGTGATATAACGGATATCTTCGTTGATTTGCTGGATTTTGTTTCGGGTCATCTCATCCAGTTCCTTGGTCTGTATTGCATCTTCCATGAGATTTTCCATGGTAGATTTTAGCCATTTCTTGCCCAACACCTGGTTTTCTTCTCTCTGATAGCACTGTTCTACCTTCTCACCTGCATGTGAGGAAGCCAGGCGACCTACCAGGGCTATGAAGATGATTGCAAGTTGACAAATGAGCTGGATCTTGAAAGACAGGTCGTTCATGATACCTGCCACCATGAGGCAGATGGATAACAGACTGCAGACATTGACAGTTAACAGATGGATGCCCAACATGCCCACTTCCTTGTGAGCCTTCTCGTTCAGATTGACAAGTGGGAAGAGGGTAAATTCTACAAATTGGGTGAAAATCAGGCAGGACATGAAGATGTCGAGCAACTTGATATTGTCTTCCAGGGTTGCTCCCAGAACAAAGAAACCGCTAATGATGAGTCCATAGCCAAGCAGGATGGCGAGGATATGGAATATGTTTTTGGCGCTCATAATCATAAAGATTTTAAAAGTGAATAATTATATTTTTTGGCCACACTTAGGACAGAACCGTGATGTAGGTGGAATATCTGCACCACATCTTGGACATAGGTTGCCTGATGGGCGGACAGTTTGTGGAGCACCGCAATGTGGACAGAAGGCTGCACCAGGAGTAAGTTGGGCTCCGCAGGAATTGCAGGTCGCTCCTCCCGTCGTAGCCTGCTGTAATGGTGTTCCGCAACTTACACAGCGTCTGGCGTTCTTCGGATTGTCTGCACCGCATTTCGGACATGGATTATATTCGCTTCCGCAGTGAGGACAGAAGCGCTCGGTGGTCAGGTGTTTCTTGGAACAGTTGGCGCAATAGATTTCTTTCACGCCGGCACCTTGCTGTGCATTGGGTTGCATTCCTCCCATACCGCCTTGCATACCTCCCATGCCACCTTGGTTTCCTGAGAAGGTAGGCTGGTTGTTGTGCGTCTGCATCATACCTGCACCCATTCCGCCTCCCATGCCTCCGTTGCCCATCATGTTCATCGCCATGATACCGGCAATCAGACCGTTGCCGCCAGAAAGGTTGCCCATCTGGTTGACGGCATTGTTGGCCATGTCAAACATCTGTTCCTGTTGCCAGGAATGTCCTGTGATAGACATGGAAGCCTGACTTGCGATGGCGTCAGCTATTTTTTTGCCTTCAGGTGTGCTGGTGTCGATAGAGATATCGTTGACATAAAACTTTGTGAGACTCAATCCATATTCCTCCCAGAAAGGAAGCAGAAATTGCTTGATGTAATCAGAGAGGTTGCTGAGGTAGGCTGAGATGCTCTTGAAGCCCACTCGCTGGTTGTTCATAAACTGGATGATGGCGCTCTTTGACTTAGATGCGAATTCTCCATAGGCCTGTGAGAGCATATCAGATTCGGTAAACACTTCTTTGGTGCCTACCATCTTGATGAGGAATTTTGCTGCATCGGATACGAACAGACCATACTGTCCTTCTGCCTTGAGAGGGAGCAGCGTATTATAGTCGGCATCATGAACAGCCATACTGGTGACATTCCAGCTCAGATTGGCTGGATATAACTTGTTGACAATCCACACCTCTGCAGTAAATGGGTTGTTTCCTCCAAAAGGAAGACCATATAACCTGCGTAGAAGAGGGATGTTTTCTGAGTTCAATGTGTGCTTGCCTGGACCAAATTTGTCCATCATCTGCCCCTTGCTGAACAAAAATGCCTCTTGTGACTCAGCTACTATGAGTTGAGTAAAGGTACTGAGATTTGTCTCAGGGTAGCGATATGCAAAAACAAACTCACCGTTTTGGTTTTGGGGTTTCCAACTTGCGCAATCTATAAATGCCATATTTTATAAAGTTTTTAGTTTCTGAAATTAAAGGCAAATATAGTGAAAAAACTAATACATGTGCCGAAAATGATAAAAAAATAATTGAGAATAAAGAATATTTAACACAAGAAGAAGAGGTCGCAGGAAAAATAGAATGGTTAGTGGTGGATTTTTAGAGGGAAAGTTGTATTTCCCGTGGATTTTAAGTAACTTTGCAGAAAATATTCTGCATTCGATTTGCATTATCTTTGCATAAGATAAGCTGCACTCGGCAATTTGCAAGCAAGCTTACATTGCGCTCGCTTGCATTATCTTTGCATAAGATAAGCTGCATCTCTGCAAAACAATTTTAGAATTTAGGAAATATGAATCAAGAAAATCAAATATTGTCTCCTGAACTGGAGGCTCGTGTGCATCAGGCAGTGGAGAATTTCATGCAGGGCTATGGCTGCTGCCAATCTGTGGTGGCTGCTTTTGCTGACCTGTATGGTCTCGATGAAACAATGGCTAAACGTATCGGTGCAGGCTTCGGCGGCGGAGTGGGTAGAATGCGCATGATGTGTGGCGCAGTATCAGGTATTGTCGTACTGGTGGGGCTGGACTGTGGTCAGACCGAAGGCGACGACCGGGAAGGTAAGTCTGCCTGCTACAAGGTAGTGCAGGATTTGTTAGCTAAGTCAAAGCAGCAGAATGGCAGTATCATCTGTGCTGAAATCCTCGGTCTGAAAGGATATGAGAAGGCACAGTCCAGTTATGTGGCTTCAGCCCGTACGGCAGAATACTACAAATCTCGCCCTTGTGCTGCAAAGGTGGAGAGTGCTGCCCGCATCTTTGCTGAATATCTGATGGAAAAATGAAATATCAGACCAATAAGGACTTGGTAGAATCCCAGTTCTACCTGAAAATGCTGGATGATTTCTGCAAGTCGGGACAGGTGAAAATTCCTGATCCGGCAAGTACTGTCATGCCTTGGGATTTGAAGGAAGATCCGCTCAAGGATTATCTGATTCACCTCTTTACCTTGAAAGTTACTATTGCAGAGACAGGTGAAGAGGCGCAGAAATTCCAGCGCCAGGTGGTTAACAGCAGAATCAAGAGCAAGATTTTCTATGAGACTGTAGGAAAATTCATCGTGGAATGTGTTCACCACATGAGATTCCAGCGACAGAGAGCCTGGACGGAAAGTCATCGGGCTGATGATGTGCTCGACTGGACTCCCTTCCGTAGGATGAACGAAGAGGTTTGGAGACCCTTGCTTGACCAGATTGATGAGGAGCATCGGAATGATGGATTCGACAAAACTTTCTTCCTCCGGCTTTTCGGGGAGGAGTCTATTCAAGCTAATCATAATGGAGAAATTCATGATGGAGATACTGACAGGTTGCATTCCTCTATCGGCGCTTCCAAAGCTGAGAACTGGGAACGGCTGGTAAGGGATTGGAAGGCTTGTATAGAGCAGCAGGTGATTTCTAAATTGAAGGACTTCATAGCGCTCAGACAGACTCATTTCGAGACCGGATTGGTCCGTATGATGGATCAGATAACCCGCAATATGAAGTTGAAGGGTATTTCTGAACAGCGGGCGGTTCAGGCATGGGAAATGATGAAGAACGCCTGGACAGAGACGGAATTTGAGCGTCGACTGAACGAGATGAAAATACAGGATCAATATCCTGAAATCAAGGAGATTGTAGCGAAGATGGGACGTGTGGCGGATGCCAATGGTAAGGACCGGCTGACCATCGCTTCGGGTGTCGATATGAAGATGGAACATTCCTCAGGAAGTGATATTGAGGGCATTACCGTGGGCGATGATCTCAACTCGCTTCTTCCGCTCGAACTTGCACAATACAGTGATGAGGATATGGAGGGACTCTTTATATATAAGTATCGCACGCGTAGGTTGCAGACTTTCCGCTACAAGAGTGAGATGGCTAAGCCTTCTCGCAAACTCGGTTTTACACATGCCTCACGCAAGGGACCTATGATAGTCTGCCTCGATACTTCTGCGAGTATGTATGGCACTCCTGAAAGAATTTCTTCCACGCTCATTTCTCTGATAGAAGAAACGGCAGAAGAACTGGAGCGAGACTGTTTTCTGATAGATTTCTCGGTGAGTACACGTGCCATCGATCTCATGGCTAAGAGAAAGGTGGAACGGCTGAAGAAGATTGGAATCAATATTGTGGAAGGGACGGAAGATACGGCATCAGCCAGTCATCTTCCTTTTATCGGAGGAGGAACATCTGCGAAAAAAATGATGAGCCAGATGTTCGAGTTGCTCGATCATGATGGATTGCATTATGTGAATGCAGACGTACTTTGGATAACCGACTTCCTGATTCCGAATCCCTCGCAGGCTATGCTGTCGAGATTCAAGGAATACAAGGAGACGGGCACCCGGTTTTATGGCATCCGTATTGTCAGAAGCGACGATAAGGAGCCGAATGAATGGAAGGCTTACTTCAACCAGATTTATACCGTCAGATATCGTCCTTTGAGACGATACTGACGGTTGAAGTCTGTGGGCTTATTTCTTCTTGGTCAGCACATAGTGCTTGGCCATTGCGCCCTCTGGTTCTGTGCCGAGAGAATCGGTCATGATGAGGCTCTGGGCATCCTTTACCTTGTAGTATGACTTCTCGCCACTTGAAGGGCGGGTGATTTCTACTACGCCATTAGCCAGCATCTTGAAGATTCCGCTTGCTTCGTCGTGACCATCCTTGCGCTCAATATAGTCGGCTGAGTACTGGTAAGTACTGTCGGCATTGAGTGTGAGCACGGTCTTGATACCTGGGCAATCGGCTGCAGGGAGTGTTCCTTCGTAAGTTCCTGCGATAGAATCGAGGACGAAGGCATTGGATTCGAGTGAATCCTTCTCTGTATAGCTGAGACTATCTTGGTCAGCTTCCTGATTGTTGGTCTTCTTGCTATTGCAGGAACCAACTGACAGAGCTGCTATGACAGCTGCTGTCAAAACTAATTTCTTCTTCATAATGAATACCTTTACTGTTCTTACGGCAAATATACGCTTTTTCTTCACTATCTGCAAACTTTTGGCAAAGAATTTATGTAATATTTAACATTCGCCGTTCTATCAGTAAAAGTTGTTAAAGATACAATTTGGGGCTTAATCGTCGCCCCAAATTTGGTGGAGTCGCAAAATATCGTTAACTTTGCAATCGTAAAGAGAAATCTCGGGAAAGTTATCTTTACAATAATAGATTTTTAAACAGTTTATAGAAGAAACATGAAATATATTATCTTTGATTTTGACGGTACGATCGGAGATTCTCAAAGTCTGATCGTCAAGACATTGCAGGACACGATGAGGGCCAGGCATCTCGAAGTGAAATCGGATGAGGCTTGTGCCAAGACTATCGGTTTAAGACTGGATGAGGCTTTCGTCTCACTCTTCGGTATGAGTGATGAAGAGGGGATGGAGTGTGCAGCTACTTATCGCGAAATCTTTCTGGATAACAAGAAGACGATGATCGTGCAGCCCTTCCCTCATGTGATAGAAACCTTGAGAGCGTTGCACCATCAGGGCTATGTTTTGGGAATGGCAAGCAGCAGAAACCATTGTTCGTTAGACGGATACGTGAAGCAGATGCAGTTGGAGGATATTTTCTCTTCCATTGTGGCGGGTGATGATGTGGAGCATGTGAAGCCTGCACCCGATATGGTATTCAAGGCACTGGGAGAGATGAGAGGAATGAAAAATCCTGTAGCTTCTCCTGATGACGTGAAGGATATGCTTGAAGAAACCTTAGTGGTTGGTGACATGAATTTCGATGTGGATATGGCGCATCATGCCGGTTGTAGGGCCTGTGCTGTAACTTATGGTAACGGAACCCGTGAGCAGCTTGCCGCTGCAGAATGGATCATTGATGATTTCGCTGAACTTCAGGAAATCCTAAAAGGATAAATGTTTCTGAAAACATAAAATGCTCAAGGAGTAAAAAGATAAAATCAAGAAGTAAAAGAATAAAACAGGAAATGAATGAAAGATTATTTTATCGCTTGTAGAATAAAAAAGCAGGTAAAATAATCTTTTATTCATTTTTTTTATTGTATCTTTGCAAGCGCAATTGGTTTGCTGCCACTTCCTGCCGCCGCAGGCATGATTTGTGCGTAGTGATTAAAAGGGAATCGGGTGAGAAGCCCGGACAGTCCCGCTGCTGTAAGTGTCTTATTGCGGCAAGCACCATGGTCACTGACATTTTTTCGGGAAGACCGCTTGCCATGAGTTTTGCATCTTTTTATGGTTAACATAGAGTGAGATGCTGGGAGGATGCAAGTCAGAAGACCTGCCGTTGCCATCGGAAACGATATGATTAAAGGTTGTCTTTAGGGTAAGAGATTCCGATGATTCTATCCAACCCCGTGGGATGGGTTCGTGATGGAGACATATTATATATTTACTTATTATATTAAGGTATAAGAAGATTAAATGAGAATAATGAAATTACTGCTATGCGTCGTGGGATGCATGGTAGCAAGTGGTGTATCGTATGGTCAGGCATTCAGGACAGATTCGGTGCAGGCATTGGAAGATGTGGTGGTGAAGGCGATGCAAGAGGTTACTCCCCATCAGTCTATCAACTATCAGCAACTGCAAAACCTGCCGTCCAACAATGTGGCAGATGCGCTGAAATATATGGCGGGCGTGCAAATCAAGGACTATGGCGGATTGGGTGGACAGAAGACCGTGAACGTGCGGTCGCTCGGATCTCAGCATGTGGGCGTTTATTTGGATGGAGTACGCATCACCAATGCCCAGAACGGTACGGTGGATTTGGGAAAGTATTCGCTCTCTACCCTGGAATCGGTTTCGCTCTTCAATGCCAACAAGACGGAGATGCTGATGACGGCTTCGGAATATGCTTCCGCCTCCACGGTCTATCTCAAGACCCATCGCCCCGACAGTACTCAGTTCAAGGCGTCTTACCAGTTGGGCTCGTTTGGAACCCACAAGTTGGCTGCCACTTACAGCTACCGGAATTGGGGCTTTGTTGATGCAGCCTTTACGCATAGCAAGGGCAACTATCCGTTTGAATATCATACGGAATACGAAGACACCACGGGAACCCGTCGCAACTCCGACATCACAATGTTCCGCATCGAAAGCTGCGCCTTCTACAAGGGATTGCAATGGCACACGTATTACTTCAATTCCCGACGGGGATTGCCGGGTGGAATCGTGCGCCGACTCTCGGATGCCTATACTGATGTGGGCAGGGAATGGGATCGCAACTTCTTCTCGCAGTTGTCGTATCGCACGCAGATTCCTTTTGGAAAGCATCAGACTTCATCGGAAAATCAGCATTTGATAGGCATCAGGGCGATATTGAAATATGCCAATGATTTCCTTCATTACCGTTCGGATTATCCGGAGAATATATCTGTACATGCCAACAACTGGTATCATCAGCAGGATGCGTATGCAGCACTGGCAGCATCTTATCTGATTCATGATTTCGGCTTCTCGGCTTCCAGCGATTTGCGATGGAGTGACCTCACCACAGATGTGAAGAATTTCCACTACGTCTATCGTTTGGATAGTAAGACTTCGATCTCGGCATTCTATCAGCACAGAGGACTAAAGGTGAGTGTGAGTGGACTTTATACGAATATGGCCGACCATACCCAGGGCAAGGCAAAGCCTCTGCATAAGATGACGTGGAATGCGCTGGCTTCCTATACGTTGGGCGACTGGACCCTCCGCTCGTTCTACAAAACCGTGTTCCGGGCGCCAACCCTCAACGACCTCTATTATACGATGGTGGGCAATCGTAATCTGAAACCAGAATACACCAAGCAGGTGGATGTGGGAATCACCTTCCGCAAGCCTTTCATCGATGTACAGGCAGACTGGTATTACAATCGGGTGGAAGACCGCATCGTCTGTTTGCCGCTGAAGGGTTCGTATCAGTGGACGATGCTCAACTATGGCTACACCCGCTGCATGGGTGTGGATGTGAGCGTGAATGCGCATTATCGCCAGCATTCTCTGCTCCTTACAGGCACGTATCAGGATGATCGGAATCGCACTGATCCGAAAGAAGATGCCTACAATGATTTCATCGCTTATTCGCCACGATGGTCGATGACGGCGGTCTATACCTTATTATATAAGGGGTGGACAGCTTCCATCTCCCACATGTTTGTGGATAAGCGATATTGGACGGCGGAGAATGCCATCGAAGACCCATTGGCTGCGTATAACTGCACCGACTTGAAGATAGGCTACCGATTCCTGCGCCACTATACGGTGGAGGCAGAGTGCCAGGACATCTTTGACGAGCGTTACGAGATGATTCAGCGCTGGCCGATGCCGGGAAGGAGATTTGGCGTAACCTTTAGAATTAATAATTGATAATTAACAATTAATCATGTTTCTGAAAATGAGGATAAGATTTGGAAATAAGATTTTAGGAACGCTGGCAATGATGGGATTATCGCTTTTCTTTGTTGCCTGTTCAAACGAGAATGGAGAAGATAATAGAACACCGGAGATTCCGAAGCCGGAAATCATTGGCGAGAATCTCATCGTCTGCAACGAGGGCAACTGGCAGTCGGATAACGGGCAGCTTTCCTATTATGATGGAACGGCGGGCGTGCTCGCCAACAAGTGGTTCCGAAAGGTAAACGGCAGCAAACTGGGAGATACGCCCAATGATATTACCCAGGTGAATGATACGCTCATTGCCATCGCCGTGAACTGGTCGAACATCATCCAGTATATTCATCCCGACGGAACGGCTTGCGGGGCTACCGAGAACGTGCCCAACAATCGCCGCATGTGCGTAGACGGCAACTATCTCTACATCACCTCCTATGCTCACAAATGTGGCAACCAGACCTTCGAAAAGGGGTATGTGGCTAAGATTGATGTGAAGACCAAGCAGGTGGTTGCCACTTGCGAGGTGGGCTGGGAGCCAGAAGGAGTGCGTCTTTATGAGGGCAAACTCTATGTGGCAAATACCGGAGGCTACGCTTTCTCTGAGAATCATGCGTATGAAACCACCGTGCAGGTGGTGGATGCTGAGACGATGAAATCCATCAAGACCATCGATACGGGCTGCATCAATCTCTATGGCGAAATGTCGCAGGCAGGCCAGTATCTCTGCATCAATTCCTGCGGAGATTATTATGATGTGAAGCCTAAGACGGTGATAGTGGATTGCAAGACAGATGAGGTGAAAACCTTCGATTTCCCTGCTACTTATAATACCACTGATGGGAATGTCTTTTATACTATAGGCTCTGCGTTCTCCTATAATACGGGTGAGTATGTCTATTCCATCAAAAGCATCAATCCTAAGACACAGGAGGTGAAAGATGGAATCTTCAGTGAAGCCATCACTCAGAAAATCAAGGAGATAACTTCTCCATACGAGCTTTACATCTCGCCTTATACCAAAAATGTGTATTTCACGGATGCGGGCAGTTATGGTACTGCGGGTTATCTTTATGGTTACACTAAGGAGGGACAGCCGGTGTTTGCGCCGCAGAAAACGTATGTGAATCCGGCACATATCCTGGCTTTGCCGATTTATGAAAACAAGTGAGATTAGTAAAATAAGTGAAATTAGTGAGATAAGTGGGAAATATCAACATAACAGCTTTAATAAAAGAAAGATATGAATAGAATTTTTATGAGCACTTTGCTGAGCCTTTCGATGGGAGTGGCTTCGGCACAGACACAGAATGTGGAAGTAGTGGAGTTGCATCCCGCTCCCGGACAGTTTATCAACACCTTACCTCAGGCTGAGGAAGGAGCCACCCATGAGGAGGTTTGCAGGGAGGCTACTGATGCCTTGAATGATGGTCAGATGGTTCATCTGGGTACTTACGGCGGATACGTAACCGTGAAGTTTGACCATCCTGTGCAGAACAAGCGAGGTTCCGACCTCCGCATCAAGGGCAACGGCTTCTATAGCAGTGGTGACCCGAAATATGGCAAGGAAACCATCGGCGGTTCTTTTGAACCGGGCATCGTGTATGTGGGTGTGGGCGATGATGTGAACACCTGCAAGTGGTATGAACTGGCTGGCTCTGAGTATTATACTTCGGAGATTCACGATTTCTCCATCACCTATCACAAGCCAGTGGCTGAGGAAGGAGAGCATTCGCAGATGTGCTCTTCGTTTGATAACTACATCAAGTGGGAGGCTTCATGGACAGATAAGAACGGTGAACGCCGGGATTCTACGGGCTATCACATGAAGATTTTATTCCACAAGCAGTCTTTCTGGCCTTTGTGGGAGGAAGGAGAAACCTTGACTTTCAAGGGAGGTAAATTGCCCAACAATGCCGTGAATTATGGAACAGAGACTTCGCAAAGTTGGGTGCTCTATCGCTACGCCAAGGATTCGTATGGCTACGTGGATGCTTCTCTCAACGATGACGATTACTCCACCTTCGATATCGACTGGGCGGTGGATGAGCAGGGCAACCACGTGGATTTGGAGGAAATCAACTTCGTGAAAGTGGTGAACGGAACCTTCCAGTATTGTGGCTGGCTGGGCGAGACTTCTACCGAGGTAACAGGCTTCCAGGATCTTCATCTGGTAGGAGGCTATGATGAGAATCCTATCATCATCACCCCTCGTACCTCTACAGGACTTTCAGTCATCAAGACCGACAGTAAGTTTGCCGCCAAGGATGATAGCTATTACGACCTGATGGGTCGCCGTGTGGCTACTCCGCAGAAGGGAATTTATGTCAGAAATGGCAAGAAGATAATCTTCAAGTAAGATTCCTGTCAAGATTATCTTCCTGGATAATCATCAGTCAAACAGAAAAAACAATTAATAACATTTAAATAGGTAAAGTATGAAAAAGATTTACTCGTATTCTTTGTCGGCTGCTTTCGTTGCAGCCTTGTTGAGTGTTTCATCTGCAGCGAATGCGCAGGATAACAATGAGGTGACAGTAAAGGATGCAACCATTGCTACCTTCGAGGATTTGACTTTGGAGTCTGAAAGCAGCTGGTGGGGTCCTGCTGATAATGCAGAGGAAGTATCTGGTGCTTATGGTCCAGAATGGGTTGGTACTTTCAAGAGTGGTTCTTATGAGTTTGTCAACTCTGTAAACCCAGCTTGGGGTTCCTGGATGGGTTGTTCTTACAGTAATAAGACCGCAACTTCATTTAAATCTTTAGATAAAGACCAGTGGAATTCTGCAGCAGGTCATGGTGCAACTGGTTCTGCCAATTATGGCGTATTGTACGGTAATTCTATTCCTAATATGCCAATGGAGATTATCAAGGTGCTTGATGGTGGTGCAGAAGGCAGAATCATCTCAGGTATGAACATCACCAACTCTGCTTGGGTTGTAGAATGCGTGAAGAATGGCAATGGATCTGCCAATAAGTTTAAGCAGGGTTCTTGGTTCAAGGTAATCTTTACCGGTACTAAGGCTGACAAGTCAACTGCTTCTGTAGAGTATTATTTGGCTGATTACCGTTCTGAGAATGAGGCAGACTGGACTTGCCTGACTGATTGGACTTGGCTTGACCTTTCTTCTTTGGGCAAGGTTGTTTCCCTGAGCATCAGCTTTGATGGTACAGACAAGAGTTATGGCTATCTGAACACATCTACCTATGTCTGCATCGACAATGTTGGTTGCGAAAAGAATGTTTCTACAGGCATTACTGCCAACAAGTGGAACAGTGTAGAGCTTCGTGAGGTGGCTCGCTTCTCTGCTGACGGCAAGCGCATCTCTGCTCCTCAGAAGGGTCTTAATATCATCCGCATGAGCGATGGTTCTACCCGCAAGGTGGTAGTAAAGTAATTCTGCTTTTTAGCAATCAGTGAAATATCTGAAAAATAATAAGCCCAGAGCAAATTGCCCTGGGCTTTTTAAGTTTTTATCTTTTTCAAATCTTTATTCCTCCATCAACTTGCGATAGCGACCCTTCTTGATCTCTGTATCGCCAAGACGGCGTGCCTTGTTGATTTCATACTCAGAATAGCTGCCCTCGAAGAAGAAAACCTCACCGTTGCCCTCGAAGGCAAGGATGTGGGTACAGATACGATCAAGAAACCAGCGGTCGTGGCTGATAACCACCGCACAACCGGCAAATGCCTCCAAACCTTCCTCCAAGGCACGGAGGGTGTTCACGTCGATATCGTTGGTAGGCTCATCGAGGAGCAAAACATTACCTTCCTGCTTCAATGCCAAGGCCAACTGCAGACGGTTGCGCTCACCACCCGAGAGAACACTGCAGAGCTTGCTCTGGTCGGTGCCCGAGAAGTTGAAACGGCTGATGTAAGCACGTGCATTCACATCTCTGCCACCCAGACGCAAGGTCTCGTTGCCCTGGGAAATCACCTCGTAAACAGTCTTCTGTGGGTCGATGTCCTTGTGCTGCTGGTCAACATAAGCCAGCTTCACGGTCTCACCCACCTCGAATGTTCCGCCATCAGCCTGATCCAAGCCCATAATGAGGCGGAAGAGGGTAGTCTTGCCGGCTCCGTTAGGACCGATGACACCCACGATGCCGTTAGGAGGAAGCATGAAGTTGAGGTCGTTGAAGAGAACCTTTTCGCCGAACGCCTTCTTTACATGCTGAGCCTCGATCACCTTGTTACCCAGACGAGGACCGTTAGGGATGAAGATTTCCAGCTTCTCCTCGCGCTCCTTCTGCTCCTGGTTGAGCATCTGCTCGTAAGAGTTCAGACGAGCCTTACCCTTAGCCTGACGGGCCTTAGGTGCCATGCGAACCCATTCCAACTCGCGCTCCAATGTCTTGCGGCGCTTAGAGGCAGTCTTCTCCTCCTGAATCATTCGCTTGGTCTTCTGGTCGAGCCATGAAGAGTAGTTGCCCTTCCATGGAATACCCTCGCCACGGTCCAACTCCAGAATCCACTCGCTCACGTCGTCGAGGAAGTAGCGGTCGTGGGTAACGGCGATGACGGTACCCTCATACTGCTGCAGGTGCTGCTCCAGCCAGTCGATGCTCTCAGCATCCAGGTGGTTGGTAGGCTCATCGAGCAGGAGTACATCCGGCTTCTGCAGGAGCAGGCGGCAGAGAGCCACACGGCGGCGCTCACCACCCGAGAGATTGGTAACAGGCCAATCACCAGGAGGACAATGGAGGGCAGCCATCGCACGCTCCAGCTTGGAGTCGATGTTCCAGGCATCGGTTGCATCAATGATATCCTGCACCTCAGCCTGGCGCTGCATCAGCTTGTCCATCTTATCTGGGTCTCCGTAATATTCTTCGAGACCGAACTTATTGTTGATGTCCTCGTATTCAGCGAGTGCATCATAGATTTTCTGCACACCCTCCATCACGTTTTCCTTCACGGTCTTGTTCTCGTCGAGCGGAGGATCCTGAGGCAAGTAGCCCACAGAGTAGCCTGGGCTCCAAACCACCTCACCCTGGGTAGGTTGCTCAAGTCCTGCGATGATTTTCATCAACGTAGATTTACCGGCACCGTTCAAACCGATGATGCCGATTTTTGCTCCGTAGAAGAACGATAGGTAGATGTTCTTCAGAATCTGTTTCTGGTTTTGTGGGATAATCTTAGATACGCCCACCATTGAGAAGATGATCTTCTTGTCGTCAACTGTTGCCATATAATAATTAAAAAAATGTGTTATGCCAATCTGATGCTCATCGGGCTCACGGTGATGAGTCGCTTCTTGTAGAGATCTCCGATGGCACGCTTAAATACTTTCTTGCTTACGTGGAATCGCTCGTAGATGTCGTCTGCCTCGCTCTTGTCGCCCAGATTGCATTCCCCGTCATTGTCGAGCAGGTACTGGTAGAGGGTTTCAGCGAAATCGGCAGTCTGTTCCATGCCTGTCTTCTGCAGGGTGACGTCTATCTTGCCGTCTGGGCGTACTCGTCCGATGTAGCCCTTTAGTTTGTCGCCTGTATGGATATACTGGAATATCTGGCTCTTGTAGAGCAGACCGGAGTACTGGTTATCGATGATGACCTTGAATCCGAGGTCGGTTTTCTGCCAGACGAGCAGATCCACTTCCTCTCCGTGCTTGTAGTGAGGATGGTCTTCCTTCAGGTATCTTTCCACCTTGGCTGAGGCTACGATGCGGTAACTCTCCTCATCGATATGGATATGAACGATGTAGGAATTGCCCAATACCATGCGCTTCTTCTGTTCGCGGAATGGGCAGAAGATATCTTTCATCAGTCCCCAACCGAGGAAAGCACCATATTCGTTGACCCATTTCACTTCGAGATAGGCGAAGTCGCCCACTTTGGCAAGAGGGGTTTCGGTGGTGGCGATGATACGCTCTTCCTGGTCGAGATAGATGAAAACGTCAATCTCGTCGCCAATGGAAAGTCCCTCCGGTACGTAGCGGGTAGGAAGGAGAATTTCTCCCTCATCGCCTCCGTCGAGGTACATGCCGAAATCTACTTTCTTTACAACTCTGAGGCGGTTGTAATCGCCGAGCTTTATCTTGTTTGCCATGTTTTCTTGTTTACTTCTTTTCTTGGATTCTTATTCCTTCTTGTAAATTCTGATCTTCTTTCTACGAATGCGAATTCTATGATCTTAGATTACATCCTCCTGTTCACTCTTTTTCTGAACAATATCTTCCTGGACTTTTTCTTCCTGAATGTCCTTTGCAGGAGTCTCGTCTTCAGCAGAATTAGCCTCTACGGTTTTCTCAATCATTCCGTCTTTCAGGTGAATGGTGCGGTCGGTGATGGCAGCAAGCCCCTCATCGTGGGTTACGATAACGAAGGTCTGTCCGAACTTGTCACGCAGATCGAAGAACAGTTGGTGCAGTTCTGCCTTGTTTTTGGTATCGAGGCTTCCTGATGGTTCATCGGCCAGGATGACGGCAGGATTGTTGACCAATGCTCGGGCCACAGCCACACGCTGTTTCTCGCCACCGGAGAGTTCGGCAGGCTTGTGGTTGGCTCTATCGCTCAGCCCCATGAACGCCAGCAGTTCCTCAGCGCGTTCCTTCGCCTGTTTGCGACTCTTGCCGGCAATGAAGGCAGGAATCATGATGTTCTCCAGTGCGGTGAACTCAGGCAGAAGCTGGTGAAACTGGAACACGAAGCCCAGATGCTGGTTGCGGAAATCGCTCAGTTTCTTGGTGGAGAGCATGCTCACATCAATGCCGTCGATGATGATATTTCCTGCGTCAGGCTTATCGAGGGTTCCGATGATCTGGAGCAGCGTGGTTTTGCCGGCTCCGCTGGGACCGACAATGCTTACCACCTCGCCCTTGTCGATGTGCAGGTCGATGCCCTTAAGTACCTGCAGCGAGCCGAAGCTTTTGGTTATGCCTTTGATATCTATCATTTTTCTTTTCTTTTCGTTTGTATCAGTAGGCAAAGTTAAGCAAAATAATTGGAAATGCCTAATAGTTGAAGACAAAATAACTAAGTTTTTCTTAAAAATGTTTGGAATGTAGGGCTTCGGGAGAAATGTTTACATTATTTAGTGCGGAAAATGTGCTCATTTCGAATAAAAGTAGTAACTTTGCATTTAAATAGTTTCTGATTTTGATATTTTTCAAATATGATTTGATATTTTACCAGATATGATAGATAGACCGACGATAGAAAGAATTATGGATTCCACCAAGATAGAAGAGGTGGTAGGAGAATTCGTGACCCTTAAGAAAAGAGGGGTCAACTACATCGGCTTGTGCCCTTTCCACAACGACTCCCATCCGTCTTTCTCCGTATCGCCGACCCGTGGCATCTGTCATTGTTTCACCTGTGGCAAGGGTGGTAATGCCATCAACTTCCTCATGGAACTGGAACAGATGACCTATCCCGATGCCTTGCGCTGGCTTGCCAAGAAATATCATATCGAAATCAAGGAACGAGAACTGACCAACGAGGAAAAGCAGCGGGAGAGCGAAAGGGAATCTATGTTCATCGTCAACGAGTGGGCTGCCAAGTATTTCCAGGATATCCTTCAGAATGATGTGGACGGTCGTGCCATCGGTATGCAGTATTTCAGAAGCCGCGGTTTCAGAGATGACATCATCCGAAAATTCCAGCTCGGCTTTTCGCTCAACAGTCGTACTGCTCTCGGCGAGGCGGCTGTGAAACAGGGTTATAATCCGAAGTATCTGGTCAAGACGGGTGTGCTCATCGCCTCTGATAATGAACCGGGAAAGTATTTCGACCGATTCTCAGGCCGTGCCATCTTCCCATGGTTTAGTGTGAGTGGCAAGGTGGTGGCTTTTGGCGGACGTGTGCTCGATAGCCGTACCAAGGGTGTGAGCCAGAAATATGTCAACTCGCCCGACAGTGAGATTTATCACAAGGAACGAGAACTCTACGGACTTTTCCAGGCGAAGAAGGCGATTGCCAAGGAAGATTGCGTGTTTATGGTGGAGGGCTATACTGACGTGATTTCCATGCACCAGTGTGGCATTGAAAACGTGGTGGCCAATTCGGGTACGGCACTCAGTATCTATCAGATCCGACTCTTGCATCGCTTTACCAATAATATCGTATTGCTCTATGATGGTGACAAGGCGGGTGTGCATGCAGCCCTGAGAGGAACCGATATGCTGCTGGAGGAGGAGATGAACGTCAAGGTGCTTTTCCTGCCTGACGGTAACGACCCTGACAGTTTTGCACGCAATCATACTGCCGAGCAGTTCAGACAATATATTGCAGACCATCAGACAGACTTTATCCAGTTTAAGACCGACGTGATGCTCAAAGGCGTTACCGATCCCGTGAAGCGAAGTGAGGCCATCAATTCCATCGTGGAGAGCATCTCGAAGATCAAGAATCAGATTACCCGAGCGGCTTATATCACCGACTGTTCTCACCGTCTGGGAGTCAACGAGGCGGTTATCATCAATGCTCTCAATTCCTTTATCCGCAACGGAATGAGCGAGCAGGTGAAGGAGGAACGCCGGGCTGCAGGACTCAGAGATGCCGGCTATCCGGTGAAGCAGCAGGCATTGCGACAGGCGGCTGTCACTCCGCTCGACAAACTGATGGAGGTGGAAGACCTGCTCATCAAACTGGTAATCCATCATGGCGATGAAATCATCAAGGTGCAGGATGCTGACGGCAATGATGTGGAACTGCCTGCAGCTCAGTATATCTATCTGGACATGGAGGGCGATGACTTCAAGTTCCACCATTCCATCTACAATCAGATTATGGCTGAGGCTATGGAGCATATTGAGGAGGAAGGATTCAGATGTGAAACCTATTTCGCTGCTCATCCCAACCCGGAAATCAGTAGGATAGCCGGTATTCCGACGGGTGAGCAGGAGATAACGACGGCAAGTCTGCAGATGAAGATGAACGAGGAGAAACTGCGCCAGCAGATATTCAAGGACATGCTTTCCTTCCGTACCCACTATATTGCGCAGCGTATTATCGAGGTGCAGCAGGAATTTAAGCAGAATCCTGGCAACAGGGAACTTTTGGAGGAATTCGTGAAACTGAAGAAGATGAACATGCTCGTGGCGTCACAGTCGAATAATGTCTTCAACTAAAATATAATATAAGGAGGTAAGAAAATGCTGTATATCCATTGGTTTCTGCTGGTAGTATATCTGGCGATAACGATAAGTGGAATCGTGGCTGTTCTCATGGACAACAAGCAACCGGAGAAAGCCATGGCATGGATTCTTGTGCTCTGTTTCATGCCGGTAGTCGGCATCATCTTCTATCTTTTCTTCGGCAAGAATACCCGTAAGGAAAAGGTAATCAGCAAGCGCAGTATGGACTTGCTCACCAAGCGCAGCATGCTCGAATTTGCCGAGCAGGAAGACCTGCATATCCCTCGCCGCAACAGACCGCTGATGAAACTGTTTACCAACCAGAACTGGGCGCTCCCTTTCAAGGATAATGAGGTGGATATTCTCATGGACGGCTATGAGTTTGCATTCTCACTCCTGAATGCCATCGGACAGGCGAAGGACCATATTCATCTGGATACTTATATCATCGAAGACGATGCTTTAGGAAATCTGGTGGCTGATGCGCTGATAGACAAGGTGCGTGAGGGCGTGGAGGTACGACTGATATACGACGATGTGGGGTGCTGGAAGGTGAAAAACCGCTTCTTCGAAAGGATGATTAAGGCAGGAGTGCGTGTACAGGCTTTCATGCCAGTTAAATTTCCTGCATTTACGGGTAAGGTGAACTATCGCAACCATCGCAAACTCTGTGTCATCGATGGAAAGGTGGGATTTATTGGGGGCATGAATATTGCCATGAGATATGTGAAGGGAACGGCAAAGCAGGCTTGGAGAGATACGCATCTTCGTATCCGTGGCGGTGCTGTCTATGCCATCCAGCGAGCATTCCTTGTGGACTGGTATTTCGTGTGCCGGGAACTCATCAACGACCGCCGCTATTATCCGTCTGTAGATAAGAGTATTTCCAATAATTGTCTTACGCAGATCGTGACAAGCAGCCCTGTTTCACCTTGGCCTGACATCATGCAGGGCTATGTACGCATCATCCTGCAGGCTCACAGATATGTGTATATGGAGAGTCCTTATTTCTTGCCTACGGAGCCCGTGCTCTTTGCCATGCGAACCGCAGCTTTGGCGGGAGTAGATGTCAGACTCATGGTGCCTCGCCGGGGCGATGCAAAACTGGTGGAATGGGCTTCGCGTTCTTATCTGATGGAGGTGATAGAGGCTGGTGTGAAAGTTTATCTTTATGAGGATGGATTCAACCATAGCAAACTCCTGGTAAGCGATGATAATCTGAGTTCCTGCGGCAGTACCAATATTGATTTCCGCAGTTTTGAGAATAATTTCGAGGCAAATGCTTTCTTCTTTGGTGAGGGAATGGCTTTGCGTATCAAGCGGATATTCCTGGCAGATCAGGAACGCTCCATGCTGGTAGATGATGTGGCTTATTTCATCAAGCGCCCGTTCTTCCAGCGATTGTTTGAATCGCTTGTGAGACTGCTCTCTCCATTGTTGTAGAGCGATTTCTTGATGATGTGTCGTAGAGTAATTTTTGCTGAAGATTTCGTATAACGATTTTTTGATTTAGAAACTTAAAACTATAGAATATGGATGCAACTTATATGGAATTGACTATTCGTCTTATGCTGGCGCTCTTGTTGGGTGGAGCTATAGGTATCGAACGTGAATATCGTGCCAAGGAAGCTGGTTTCCGTACTCATTTCCTTGTAGCTTTGGGTAGTGCTCTTTTCTGTCTCGTGTCTCAGTTTGGCTTTGGAGTAGATTTGAAGGATTCCTCCCGAGTGGCAGCGCAGGTAGTTTCGGGTATCGGATTTTTAGGTGCCGGTACGATTATCTTTCAGAAGAATGTGGTGCGCGGCTTGACTACGGCAGCTGGTCTTTGGGTCACGGCAGCTATCGGCTTAGCTTGCGGTACGGGCATGTATTTGGCAGCGGTGCTTACCACGGCTATGGTACTGTTGGGTCTGGAGGTCTTGAACTATTGGATTCCTCAGTTGGGATTATCCACCATTGAGTTGTCCTTTTCTGCTCCATCCCGTGAGAGTGTGAAGGAATTTATCACGCGCATCAAGCAGGATGGGATGGAAGTACATTCTTATGAGTTGAAGGAACGTCGCTTGTCGAAGGAAGAATTTCTGGAAGCAAGCATAGAAATCAGAGCGAAACGCGACTTTCATACATTGGAGATACTGGATTATATGAATGATTTTTCGGATGTCACGATTTCTACGATTAAGTAGAACATGGTGTGTCAATAAGTCCACTCTGTATGCTCGACTATGTGTTTTAGACGTTCCGTTTTATTAGAAAAATCTTGCCAGATAATCGTAGTGTTCGCCTTCAGCAATCAGTTCGCCATGTAATCCACAACTCTCTGCGATAGATTTGAGCAGCGGGAAATCAACATAGAGCCAGTCGAAGGAGTCTCCCTTTACGTCTTTGTAAACCATCTGATAATCCACTTCGCCATAGTAGGCTGCATTGAGATTGATGTCGAAGCTTCCGTCCTCGTTCTCGTAGATGTATTTGATGTCAGAAGAATCGATAAGAATCTGTCCGCCTTTATTGAGCAAAGCTTTGAGGCGGTTGAAGAGGGCGGGAAGGTTTTCTATTTTCCCGGCAATGCCAGTGCCGTTCATCAGGAGAAGAATGGTATCAAAGCCAGTTTCCAGATGTTCATCGAAAAGATTGATGCATTCCGCATCCATCACTCCTCTCAGTTCCATCGCTTCGCAGCTCAGAGGAGAAATATCAATGGCTTTTACGGCAATCGATTGGGCTTGCAGGGCGAGTGCATGACATCCTGCACCTGCTCCGACATCCAGCACCTTTCCTTTGGCGAGGCTCAATGCTTTCTGCTCCAGCATCGGCATTTCTTCCAAGTTGCGGAAGAGATGTTTTACCGGCATTTCGTCTTCCTCAAACATAGAAGATAATATGCTCAATTTTCCAGCCTTCCCTTTAGTTTGGTAGTCAAGGATGGCGGCACCCATCGGATCTTTGTCTTTTGATAGTATATCTGTGTTCATACCTACAAAAATACGATTATTTCGCTAAACCAGCTCATCAATATGCATAATTTAACATAAAAAATATCTTTATGCCATAAATAGGTGTCGATTTTTCGTTTATCTTCTTGCAACGATGCAAAAAAATGCTTACCTTTACCGCCAATTTGGACAATGTCAGAAAACGTGTTATCAAAAACAGGTGACTGATTTGTCTATTGTCCTATTATAAAATAAAAGCAATAAAACGATGAGATTACCAGAGAATATCATAGAGATGTTACGGCAAAAATCTGGAAACGATTTGTATTTGCCGTCTGATTGTGAATTCCTTTCACTTGATATAGAGAGTAAATTAGGAGTACATATTGGATCAACTACGCTTAAGCGCCTTCTTGGTTTTGCTCAAGATGAACGTACACCTCATGCCAGTACCCTGGAGGTATTGGCAAAATATCTTGGGTATGCTCACTGGGAAGATGTTGTAAATCAAGAGGAAAAATATAGTTCGGATTTTGATACTCCTGAGGACGAAATTCGTGCGGCTAATCTGACTGTAGGTGATCGGGTAGATATAACTTATTCGCCTGACCGGCATGTAGTTTTTGAGTATGTGGGAGATGATTATTTTGTTGTGGTAGAGCGAGAGGGAAACAAATTGGAACTTGGTGATCGTTTGCAAATCCAGAATTTCATCTTGCACCATCCTTTTTATGCAAGACAGGTATTCCGGGGAGAAGAATGCCTGGGCACTTATTCTGCTGCTATGGCTTCAGGAATTGATACCTTAAAACTGATCAGAAAATGATGGATTATTCTTGTTTTTCAGGCAATCAACAGGATAGTTTGAGAGAATCCTTACCAGTCTCCGGTTTTATGTGTGAGGCTTATCGTGTGAAGATATACGGCAAACTTCATTTCTTGAAAAAACTGAAACCAGAGCACGAGGACAATATTCTCTTTCGGGAGGCTCTCCGGAAGGAATTTGAGATTGGCTTTCGCTTGGAACATCCTAATATAGTAAGGTATGTCTCCTTTCATGATGATGAAATCTTAATGGAGTATGTAGATGGAGAGGACTTGTTGGCTTTCTTGAATAATCATCCTACATACTTTGCAGATGCAGAACATTTCGATAAGTTTGTTGGTCAATTCTTAAGTGCTTTGCAATATCTTCATGACAATCAGGTTCTTCATCTCGATTTGAAACCAGAGAACATCATGTTGACTCGCATTGGTTGTGATGTAAAGGTGGTAGATTTGGGCTGCTGTTATTCCGATACTTTTGTTGATTCTACTGGATATACTACGCAGTATGCTGCACCAGAACAGCTTGCCGGTAGGAAGGTGGATGTTAGAACAGATATTTATGCAGTAGGCAAAATATTGGAATTGTTGCCTCATCACCCTATATATAATAAGGTGATAAAAAGGTGCTTGGATAAGAATCCTCAAAACCGTTATCAGACTATTGCGGAATTACAGAAAGCCTTATCTGTAAGAAACTATAATAAAAAGAAAATAGTGGCAGCCGTTTCCATTGTTTTTGCCGTTTCTGTTGTTCTGTTGTTGGCTTTGGCAACTCCTTTTCAGCCTTTGCCAAATGAAGCAAAGGAAACACCCCGAAACCAAAAGTTGGTTGATAGTAAAAAACGCCCGGCCCCGAGTTTGCAGGATTCTAAGGAACAGGTTACCGCAGAGTCTGTAGTCGTGAAGAATCCTCCACTTTCGGGTTCTGTTTCGGAAGAAAAGGAGAAAGTGGAGAGCCACAATTGGCAAAAGGAGATGGATGCGATGTTGGATAAAGCTTATAAAAAGAGTATCAGCTCTTTTTGTGATTCCATTTTTCCATCACCAACAGTTGGTTTGGCATGGAAGACAAAAAGTTCAGAATTTCATAATCAGGTCATGAAGATTACATCAGATTTTCATGCAAAGTATCCCGAAGTGGAGGAATCATTGCTCTTTGCTTATGCAGAGAATAAATTTCAGAGTGTAGTAGGATATGTGTTTGGTAGGATGCAGGAAAATGGCAGGAAGAACCTTCCTTAGAAAAAGATGAAAATGGAAGAAATGGTCGGCGTCCGATTCTTCCATTTTCATTTTTATTTTGTACCTTTGTCGGCGATGAGAGACAACTCTCGTTGCCCACGCCGTATAAGCTATTGGATGAATTTCGAGACTAAGAAGAAAAATAGTTTCAAAAAAGTTTGGTAGTGTGGATGATTTTCTATATTTTTGCGGTATGTTAAACAATTAAATTGTAAAATATGACATAAACAAATAAAGACATATAGGAAAATGAAGCGTTAGCTTTTTATTCTTGCTTCCTGAAAATCGCCAAATTTAAGAGAAGCCATGAAGAGTAAAGGTTTGACGCTCACGTCTGCATACGGCGTGGGCTTTACTCGTATTATGTGGCTAATGGTGTTTGGCGATACCTCAGGAGGCGTAAACGAAGTAACGGTCCACGCCATTTTTCTGTCTGATGATGAATACTTGGACCCTAATAACTGAATTAAGATAACCCTCTTACCTGTATAAATGAATGTAATAAAAATATTTGGATTCTTAGATAAAGTAAAGAGAGTTTTTTAAGCATAAAAGTTTCTGAAAGACAGAGAAAACAATCAATAATATGTTTAACAATTAAATTTATTAATTATGAAAATCTGGAGATTAATATCTGGCATTTTGTCAATGGTTTCTTTTTTAATTATCACATTTCAATCATGTGCAACAGGTGTAGTTAATGTTCTTGAAGATAATAATCATGATACGAGTGACGTAGCTGGCTTTTTTGTTGCTTTGGGCTTGCTGGTGGCTGGTACAGTAGCAACAATTCTATGGAAAAATGCAAGTAAAGGTGGTGATATTTCCCTTATTGTTATTTATGGACTAACAGCTCTTTTGGGATTTGTTAATTTGGGAACTTTTAGTGATTTGGCAATATGGTCTTCTTGGGCTTTGTTTTGTGCAATAATGGCAGGTGTAGCACTTTATCTTCATTCTCAAGAACAAGCTTCTGATGAATATGAATCAGGATATGCTGTTCCGCAAATGCCATCTGCAAATATTACAAGAAAAGAATGTCCAAATTGTCATGCAATAAATGAAGTAGAAAGTCTTTTCTGTAGTTCCTGTGGTTACAGATTCCCAGTGCAAACCTTCTGCAAGAATTGTGGTAAGCAATTGAAGCCAGGTAATACTTTCTGTACGAATTGTGGAACAAAGTGTGATTAAGCAGTTTCAATGGATTTAGCGTTATCGTGTTTATTCTCATGTCTATGAAGTTTAATATAAAGCACCGCTTATGAAACAGTGTATTAATGGTCATCTTGTTGATGATAGTTCTAACTTTTGCCCTCAATGTGGGGCAGAAGTTTTTGGTCATTCTCTTTTTTGTCCACATTGTGGGAAAAAGTGTGGGGCTAATGAGAAATTTTGTAGTAAGTGCGGAACTCCTTTGCACAGCAAAAACATTTCAACTCACAATGCAACTTCTCAGTTTGTAAACACGAAGCCAAAAACAACGATGTATATAGTTGCTGCTGTTTGTGCAGTAGTTCTTTTAGGAATAGGAGGATTTATAGGATGGAAGTATCTGTCTAAAGACCATTCCTTAAAAAAAATAGCAGATTCTAAAGTCTTATCAAACGTACACATTTCAAGGTCTGAAGACTACTCCTTAAAAAAAATAGCAGAGGTTGTAAATGGTTGTAAAAATTTAGGTGACTTCCATGAGGGGCGTGCTTGCTTCAGTAAAAACGAAAAGTATGGCTTTGTGGATAAGAAGGGAAATGTGATTGTTCCTGCAAAGTATTATTCTGTCGCTGATTTTAAAGAAGGAAGAGCTTGGGTGGCAAATGAAGATAATCATGATCACGCTTGGTGTGGTTATATCGATTTAGATGGAAAAGAAGTTGTTCCTATTAAATACAGAGTCCCTCTTGAAGAAGGATACAGAGCCATAAGCTTTTCTGAAGGTTTGGCTGCAGTACAAATGCGTACCGATAATTATGATTCTCCTATATATGGGTATATCGATAAGATGGGTAACGAGGTTATTCCTGCAAAGTTTAGTATAGCTGGAGATTTTAAAAATGGTATTGCATCTGTCTATTTAGATTTTGATGATTCTGCTGTATATATAGATAAAACAGGTAAGGTGCTAACTGCAAAAGAACTTAAAAGCCATCATGAAATAGTTACTTTCTGGCAAGGTGACAAGATGGGGTTAAAACATCTGGATGGTAATGTGGTTGTACCAGGTGAATACGATATAGTGCAGAACTATTCAGAGGGAATGGCTGCTGTATGTAAAGGAAACCGATGGGGATATGTTGATTCTTTTGGTAATAATATTATACCTTGTTTATACCATTCGAGACTTTTTTATGATAATGGCGTAATGGATGGTTGGGGAGAATATGGGGCTCCTGATGAGGCAAATGATTTCCATGAGGGGCTTGTCATGATCATGAAAAATGGTAAGGCAGGATTCTTAGATAAACAGGGTAAAGTGGCAATTCCTTTTCTTTATGAAAGAGCCAAAGACTTTTCTGAAGGTTTTGCAGCTGTCAAAAAAGCAGGGAAATGGGGCTTTATAAATAAAGAGGGCAAAAACGTTATTCCATGCCAATATGATAAAGTCGCTTCTTTTAGAGAAGGACTGGTTGCTGTCGTTAAAAATGGAAAAAGTGGATATATAAATACGAAAGGTAAGGAAATAGTTCCTTTTATTTATGATAAACCTGAAGATTGGGAACCGTTACATGATTTTCATGAGGGACTTGCTGTTGTTAGAAAGAATGGTGCTTGTGGCTACGTAGATAAAAAGGGTAAAAGTACATTTGATTTTATTTAGAAATTTGAACAATCGTATTATTTAATTATAAAAACCTGAAATGATGAAAAAAGTTTTATTAGTTTTTGTTGCTGTCATAAGTATGCTGGCAATGAACTCTTGTGTTGACAAGGAGCAGTGTGTTGGTAAATGGGTAAGTGAAAGCGTCACCGAGGATGGTTTCACAGGTAATTTTTATCTTGACCTGAATGAAAATGGAACGGCAAATTTACGTATCAAAGGAACCGGAGCCGTAGAGGAAGAAGGTATGGATATGAAGATAGGAATTACTGCAAAGATAGGAGGATCATGGGACGTGTCTATGGGATTCATGGATTTGGAGTTTGATCCTGATAAGGTGAAATGTACTGTAGATGATTTTGATATGGGTAACGAGGGAGTTAATGCCCTGGTTAAAATGGTTCTGAATGATCCTGAAGCCAAAAGACAGATGGTGGAAGCGTTTAAGAACGAAATGGATTTCGGTGATTTTAATGGTTCTCTTGATATTGAATTAGATGGAGATAATGTTATGAAACTGACAGGGGATGATGGAGTAGTACTGACATTTCATCGACAATAATTTGTAGAACTCTGTTTTACTAAAAAATAAGAAATGGAAGAAATGGTCGAATACCTTTCTTCCATTATCGATTTTATTTTGTACCTTTGTCAGCGATGAGAGCACTCTCTCATTGCCCACGCCGTATAAGCTATTAGACGAATTTTGAAATTTAAATGAAAAAGTTTCCGGAAAGTTTGGTAGTGTGGATAATTTTCTATACTTTTGTGGTATGTTAAACAATTAAATTGGAAATATGACATAAACAATAAAGACATATAGGAAAATGAAGCGTTAGCTTTTTGTTCTTGCTTCCTGAAAATCGCCAAATTTAAAAGAAGCCACAAAGAGTAAAGGTTAGACGCTCACGCCTGCAATACGGCGTGGGCTTTTACTCGTATTATGTGGCTTATGGTGTTTGGCGATACCTCAGGAGGCGTAGACGAAGTAAATGGTCCACGCCATTTTTCTGTCTATACTTTTCGAACTTTAGGACCTAT
>ERZ1034952.363-NODE-363-length-43405-cov-7.631672_pt1 | contig 43405 bp, 44 predicted proteins | sample MGYA00520625_ERZ1034952 | MGnify/ENA primary metagenome ERZ1034952 (study PRJEB33766, sample SAMN09781773) | gut metagenome | biome: gut microbiome | host: Homo sapiens | place: Madagascar | study: EMG produced TPA metagenomics assembly of the PRJNA485056 data set... | reverse complement strand
GAGGTATTATACCAATGCAACAGCTTATATTAATAGTTGAAGACGAGCAGCCGATTGTAGATATTTTAAAATTCAATCTTGAAAAAAACGATTACAGGGTTATCGAAGCGCTTGATGGCAACGAGGGTCTGCGTCTGGCGCTTTCCAAAAATCCCGATCTGGTGCTTCTGGACGTTATGCTCCCGGGACTTGACGGCTTCGGAGTGTGCAGAAAAATCCGCGAGAAATCAAGTGTGCCGATAATTATGCTCACGGCGCGCGACGAAGAAGTGGACAAAGTACTGGGCCTTGAGCTCGGAGCGGACGATTATATGACAAAGCCTTTTTCCGTCCGCGAACTTTTGGCAAGGGTTAAGGCAAATCTGCGCCGCACATCGCCCGAAACGGAGGAGGCGGGAGATGTTCTGCGCATAGGAGAGCTTATTATTGACAGCTCAAGATACGAGGTTGTTAAAAATGATACGGTTATTGCTCTGACACTGCGTGAGTTTGAGCTTGTCAAATTCCTGGCGGAGCATCGCGGCAGAATTTTCTCGAGAGAAACGCTCCTTGAGGAAGTCTGGGGTTATGATTATTACGGCGATACGCGCACGGTCGACGTTACGGTGCGCAGAATACGCGAAAAAATAGAAGATAACCCGGCAGAACCGGCTTATATAATGACAAAACGCGGCGTCGGCTACTACTTTAAAAAATAATTTCGGAGCATTGCAATGTTTAAAAGTATACAATGGAAAATGCTTACGGTTTTCATACTTCTGACGGTTTCGGTTATGCTTGCCGTGGGTACTTTTCTTCTCAACGGCGTGAGCTCGTACTATCACAACGAATTCAAGAATCAGATGGAAACGCTTGTGTTTACCGATGATTTTGTAAATCAGCTGAAAAAAACCGTTGACGAGAACGACACGGTTTCCGCCATGCAGAGGCTTATAGACATATATGCCGGACGTATAGGCATAGACAGCTACAGAAACTGCTGTGTTCTCACAAAAAACACGGCGGAGGTGCTTTACTCCTTCAACGGTGATGCGGCGGGACAGACGGAGCTTACGCAAAATCTCATGACGGCAATGAGAAGCGGCATCGGCAATGCCGTAAACCGCCGCGCCCGCCTGATGGACTACGCTTATCCGATAGAAGGAAAATCCGCTTCTTACATTATATATGTGAGCGACACCAAAGAAGAACTTTACGAAGTGCTGCGCAGCCTTTTCACAATAATATTCTGGGCGCTTTTTGTGGGGCTTGTGATTTCCGTGCTGCTGGGGCTTTTCCTTTCGCGCACAATAACGGCACCCATTGCCCTTCTTAAGAGCCGTGCGGAGAAAATTGCCGCCGGAGATTTTGAACAGCGGCTTGAAATAAGGTCGCGCGATGAAATAGGTCAGCTGACGGGCACTTTCAACCAAATGGCTTCGGAGCTTTCGGCAACGCTTTCGGAAATCGCGCGCGAAAAGACAAAGGTTGAAACAATACTTCGCTTTATGACGGACGCGATTATAGCCTTTTACAGCGGCGGCGGCGTTATGCATATAAACCCCGCGGCGCGTTCGCTGCTCGGCATAGAATCGGATGACCTTATGTTCGACGAATTTTTTTCGTCGCTCGGAGCGGATATTAGAATAGAAGAGCTTTTGTATCTCGAGCATTATAAAACGGTTGAACGCGATATAGAATACAAAGGCAAAACCCTGAAGGCACATTTTGCACCTTTTGCAACCGACGGCGCCGCGGCAGACGGTGTGGTTGTGGTTATTCAGGATATAACCGAGCAGCAGCGCCTTGACAACGCGCGCCGCGAATTTGTGGCAAACGTGTCTCATGAGCTGCGCACGCCTTTAACAACCGTTAAAAGCTACACGGAGACTCTTGCCGAAAACGCGGAGCCGAATTCCATGGAAGCAAATTTCTTAAAAGTTATAGAAAGCGAAGCGGACAGAATGACGCGTCTTGTAAAAGACCTTCTCACGCTTTCGCTGCTTGATTATGACAAAAAAGCTTTAAACAAAGCTTCTTTCTCGATGCAGGAGCTTGTCCGCAGCATTGTGCAGAGACTGAACATGGATATAAAAGCTCACGGACATCGGCTTAAGCTTCACTGCGACGATTCCATGAGACCCCTCTTCGGAGACCGCGACAGGCTTGAGCAGGTTATAACAAATATAATAACAAATGCAATTAAATATACGCCGGACGGAGGCACAATTTCGGTTTCGTGCATTTCCGAGCCGCGGTGCGCGGTAATCTCCGTAACGGATAACGGTATAGGAATACCTCAAAACGATATTCCGCGCCTTTTTGACAGGTTCTACAGAGTGGACAAGGCAAGAAGCCGCAAGTACGGCGGAACGGGGCTCGGGCTTGCCATTGCCAAGGAAATCGTGGACGCGCACGGCGGCACAATTTCTGTTGAGAGCGCACCGGGACAGGGCACGCGCGTTACGGTTTCGATACCGTTTTACAGCAAGTGATTTTGAACTTTTTGATATGTTATTCAATGTTAAATGATGTGTAACGGCTTTGTAATATTTGTGTTGTATAATATAAACTGTAAAGGGAGAAGGGCTTCTCCCGACGGGAGTACATTATCCGTGCGCATTAAATTGTGAATGTACTTAATAACCCAATTACGGATACGCTTTCGGGGTTTTATTCCCCGGAAAGCAATACATATTGCGCGTTTTTAGCTTTGAAAGGTTTGTTTTTTATGAAAAAGTTTATTGCGGTTGCGGCGTTTGTATTTATGCTTTTATTCTCCGTAAACTGCTTTGCGGCGCCTTCAAGCGTTGCCATGAACGATGCGGGAAATATATCGGGTCTTGTAATAGTTAAAAAACCCGAAACACCCGTTTCTTCCACAACAAAAAAGGTTTACACGGTTTCGGCTCTCAGCATAGAGGGCGTTGAGATTTCGCTTTACAAGTACAATCCATCAACGGGAAATTTCGACGTTTTGTATGATGCGTCCGGCGCGCCGGTTGTAAATACCGTGGGTGCCACGGGAATTTATGTGCGTGATATAGCGCTTGATCCCAACACAAATTATCTGCTTGTCAGAGCAGGATACGGCGGCTATTATCAGACAATACGTTTTGATATAACTTTGCTTGACCAGGGCTTGCTTGACAGCATAAACGGCTTTGCCACAAACTTTATGTCGATGTTTGGCGGATGGTAATACAGAGGGCTTTTGAAATGAAAAAAAACGTACCTGTTTCAAAAGATCAAAAATTAAGAAAAACAAAGACTGCTCTTTTGGTATGCCTTATTGCAAGCAGTCTTTTTTTGTCTGTACATGTATGGTTTGGAGAGGAATTATGGCCCGAGGGCTGTAATTCCTTTGTTGTTATGTTCAAAAACAGCCCGATAGTCAAAACGCTGTTTACAAAGAATATTTACTCGATGCCGAAAGAGAATCTTTCAACTCCGCGAAAGCTTGTTCTCACAAACTATTCCGAAAGATCGGTATATTACAATTCAAACGAGAATTTTAAGCCTGTAACGGACGCCATAAAACCGTTTATGGCGGAAACGCTCAGATCGCGCGAAAATATAAAAAACAAACTTACCGTGGACGAAACCGAATGGTATAACGTTTTGCGCAACGATGAGCTTTTGGACACGCGCTCGATATATGTTGACTATTACATTGCATCCGCGCCCGCTCTTTTTGCGCGTATGATAGGAATTAAGGAAACATGGCTTTCAGATGATGTTTCGGCAGTAAAAGAATTTATAATTGCGCCGGGAAAAGACAATGAAATGCTTTTCTATGTGCGTGATTTTTCCGACAATAAAATATATAAATATTTTGTTTCTTACGAGAAAAAAGATGTAATAAATAAAATTATGAACGAATACACGCGCGGAGAAAGCGAAGGTTCGTTCCCGTTTTCGTTTGAGCTGAACCTTTACGGCAGCAGCGCGGGAATAGGCAGCGGAGTGGTTCAGAAAGTTTTTTTAAATCCCATGATTACACTTTCAACCGGCAACGAACAGCATGTGGTGCTTTATACCGCAAATCCGGTTACGGGAGATAAAATAACCGAAAATCTGCTGCCGACCTTCGGCTTCCGTCAGTCGGCACGCCGCCACTATACATCGGCGGACGGTGTGGAATATTTTGTTGAAAACTACAGCGTTTTAAAGTTTTACCCAAACGGGCTTATAGAATATACCGCCGATGATGAGCGCCTTGCGCCGTCTCTTTCCGATGAGCCTCTTTCGCTTTACGAGGTGCTGAACAAAGCAATTGAATTTTCCGAAAATGTCTGGAGCAACTGCGTGGACGATTCGTTTAACGCAATTGTCACAAGCAACCTCCTTGAATCGGCGGATTCAAGCGGAACTTACAATTTCACTCTCGATTATTATGTCAACGGAGTTCCGGTTAAGATTGAGCTTTCCGGCGATAATTTTGCGGATATGAACCACGCGGTTGAGATTTCGGTTAAAAACGGAAAAATAATAAAATACCGCCAGTTTATAAGAAAGTATACCGAAAGCGGAGAAAGCGTTACAAACTCACGCTCGATTGAGGCGCTTGACGAGATATACAAAAATCTCTCCGAGTCGGGGAGCGAAACGCATATAGACGATATATTTCTCAGTTATATTGAAGACGGTTCTTTAAACTCAAAAAGTCCCGTATGGTGTGCTGAAATAAGCGGCGGCGGTCTTTATAAAGGAGAATCTTGATTGCTGTCCGTGCCGTTGAAAACGGCGGAAAGGAGAGAGAAAAATATGTATTGGTACAAAGCAAAAAATATACTTATCATTCTTTTTGCCGTAATTAATATACTGCTTTTGTCTCTTTTGGCGTCTTCTCATATAAGCGCCGAAAAAGATGCAAAGAAGCTTCAGGACTCTCTCGTTGCCGTTATGGAAACGAACGGAATTTCCGCGGATAAAAGCATTTTTTCCGCACAGCCGCGAAAAATGCAGAGCTTTAATGTTGAGAACATGGCAGATGACTCGATTTCGTTTGCAGCGGCATTTATCGGAGGAGAGTGCAGCGAAGAAACCGATGAAAACGGCGTCAAAAGCTATGTGTGCGGTGATAAAAGGCTGTATGCGGCGAACGGCAGAATAAGTCTCGTGTCGGCAGTTTCCGAGCGTGCACAGACGGAAGATGACGTCAAAGCCGCAAAAACATTTTTTGATTCTATTGGTGTGCCGCTTGAGAATACGGATTATCAAATTGCCGATACAAAAATATTCTTCACATATCTTATAAACGGCGATCCGCTTTTTATAAACGGCTTGACCGTAAGTATGGGTGACGGTGTGCCCGTAAGCTGCGAAGGATATCTTCTTAAAATTCTTGATTCCGCATCGGAGCCTTCAAAAACACGCACCGTGTCGGCTGTTATGACAGATTATCTCCGAGACCCGACGCGCCCCGAAGGAAACGTGCGTGTAACGGATGTAAAAACAGGATATGCATTTCTCTTCGGCAGTCCATCTGTGGACTTTAAGTTTGCCGAGGCTGTTCCCACTTATCGCGTCACAATTGACGATAAATATCTGTTTTATTACGACGGAAGATAGTTTTTGTGCAAAATCAATAAATAATTTTTTATTTATTGTTTAGTTTTAGTATTTAATCATATCCGAATATGTATTATAATATAATTAGTGCAGGATTTTGCATTAAGTAATATCATATTTAGGAGGATTGTAATGAAAAAGTATTCAACAGAGAAATTAAGAAATGTTTGTTTAATGGGACACGGAGGAGTCGGTAAGACATCATTTGCCGAGGCAATGATTTTTGATTCCAAGGCTTCCGACCGTCTCGGGAAGATTTCTGACGGCACCACGGTAACAGATTATGATCCTGAAGAAATAAAACGCGCTATTTCAATCAACACCAGTATGGCTCCGATTGAGTGGAATGACGTTAAAATAAATATCATTGACACACCAGGCTATTTTGATTTTGTAGGCGAAGTTTTTGAAGGTCTGAGAGTTGCGGACAGTGCGATTATACTTATCAGCGGCCGCTCCGGTATATCCGTGGGCGCAGAGCAGGCATGGGATTATGCCAAAGAAAAAGGTATTCCGGTTGCGTTTTTCATAAATAAGATGGAAGATGAGAACGCACATTACATGAAGGTTATAGAAGAGCTTAAAGAGCGTTTCGGAACGGCAATTGCTCCGTTCCAGTTCCCGATAAAGGAAAACGGCAAGCTTTTGGGTCACGTCGATGTGGTTAAGATGCGCGCATTTAAATACAATGCGGGCGGCGGCGTTGACGAGATTGAAGTACCCGACGACATGGCAGATGATATAGCCTCCGTGCGCGAGCTTTTGATGGAAGCCGTTGCCGAAACGGACGATGAACTCATGGAGAAGTTCTTTGCCGGAGAAGAATTTACGCAGGATGAAATTTACACGGCGGTTAAAAGCGGTGTTAAGAGCGGAACAATAGTTCCGGTGTTCGGCGGTTCCGCTATAGCAAACCTCGGCGTTTCTTCCGTTTTGGAAGCGATAACCAAATATTTCCCGTCCCCGGCAGATAACGGAAATGTAGCGGCAAAAGACGCAAAAACCGGCGAAGATATTGAGATTGAGCCAAGTGAGAACGCTCCGCTTTCGGCTTTGGTATTTAAAACAGTTGCCGATCCGTTTGTCGGAAAAATTTCAATATTCCGCGTATATTCGGGCACAATCAAGTCTGATTCAAGCGTATACAATGCAAATAAAGATACAAATGAGAAAATAGGCAAGCTTTTCTGCCTGCGCGGCAAAAAGCAGCTTGAAGCTTCGGAGATAACGGCAGGAGATATAGGCGCCGTTACAAAGCTTGCCGCAACCGCAACGGGAGACACGCTTTGCTCGGCTTCAAAGCCCGTCCTTCTCGACTCCATAGAATTCCCCGTTCCCGTTTTGTCCATGGCAATTGCGCCAAAGGCAAAAGGCGATGAGGAGAAGGTAAGCTCGGGTCTGCGCAAGCTTGAAGAAGAAGATCCGTGCTTTAAAGTAACAAATAATAAAGAAACACGTCAGATGCTGATTTCCGGTGTGGGCGAGCAGCACCTTGACGTTATCGTAAGCAAACTTAAAGCAAAATTCGGCGTTTCGGTTGATCTTTTCGAACCCAAAGTTCCGTACAGAGAGACTATACGCAAAAAAGTCAAGGTTGAAGGAAAACACAAGAAACAGTCCGGCGGTCACGGTCAGTACGGTCATGTCTGGATTGAGTTTGAGCCCGGCGAACAGGAAGATCTTGAATTTTCCGAAAACATCTTCGGCGGCGCTGTCCCGAAAAACTATTTCCCGGCTGTTGAAAAGGGCCTGAGAGAATGTATTCAAAACGGCGTTTTGGCGGGATATCCGGTTGTTAACCTCAAGGCAACGCTTGTTGACGGCTCGTATCACCCGGTTGATTCTTCGGAAATGGCGTTTAAGGTGGCGGCTTCGTTGGCATATAAGGAAGGCTTAAAGCAGGCAAATCCCGTTTTGCTCGAACCCTTCGGAAAGCTCTCCGTAACGATTCCGGAAAGCAGCATGGGAGATATTGTCGGCGACGTAAACAAACGCCGCGGCAGAATCCTCGGTATGAACCCGATAGGCGGCGGCAAGGCTTTGGTTGAAGCTGAGGTGCCGATGAGCGAAATGAATAAATACGCAACCGATTTGCGCTCGATGACTCAGGGCAGAGGCAAATTCTCGCTCGAATTCGAAAGATATGAAGAGGCTCCGGCAAATGTTGCTCAGGCGATTATTGAAAAATCGAAAAAAGAGACGGAATAAATTTATATTGATATTAAAAACAGTGCAGCAAAAAGCATTTTTGCTGCACTGTTTTTAATTTTTCTCTTTATTTACTTAGAATTAACTCAAATAATCTTTCGGAATTAACATTGAAAGCAGTATAATCAAAAATGTAAAAAATAAAAGGGATTTTTAAGGAGAGTGATTTTGATGAAGAAAATCATGAAAACAGTTTTGGCGGCAGCGCTTGCGGCAGGTATGCTGAGCGGATGCGGCTCAACCGGAGGAGACACGGCCCGGCAGACGGCAGCGCCTTCCGGCACACAGGCAACGGTATCGACAGACGGTTCTACATCGATGGAGGAGGTAATAGGCTATTTGAGCGAAGCTTACATGGATGAAAACAAAAACGTTAAGGTAACTTACAATCCCACAGGTTCGGGTTCCGGCATTCAGGCGGTTTCCGAAGGCAGATGCGACATCGGTCTTTCAAGCCGCGACTTAAAAGATGACGAAAAGCAGAACCTCGAAGAAACTGTTGTTGCAATCGACGGTATCGCAATTATAGTAAACCCGGAAAACACCGTGGAGGATTTGAGTGTTGAGCAGATAGGCAAGATTTACACGGGTGAAATTACAAACTGGAAAGAAGTCGGCGGCGAAGACAAACCGATAGTTCCGATAGGAAGAGAAGCGGCATCGGGCACAAGAGACGGCTTTGAGTCTATCACCGGCACAAAGGACAAATGCAAATACAGCCAGGAGCTCACATCAACGGGCGATGTTATTCAGACAGTTTCAGGCAACCCCAATGCAATCGGCTACGCTTCACTGGCAGCGGTTAAAGATACGATAAAAGTTTTGAGCGTTGAAGGAGTTAAACCTTCAAAAGAGACAATTCAGGATAAAACATATAAGATTCAGAGAAATTTTGTTTTGGTAACACGCAAGGGTACGGCGCTCAGCGCGGATGCACAGAAGTTCTTCGACTTTGCAACAAGCTCTGCGGCAGACAGTCTTATTGAAAAAGCAGGCGCAATCCCGGTTATCAAATAAGGAATGATGTGTAATGAAAAAGTCACATGCTTTGGAAAAAACAATGAGCGCCGTATTCACCGTATGCGGTCTTGCGGCGCTCGCATTCGCGGCGGCAATAACGCTCTTTCTGTGCCTTTCGGGAATACCGGCAATACGCGAAATAGGATTTTTTAAATTCATTCTCGGCAAGGTGTGGAATCCCACCGGAGCGGAACCGGCATACGGAATACTGCCTTTTATTCTTTCCTCCGTATACGGAACTCTGGGCGCTGTTGTTTTGGGAGTGCCGATGGGCATTCTCTGCGCGGCATATATGGCAAAAGCTGCTCCGCGCCCGATAGCCGCCGCCCTTTCGGAGGCTGTAAATCTGCTCTCGGGAATACCCTCGGTGGTTTACGGCCTGGTTGGTATGATAGTTTTGGTGCCGGCGGTGAGAAATGTTTTCGGCTTGCCCGACGGGGCGAGTCTTTTTGCGGCGATACTGGTGCTGGCAATTATGATTCTGCCGTCTGTTATAAGCGTTTCGGAAACGGCGATAAAAGCCGTACCGAGGGAATACGAGGAAGGCTCTCTGGCTCTCGGAGCAACGCGCAACGAAACGATTTTCCGCGTAATTCTCCCGGCGGCAAAAAGCGGAATATTTGCCTCTGCGGTGCTCGGAACGGGGCGTGCAATAGGCGAGGCAATGGCGGTTATGATGGTTTCGGGCAATGTCTCGAATATGCCGAAGCTTTTTAAAAGCGTACGTTTTTTAACAACCGCCGTGGCTTCGGAAATGTCTTATTCATCGGGACTTCAGAGGCAGGCGCTTTTTTCCGTGGCACTGGTGCTTTTCATTTTTATTCTTATAATTAATATCATATTAAACGCGTTGAAAAAGAGGTGAGCGCAATGAAAAACAAAATATCCGGCGGAAGAAAAGCGAAAGATTGCGTGTTCAACATTTTGATGTATACGGCGGCGGGGCTTACGGCGGCGCTGCTTATATTTCTTATAGGATATATTCTCTTGCGCGGTCTGCCTCATATTACGTGGAGCTTTTTGAGCACAAAGCCGAGTCTTGTTAAAGAAACGGTGGGCATACTTCCCAATATTTTAAATACGCTTTACATAATACTTATGACGCTCATTTTGGTGCTGCCGCTAGGCATAGGTGCGGCGATATACCTCACAGAATATGCAAAAAACAAGAAAGCGGTTGCACTCGTGGAGCTTGCAACCGAAACGCTTGCCGGTATACCGTCTATTATATACGGTCTTGCCGGAATGCTTATATTTGTGCGGTTCTTTTCCCTCGGCACAAGTCTTGTTGCCGGTGCCGCAACACTTGCGGTTATGACCCTTCCGACGGTCATACGAACGGTTCAGGAAAGCCTTAAAACCGTTCCTCAAAGCTACAGGGAGGGCGCACTCGCACTCGGATGCGGAAAATGGTATATGATTCGCACAGCCGTGCTGCCGTCTGCCGTGGACGGAATTGTCACGGGGTGTATTCTGTCAATCGGAAGAGTTGTGGGAGAAAGTGCGGCGCTTCTTTTTACGGCAGGTATGGCAAACGAGATAATAGGTCTCTTCGAAGCCCCGATGCCCGGCCGTGCGGGTTCCACGCTCACGGTTGCGCTTTACATGTACGCAAAAGAGCGCGGAGAATTTGACATAGCTTTTGCAATTGCGGCGATACTGCTTTTAATCACTCTTGCCATAAATATTTCGGCAAGATTGGCCGCAAAAAAATTACAGAAAGGAAAATCGGAATGAGCGATATAATTAAAGTCGAAGGCTTAAACCTTTGGTACAACGAAAACCATGCGTTAAAAGACATAAATATTTCGATTCCCCAAAATAAAATAACCGCGCTTATAGGGCCTTCGGGGTGCGGAAAATCAACTTTTTTGAAGACGCTCAACAGAATGAACGATTTGGTTGAAGGCTGCCGTACGGAAGGACTTGTTACACTTGACGGCGTGAATATATTTAAAGATATAGACGATACCGTGCTGCGCAAGCGCGTGGGCATGGTGTTTCAGAAGCCGAATCCTTTTCCGATGAGCATTTTTGACAATGTTGCATACGGTCCGAGAATACACGGAATCCGTTCGCGCATAAAGCTTGAGGAAATTGTGGAGCGCGCATTAAAACAGGCGGCAATATGGGATGAGTGCAAGGACAGACTTAAAAAGAGCGCCCTTTCAATGAGCGGCGGTCAGCAGCAGAGGCTTTGTATAGCGCGTGCGCTGGCGGTGGAGCCCGAAGTGCTTCTTATGGACGAGCCCACTTCAGCCCTTGACCCTATTTCAACATCGAAAATAGAAGATCTGGCAATGGAACTTCGCGAAAAATATACGATTATTATGGTTACTCACAACATGCAGCAGGCGGTGCGCGTGGCAGATAAAACGGCATTTTTCCTGCTTGGTGAAATAGTTGAGTATGACGATACGGAAAAAATGTTTTCGGCTCCGCGTGACAAGCGAACGGAGGATTATATAACGGGGAGGTTCGGATGATGAGAAATCGTTTTGACGGACAGCTTCTGAGGCTTAACGACGAGCTTATTATCATGGGCGCGCTGTGCGAGGAAGCAATCTCGGCGGCGGCAAAATATTTAGCCGAAGGAGACGAAAGTCTGAAAGAAAATATAATTGAAACCGACAGACAGATAGACGGAAAGGAACGTGACATAGAAGACCTCTGCATGAGGCTTCTGCTTTGCCAGCAGCCTGTGGCAAAGGATTTGCGCACGGTTTCTTCGGCGCTTAAAATGATTTCGGATATGGAGAGAATAGGCGATCAGGCTTCCGACATTGCGGAAATAGCCGGTTTTGTTACGAAAAGCGGCATAGGCAGCAAGGTGCATATAGCCGATATGGCGCGCGCCACAATAAAGATGGTTACGGAAAGCATAGAATCTTTCGTTAAAAAGGACGTTTCGGCGGCAGAAAGCGTAATAAAGCACGACGATGTTGTGGACGGACTTTTCGAAGAAGTGAAAAACGAGCTCATTTCCGCCGTTAAAGACGAAACGGACAATGCGGAAGCGCTTATAGATTTGCTTATGATAGCAAAGTATTTCGAACGCATCGGAGACCATGCCGAAAATATTGCAGAATGGGTTATTTATTCGATTACGGGAGAGCATGCGGAAATTGACGGTTGATTGTTTTCTCTTTTTGTGATAGAATAAATTTCATACGGAGGTGCTTTAGCATGATATATTTTGTTGAAGATGATGACAATATAAGAAAGCTTGTATGCTATGCGCTCTCAAAGGAGGGCTTTGACGTGTGCGGCTTTGCGCTGCCATCGGAATTTTGGGCGGCGGTGCGTGAGTGTGTTCCGGAGCTTGTTATGCTCGATATAATGCTGCCGGAAGAGGACGGGCTTTCTATTCTGAAAAGACTGCGCTCTGCGGCGGAAACAGAGGATTTGCCCGTAATTATGCTGACGGCAAAAGGAAGCGAATATGATAAAGTTACGGGACTTGATATGGGCGCGGACGACTATATATCAAAGCCTTTCGGAATGATTGAGCTTATTTCGAGAGTGAAGGCGCTTTTAAGACGTGTGGGCAGAAACACGGAAAAAAATGAAGAGTACAAGGTAGGGATACTTTCGGTAAATCCTTCAAAGCATACGGTTAAGGTGCGGGGAGAAGAAATTTCGCTTTCGTTTAAAGAATATACTCTGCTCTATGAACTTTTAAATGCGCACGGCGCGGTTTGCACGCGCGATATGCTGCTTTCTAAAGTATGGGGAGAGTTTTACGACGAGTCGAGAACGCTTGATGTGCATATAAGAAAGCTGCGCGTAAAACTCGGCGACGCCGGCGAGCTTATCAAAACCGTGAAAAACGTGGGATACAAGCTCAGCGATGATTAATAAAATGAGGTGACGAGATGACTGCCAAGATATTCAAATCCACTTTTTTAACATCCGTTCTGGTGCTTATAATAAGTCTTGTTCTTACAATGGGCATACTTTTCAGCTTTTTTGAGGGACAGATAAAAAAAGAGCTGCAGAGCGAGGCAGACTACATAGAATACGCCGTAACACAACATGAGGAAGGATTTTTTAAGAATTTTTCCTCCGGCGAAAAACGAATAACTCTCATAGGAGCGGACGGAACGGTGCTTGAAGACACAAGCGCAAATCCTGCCGAGATGGATAACCATGCCGACCGCGAAGAGGTTAAAGACGCCCTTCTCAAGGGCAGCGGCACAAGCGTGCGATACTCGAAAACGCTTACGGAAAAAACGGTTTATTATGCGCGCCGCATGGAAAACGGCAATGTGCTGCGTATTTCAACAACACAGTATACCGTTATGACGGTTGTTTTGGGACTTTTGCAGCCGCTTATATATGTTTTGGTTCTGGCGCTTATTTTGTCGTTCGCGCTTTCGTCGCGCGTGTCAAAAAGCGTTATAAAACCTATAAACGAAATAGATTTGGATCATCCCGAAAATTCGGACGCATACGAGGAGCTTACGCCGCTGCTGCACAGAATTTTAAATCAGCAGAAAACCATAAAAAAGCAGCTTAACGAGGCGAAAAAACACAGGGATGAGTTTAAGCTTATCACCGAAAACATGAGCGAAGGATTTCTTATTACCGACCGCGACGGCAGGCTTCTCTCCTGCAACAGCGCGGCGCTGAAGCTTTTGGACGCGGACGAAAACGACGGAACCGTGCTTTCTCTGAACCGCACTGGCGATTTCAGAAAAACCGTTCATGCGGCACTTAGCGGCGAGAGAGCGGAAAACACCATGACTCACGGGGAAAATACATACAATCTTATTGCAAACCCTGTTTTTGAAGGAGATAAAACCATAGGCGCCGTTATTGTTATAATAGATGTGACGGAGAGCCGCCGCCGCGAGTTGATACGCCGCGAGTTTACGGCAAATGTTTCACACGAGCTTAAAACGCCGCTGACGTCCATTTCCGGATTTGCGGAGCTTCTTTCGGCAGGCGGTGTGCCGGAGGATACGGTGACGGATTTTGCAAAGACAATTTATACCGAGGCGCAGAGACTCATATCTCTTGTAAGTGACATAATCAAAATTTCGGAGCTTGACGAAAAAAGCGTATGCTACGAAAAAGAAAACGTAAATATTACGGAGCTTTCAAGAGACGTTGCACGCAGACTGAAAATGAGCGCCGACAAAAAGAATGTCAAAATCGGCATTTCCGGCGAAGATATAATCGTTTACGGGGTTCGCAAGATTCTGGATGAAATGATATTCAACCTTTGCGACAATGCCGTAAAGTACAACAAGGAAGGCGGCACGGTTGAAATCCGTGTAAAAAAAGAGGACGGAAAAACCGTGCTTTCGGTACGCGATACCGGTATAGGAATTGCTCCGTCTCAGCAGAGCCGCGTTTTTGAAAGATTTTACAGAGTGGACAAAAGCCGCTCGAAGGCGGAGGGCGGAACGGGACTCGGTCTTTCCATAGTAAAGCACGGCGCAATGTATCACGGCGCGGAAATAAAGCTTACAAGCACCCCCGGAGAGGGGACGGAGGTTACGGTTATTTTCGGGTAAATCCGTTTGCGCGGGACGGCGCAATACTTCCTTGCCGGGCTGTGGCTAAAGTGCGCCGCAATTTGTTTTTGTACAATCCGCCGCCTGTCTGAGACTACGAAACTTTTTCGTTGTATAAATCATTGACATAGTTTTTCCGTTATGCTATACTTGGATTATATTCTAAAAAAGTGAGGAAAAACAGATATGATTACTCTTATACAGAGACTCGGTTCCGAAACTCAGCTGAAGGATGATTTTATTGACGCCTTGATTGAAAAAATAAAGGAAAACCCCGGCTCGTGCACAGATGTTTGGCTTGCGAGCAAATACGGTTTTCCGAGCATCGAGGAACATAAAAAAACTGCGGAAAAGCTTTCAAAGGTTGCCGAAAAGTTTCGTAAAATCGGCGTCGGCGTAAGCCTGCAGATAAGCAACACCATAGGACACGGCGAATATATGCGCTCCTGCGATTGCTCGGGTCTTGTATTTGAAAATTCCCCCGCTACACGCTTCACGGGCCCCGACGGAACAAAAGCAAATTATTGCTTCTGCCCAAACGGCGATTATTTCCGCAAGTACACAACGGAGGAAATAAAAATATATGTTTCCGCCATAAAACCCGACTGTGTGTGGTTTGACGACGATTTGCGCTGGACAAACCATGCGCCGGTGGATTTTGGCTGCTTCTGCGACGATTGCATAAAGAGATTCAACGCCGAAAACAATTTTAATTATTCAAGGGAAGAGCTTGTCCGCGCGGTAAACGACGATCTCGCGGTGAGAGTTTTATTCATTGGATTTTTGCGCAGGTCGCAAAAGGAGATTGCGTATCTGTTTTCGAAAACAGTAAATTCCGCATGCGGTGACAGCGCTGTCGGAGAGCAGTATTGCGCGTACGGCGGATTGACCGGTTACGGCTACGAGCATATGTTTTCCGCAATGCGCGACGCCACAGGAAAAGCCCCGCGCACACGTCCGGGCGGCGGCGCATACGATGACTATGACGTAAACGCCTTTTTGGAAAAGGCTTGTCTTATAAATTATCAGAACCATATGCTGCCTTCCTTTGTGGAGGAAAAATGCCCCGAGATTGAAAATCTCCCCGATGTAAAGTTCGGCAAAACAATAGCGGGAACCTGCCTTGAAACAACTCTTTATCTTGCCTCGGGCTGTACGTCGGCAAGCTACGCCATGCTGATGAACGATTACGAGCCCATGGAATGGCACGGAGAAATGCTTGCCGAGTTTGCGCGGCACGCGCCTTACTGGGAAAAGCTTGCCGAGTGTTCAAAACAGACAACGCAGGCAGGCATTGTCCTGGCGCTTCCGGAAAAGGCATATCTTGCAAAAACGGAAGAGGATTTCGGCTGGAATTACGAGCCGTGGAGCAGCGGAACTGAGCTTACGCTTTGCGGACTTTCTCCCGCATATTCGCATGATACGGAGAGCGCCTATTTTCTGCACAACGATTGCGCGCGCCTTATGACAAACGAAGAGCTTGAAAATTTCATGAGAAAACCTGTTATCACTGACGCCGAAACAATTGAAATACTCCTGCAGAGAGGCTTTGAACCCGGAATTGAAGTGCATCGCGTCGGCGCGTTCGGCATAAACTGCGTGTATGAAGATCATACGGTAAACCGCGGCTTTGAGGGAAGAAAATGGAGACTGCCGTGGGCAACTCAAAACGCATATTCATTAATCGGCAGCGACTGTGAAACCATTATGCGCTATGCGCAAACAGGCAATGAAAAGGTGCCCGGCGTCGGAGAGGCGGCAGCGGTGATATTTACAACGCCGTTTGGCGGAAAATGGGCAGTATTCGGCGACGGACTGTGGAGTAAAATCATGAGCGGCGAAAGACGCAGCGAGATTTTAAATACGGCAGAATATATTAATCCCGGCCGTCTCAGCGCCGTTTTGGAAACGCACGCAAAGGCAATCGTTCTTCCGAGAGAAAACAAGGAGAGAAAGCTTGTGAGCGTCACCGTTATAAATGCGACTGTCGGCAAGGCAAAAAATCTCAAGCTCCGTGTAAGAAATACCGCCGGAACCGAATTTTCGTATATGTCTCAGTATAACGGGAGCGGAATTGCGGTATCCGAAGACAACGGCGACGGAAGTATAACCGTTACGCTTCCGGAGACGGACGCGTGGAGCGCGGTTACGGTTTTCATTAAATAAATAAAGAGTTTTTGATAACCTGTCTTTTTGTTTGACAAAAAAGACAGGTTATTGTATAATAAAAGCAGATTTTATTTGAAAGGCGGAGAACGGGTATGAACAAAATACACGATGAAGGAATTAAAGACAGAGAAAAGTTTCTGAAGGATTCGGGATACACCGAAGAAAAGCTTAACAAGGCAATAAGCGAGGCTCTTAAAAAAATAGATTACGCCATGGAAACGCTGGGAGATAAGTTTGCTTCGCATAACAGCGTAAACGGAGTTTATTTGCCCGTCGAAAACGACGGAGGCTGGAACTGCGGCTTCTGGACGGGGATGCTCTGGATAGCATATGAGCTTACGGGAGACGAAAAATACAGAAAACTCGCCGAGCGTCATATTCCCACATATTACAGAAGAATAAAGGAAAAAATAGGCGTCAACCATCATGATATGGGCTTTGTGTTTATACCCTCCTGCGTTGCGGCATATAAGCTCACTGGCAACGAGCAGGCAAAGGAAGCGGCGCTTATGGCTGCCGACCAGCTCATTTCAAGATATCACGAAAAAGGCGGATTTATTCAGGCGTGGGGAGATGTAAACGACCCCAACTCCTACAGACTTATCGTAGACTGCCTTTTGAACATACCTCTGCTTTACTGGGCGAGCGATGTGACGGGAGACAAAAAATACGGCGAAATTGCTTACAAGCATTTTCGCACCACGCTCGAAAACGCGATAAGAGAAGACGCATCCTCCTATCACACGTTTTATTTTGACCCGGAAACGGGCGCTCCGAAAAAAGGCGTTACCGCACAGGGCGCTTCCGATGATTCATGCTGGGCAAGAGGTCAGGCGTGGGTTATATACGGCATGATGCTCACAAGAATTTACAGAGATGACCCCGACGCTGTAGACGTTTGCAAAAAAGCGACGGATTATTTCTTAAACCGCCTGCCGGAAGATTATGTTGCATACTGGGATATGAGCTTTACAAGCGGAGACGAGCCGCGTGACAGTTCTGCCGATGCAATTGCCGTTTGCGGAATTTTAGAGATGCTGAAATATTTGCCCGAGTCTGATGAAAATTACGCTCTTTACATGAATGCCGTAAAACTTATGATGAACTCGCTTTACGAAAACTACAGCACAAAAGACACGCCGGAGTCAAACGGACTGCTTTTGCATGCCGTTTATTCAAAGCCCGGTAATCTCGGTGTAGACGAGTGCAATATCTGGGGCTGTTACTTCTATATGGAGGCCCTGATAAGGCTTAAAAAGGATTGGAAGCTGTACTGGTAATGCCGATTATCTGCCGAAAGTAACATTTTGATTACAATTTCAAAAATTTTTTTTGACAAACGCCGAAAAAAGTAGTATAATATAGGTATAGATAGGCAAAGGAATTGTTTTGATATTCCTTCGGCAGAATGGAGTCTTTTTATGTACAGTATCGGTGACAGAGTTGTATATCCAATGCACGGAGCGGGCGTAATCGAGGCAATAGAAGAAAAGGAAATTCTCGGAAAAACTCAAAATTACTATGTTCTGAAAATGCCGTACGGTGATATGAAGGTTATGGTTCCGATGAAGACCAGCGGAGAAATCGGCATACGTGACGTTATCGGGCGTGCGGAGGCGGACAAGGTTCTTGACGAGATACGCAGCTATGTTATTGACGAAACACAGAGCTGGAACAAACGCTACAGAGAAAATATGATAAAGATAAAAAGCGGCAATATTTATGAAGTTGCGCACGTTGTCAAGGCGCTTATGAGCCGTGAGCATGAAAAGGGACTTTCTACGGGAGAAAGAAAAATGCTTTCAAACGCAAAGCAGATTCTTATAAGCGAGCTTGTTTTGGCAAAGGGTATGCAGCAAAAAGAAATTGAAACGCTTATCGAAAACATAGTGGTAAACGAATGATAATATGCCGCTGTCGGCGTAGAATGTTGACAGCGGCATATTTTGCGGAAAGACGGGTAAATATGAAGATTACGGCTGTTATTGCCGCTGCCGGCAGCGGAACAAGAATGGGAAATGGAAACAAGCTGCTCATTCCCATAAACGGAAAAACGGTTATTGAAAGAACGCTTGAGGCTTTTCAGAAAAGCGGCTGTATAAACGAAATTGTGCTTGTAACATCGCCGGAAGGCGAGATTGCAAAGCTTGCGCGCGTATTTTCCAAAGTTTCGCACATTGTGTGCGGAGGAGAATCGAGAGCGGAGTCGGTAAAACGCGGAGCGGCTTTTTCGGGAGACTGCGATTTTATTGCGGTGCATGACGGGGCGAGACCTTTTGTAAGCCCCGAGCTGATAGAGAGAATTGCCGCATGTGCGGAAAAAAGCGGCGCCGCGGTGCCTTGCGTGCCGATAACGGACACGCTTAAGGCGATATCGGGCGGCAAAATAGAAAAAACGCTTGACAGAAGCCGTATTTTCGGCGCACAGACGCCGCAAATTTTCAGAAAAGACTTGCTTTGCCGCGCTTACGAAGAAATTCAATTCGATGTGACGGACGATTCGTCAGCGGTGGAAAAAATTCATCCTGTCGCATATGTTGAGGGAGATTTGGAAAACATAAAGCTGACAACGAAATTTGATATTATAATTGCAGCAGAAATTGCAAAGAAAAGGGACAGAAAAATATGAGGATAGGAACAGGATATGACGCGCACCGCCTTGCCGAAAACAGAAAGCTTGTACTCGGCGGCGTTTTAGTGCCGCATGAGAGAGGACTTCTCGGTGTGTCGGATGCGGATGTGCTTTTGCATGCAGTGATGGACGCACTTTTGGGCGCGGCGGCTTTGGGCGATATCGGAAAACATTTTCCGCCGAGCGATAAGAGGTACGAAGGAATAAGCAGTCTTTTGCTGCTTGACAGGGTTTCGGAGCTTTTAAAACAAAACGGGTTTGAAATTTCCAATATAGATTCAACCGTTACGGCGCAGAAACCGCGTCTTTCTCCGTACATACAGCAGATGCGGGAAAATATAGCCGCCCGCTGCGGAATTGAGCTTTCGCGCGTAAGCGTTAAAGCAACAACCACGGAGGGCATGGGCTTTGAAGGAGAGGAATTGGGCATAAGCGCACAGGCTGTATGCCTTTTGAAAGAAAAAGAAAGGGACTGAGAAGAATGACAAAACTTAAATTTGATTTTAAAAACGCTCTTGATTTCATGAGTGAGGACGAGCTTACAATGCTTTCGGACGCCGCTCTTGCGGCGCACGACGCACTTGAGGACGGAAGCGGCGCCGGAAACGATTTTACGGGCTGGCTGCGCCTTCCGGAAAATTACGATAAAGAAGAATTTGAAAGAGTGAAAAAAGCTGCGGAAAAAATCAGAAACGACTCCGAAATGCTTGTTGTAATAGGCATAGGCGGTTCGTATCTTGGCGCAAAGGCGGCAATAGACATGCTTTGCGGTCCGTTCTACAATAACAAAACGCGCGAAGAAAGACGCGGCCCTCAGATATTTTTTGCCGGCAATTCCATAAGCTCGGCGTACCTGGCGGAGCTTTTGGACCTTGCAAAGGATAAAGAACTTTCCGTAAACGTCATTTCAAAATCGGGAACAACAACGGAGCCTGCGATAGCTTTCAGAGCTTTTAAAGAACTGATGGAGAAAAAATACGGCGCCGGTGCAAAAGACAGAATTTATGCCACGACGGATGCAGCACGCGGAGCGCTTTACGGTCTTGCGACGGCAGAAGGATATGAAAAATTTGTAATTCCCGATAATGTAGGCGGCAGATACTCGGTGCTCACGCCGGTAGGACTTTTGCCCATTGCGGCGGCAGGACTTGACATAGACGAGCTTATGCGCGGTGCGCGCGACGCTATGGAGGAATACTCAAAGCGCGACTTAAAATCAAACGACTGCTATCTCTACGCCGCGGCAAGAAATGCGCTTTACAGAAAGGGCTACACCACGGAGATTCTTGTAAATTACGAAAGTGCGCTGCACTATATAGGTGAATGGTGGAAACAGCTTTACGGCGAGAGCGAGGGTAAAGACAAAAAAGGTATTTTCCCGGCTGCGGTTGACTTTTCAACGGATCTGCACTCCATGGGACAGTATATTCAGGACGGCAGAAGAAATCTTTTTGAAACGGTTATCGCGGTTAATAAGCCGAAGAAAGACCTTGTTATAGAAAAAGACGCCGAGGATCTTGACGGGCTCAACTATCTTGCGGGCAAAACCGTGGATTATGTAAACAAGCAGGCATATCTCGGCACGGTTATGGCGCATAACGACGGCGGTGTGCCGAATCTTGTTATAAATATTGAAGAACTTTCCGAATACTGCCTCGGCAATCTCATATATTTCTTTGAAAAGGCATGCGGCATAAGCGGATATATCCTCGGTGTAAATCCCTTTAATCAGCCGGGCGTTGAGGCGTATAAAAAGAATATGTTTGCGCTTTTGGGCAAAAAGGGATATGACGAAATCAGAGAAAAACTTCTTAAAAGATTGGCAAAATAGCCGAAAAGAAAAATATTCTGTGAATTTTTAATTTTTAAGTTGAAATTAAACGCGTTTTATAGTATTATATAGTTAAGGGGAGAGATAAATCCTTTCTTTCCGACAGAATTTAAGGAGGTAGTTTGTATGATAAAATTATTAATCGGTGAAAAAGGCACAGGAAAGACAAAAGCTATGCTTGACAGTGTTCAGGCTGCTCTTGACCGCGATCACGGTTCGGTTGTTTTTATCAACAATAACAAAAGACATGTTCTTGATTTGAACTATAAAATAAGAATGGTTGATACGTCAGAGTTTTCAATCACAAATTTTGAAGAGCTTTACGGGCTTATCTGCGGAATAATTTCCCAGAATTTCGATATTACCGATATGTTTCTTGACAGCATAACAAAAATTGCTGACGGAAGCATGGACGATATTGCAAAGTTTTTGGACAAACTTAATGCAATCTGCGAAAAGTTTGAGGTTTCTCTGCTTGTTACGGCAAGCATAAAGCCTGAAGATGCAAGCGAAGGCATCAAAAGATATCTGGCGTAATTTATTTTACATATCGGGGGTCGGTGCGTCGGGCAGACGGCCGGCCCTTTACTAATATACCGGAAGGATTGAAGAAGATGAAGTACAACAGTACAAGAAATAACGATGTTAAGGTGGCTTCCGCCGAGGCGATAGCCAAAGGACTTTCGCCCGACGGCGGTCTTTTTGTGCCGGAGGAGTTTCCGCATATTTCGGAAGCCGATATAAAAAGCATGGCGGAAATGTCATATAAAAAGCGCGCGGAGTTTATTCTGGGCAAATATCTGACGGATTTTACGCCCGAAGAGCTGCATGAATGTGTTTCGGGTGCGTACGGCGCCGAGAAATTCGGCGGAGAGGATACGGCGCCCCTGCATAAGCTCTGTGAAAACGCGCATATTTTGGAGCTGTGGCACGGCCCCACGTGCGCGTTTAAGGATATGGCGCTGCAGATTCTGCCGCACCTTTTGACGCGTTCGGCAAAAAAGGCCGGAATAAAAGAGGACGTGGCAATTTTGGTTGCAACAAGCGGAGATACCGGCAAAGCCGCGCTTGACGGTTTCCGCGATGTTGACGGGACAAAAATTATTGTATTTTTCCCTGCCGACGGAGTAAGCCGTATTCAGAAACTTCAGATGGTGACGCAGGACGGCAAAAACGTTTATGTTTCCGCGGTTCACGGCAATTTTGACGATGCGCAAAACGGCGTTAAGAGGATATTCACGGATACGGAATTTGCCGCTTTCCTGAAAGAAAACAACATCGTTTTGTCCTCCGCAAACTCCATAAACTGGGGCAGACTCGTGCCGCAGATTGTATATTATTTCTCGGCGTACGCAGACCTTTTGAAAAACGGCGAAATTTCCGTCGGAGACGAAATCAACATCGTGGTTCCCACGGGTAACTTCGGAAATATTCTTGCCGCATACTACGCAAAACAAATGGGTCTTCCGGTTAAAAAACTCATATGCGCGTCAAACAGCAACAACGTTTTGACAGACTTTATAAAAACCGGCGTGTATGACAGAAACAGAAAGTTTATGACAACCATTTCGCCTTCGATGGATATACTTATTTCAAGCAACCTCGAGAGATTTTTGTATGATATCTCGGGCAGAGACGATGCGCGCGTAAAAGGCTTTATGGAAAGCCTTAAAAATGACGGAAAGTATGATATAGGTGCAGAACTGCTCTCGGAAATGACGGAGATTATGTCCGCCGGCTGCTGCAATGATGCGGACACATGCAAAACAATCGGAGAAACGTTTAAAAAGTACGGCTATACTTTGGATACGCATACTGCCGTGGCTGTCAACGTGTATGAAAATTATGTAAAGGAAACGGGAGACAATACCAAAACCGTTATCGCTTCAACCGCAAGTCCGTATAAATTCAGCGCAAGCGTTGTTTCGGCAATACTCGGGGAAGACGCTCTCTCGGGTCTTGACGAATTCGGCATAATAGACAAGCTTTTTGAAATATCCAAGCTGCCCGTGCCGGATTCTTTGGCGCAGCTTAAAAATAAAGAAATCAGATTTAAAGAAGTTTGCGAGCCGATGGATATGAAGGAGCAGGTTAAGTCGCTTCTCGGAATATAATGTGCGGCGTTTAAGAAACGCGTAAAAGGAGGTGTGAAAAAATTTTCCACACCTCCCGATGCATTATTTGCAGTGACCGCAGCCGTCTTTTTTGGGCATAAATGTTTCACAGTCTGTTTTGCTTCCCGTGCGAGAATTTGAAACTTCTATCATGGAAGCTGTGCAGCCGCAGTCGCAGCTGTTGTAATAGCAGTTGTCAACGGTGCATTTTACGCCCTCGATGGGGCAGTCGGTTTTTTGAGGTTTGTCAAAACTCATTTTGAATTACTCCCTTATTTAAATTTGACTGTTTGTCACCGTTAGTTTAACACGAATAAATTTTTTTATACAGAAAGGTTGAAGCCCATTGTCCGTTTTTGCAATTTCGGATTTACATCTTCCTTTCGGAATCGAAAAGCCCATGGATGTTTTCGGAGCGGGATGGGAAAACTATGTTGAAAGAACAGAAAAAAACTGGCGCTCCGTAATAAGCGAAAACGATACCGTGCTTATAGGCGGAGATGTTTCGTGGGCAATGTATCTTGAAGAAGCCGAAAAAGATTTTGATTTTATACACAGTCTTCCGGGTAAAAAAATAATAACAAAAGGGAATCATGATTATTGGTGGACAACCGCTTCAAAGCTTTCAAAATTCAAAGAAGAAAAAGGCTTTGATGATATAATTTTCCTGCAAAACAATGCCGTCTTGTGCGAAGGGGCAGCAATATGCGGCTCCAGGGGCTGGCGTTCTCCGTTTGAAAAAAATTTCACGGAGGAGGACAGAAAAATTTACGAGCGCGAGCTGATAAGGCTTGAGCTGTCGCTTAAGGAGGGCAAAAAGCTTTCGGGCAAAATTATTGCAATGGTGCATTATCCGCCCGATTTTGCCGTTGACATGCTGCTTGACGAATACGGCACGGAGATCTGTGTGTACGGTCATCTGCACGGTGCCGCGGCATGGGAAAAACGCTCGGACAAAGAACGAAATATACTTACTTCGGCTGATTTTCTTAAATTTATGCCGAAAAAGATTTTATAGGAAGGACATGATATTTATGAAAAAAATAAGAATCGGCATTTGCGGCTACGGAAATTTGGGCAAGGGCGCGGAGCTTGCGGTGCGACAGAATGATGATATGGAGCTTGCGGCGGTGTTCACAAGAAGAAACCCCGCGGAGCTTAAAATAAAAACGGAGGGCGTACCTGTTGTCAGCACAGACGATGCGGAGGCTTGGCGCGATAAAATAGATGTGCTTCTGCTTTGCGGCGGCAGCGCAACCGATCTTTGCAGCCAGGGACCTCGGTTTGCAAAGCTTTTTAACACCGTGGACAGCTTTGACACACACGCTAAAATCCCGGAGCATTTCGCGGCGGTTGACAAGGCGGCAAAAGAAAGCGGTCATGTTGCGGCAATATCAGTGGGCTGGGATCCCGGCATGTTTTCGCTTAACCGCGTTTATGCCGAGAGCGTGCTCCCCTGCGGCGAAAACTATACGTTCTGGGGCAAGGGCGTGAGCCAGGGCCATTCGGACGCAATAAGAAGAATAGAAGGCGTTAAAAACGCAATTCAGTATACAATCCCCGTGGAAGAAGCTATGGAACGCGTAAGAAACGGAGAAAACCCCGAGCTTACAACGCGTGAAAAACATCTTCGCGAATGTTTTGTTGTTCCGGAGGACGGAGCGGACAAAGCCAAAATAGAAGAAAGCATCAAGACGATGCCGAATTATTTTGACGAGTATGACACGACCGTGCATTTTATTTCCGAAGATGAGCTTTTGAAAAACCATTCAAAGCTTTCGCACGGCGGTTTTGTTATAAGAAGCGGCGAAACCTTGGGCGGAAATAAGCACGTTATAGAGTATTCGTTAAAGCTTGATTCAAACCCCGAATTTACCTCGTGTGTTTTGGCGGCTTATGCAAGGGGAGTGTACCGCATGGCAAAACGCGGCGAAAGCGGGGCAAGAACAGTGTTTGATTTTGCGCCGGCTTTGATATCGCCTCTTTCTGGAGAAGAACTCAGAGCACATATGCTTTGATATATACGTCATAAAATAATAAACCGGTGAGGTTGGAGCAACGGAAAAATAATTTTGCTTCAGCCTCTTTTTTTGATGCGGTGCAAAGAGGTAAAAAGATTGTTAAAAAATAAACAAATTCGCATTTTAAAATCATAAAAATTTTGATTTAAAAACGATTGACAACTATAATTAAAAGTTGTAAAATAGTAGGCAAATGAAGCGTGAAAGGAGGAGGTATTATGGACAGGAACGCAAAGAAAAAAGGCTTGATATTTTTTGCATGCATAGCGGTGCTTTCGTTTGTCGGTTCGTTTTTAACGGGCGGTGGCGGCGACGTGGAATCCGTAAGGGTTCTGATGAGAGACGCGGTGCTGCACGAAACAAACAAAATAAGCCTTTTCGGAATTATGGATATAAATCCGGGTCTTGTGTCAGCATATGTTGTAACGGCGGCAATTCTTATTGCGGCGCTGTGCATAAGAATATTTGCCGTACCGAGGTTTAAGATGGTACCGGGAAAGCTTCAGTCGGCGCTGGAAGCGCTTGTAGGATTTTTCGACAATCTTGCAAAATCAAGCAGTCCGAGAATCAACGGCTTTTTGGGAGCCTATATATTTGCGGCGGGCGTTTACATTTTTGTCGGAACGGTTTTTGAACTTTTGGGAGTACAGGTGATTGCAACAAACGGCGCGTCCGTTTCGCTTCCGGCACCTTTGTCGGACATAAACGGGGCTCTGATGCTTGGCTGCCTTTCATATCTTGTGATTTTGTCTGGCGGCATTGCGAAAAACGGTTTGCGCGGCGTGGGACTCACGTTAAAGGAGTTTTCGCTCCCGATATCAATGAGTTTTCGTCTGTTCGGCGCGCTTTTGAGCGGTGCGCTTGTAACGGAGCTTGTTTACAGCGCCTTGTTTTTAAGCTACGGACTGCCGGTTGTGGTAGGTGTGCTCTTCACGCTTTTGCACGCACTCATTCAGGCATACGTGCTGACAATGCTTACGGCTCTTTTCTACGGTGAAGTTTCCGAGCCGTCTCAAAAAAATAAATAATGGGAGGAAATTAAGATGAAAAAAACATTTAAAATTCTTGGACTTATATTACTTGTTGCGGCAATGCTTGCGCTTATGTCGCTTCCGGCATTTGCTGACGGTGAAACCGCGGCGGACGGAGCCATGGGCGCAAAGGCAATAGGTGCGGCAATTGCCGTGGGACTTGCTGCAATGGGCGGCGCTATAGGCATGGGCCTTTCGGTTGCAAAATCAACGGAAGGTATTTCGCGCCAGCCGGAGGCAGAAAACAAAATCCGCACAACGCTTATGCTCGGTCTGGTTTTCGTTGAAACGGCTATCATTTATGCGCTGGTTATAGCAATTCTTATTATATTTGTACTTTAATTTAAGGCAGGTGAAGGAATATGAAAATTCCGCTTAATATAAATTGGCAGCAGATACTTTTGCATCTTTTTAACTTCGCGGTGCTTTTCGGAATATTGTATTACCTTTTGTACAGCCCCGTAAAGAAATTTATGGCAAAACGCGAGGAATACTACAAAAAGATGGATGATGACGCAAAGAAAAATCTTGAAAATTCCGAAAACGCCATGAAGGAATATAAAGATAAGATTTCAAATGCCGAGAAAGAAATAGACGAGATGAAGGAAAGCGCACGCCGCGAGGCGGACGGTGCGCGTGCACGCAGAATTGAAGACGCGGAAGCCGAGGCGAAAAAGATTATTGATGACGCGCGTGCGGCAAGCGAAAGAGAACACCGCAAAATGATTTCCGAAGCTCAGAGCGAAATTTCCGATATGGCTGCAAACGCTGCGGCAAAACTTGCGGCAGGCGGCGGAACTTCAGAGGCATTTGACAGTTTTCTTGACACTGTGTCCGAAAAACAGTAATTTTTTGAAAGGGGAGAGGGCAATGAATGAGTTTTTAAAGGCTACGATATATTCCGATACGGAACCCAATGAGGGACAGAAAAAGGCCTTTATGGATTTCCTTACAAAAAAATACGGCAGCGGAGTTCTGCTCTCCTGGGAGCATGACGATAAGATAAAGGGCGGCTTCAAACTTTTTGTCGGAGCTGAGGTTTACGACTGGACGGCTGAAGGAAGATTCGCCCAGCTTAAGGAGGCTCTTGCGGGGATAAAGGGTGAAGGAGACAACATAATTCCTCTTATCCGCGACACGCTTAATACATGGATTCCGAGTGCTATGGCAGAGGAAGTCGGAACGGTTATAACCGTCGGTGACGGAATTGCCGAAGTTTCCGGACTTCAGAACGCAACATACGGCGAAACGCTGCTTTTTTCGGGCGGCATAAGAGGAATGGTTCAGGACATGAGAGATGATGAAATAGGCTGTATTCTCTTTGGTGACGATGAAGAAATTTCCGCCGGAAGCACGGTGAGAAGAACAGGTAAAACGGCAGGTGTTCCCGTCGGAGAAGAATTTATAGGCAGAGTTGTTGACGCGCTCGGCACACCTATTGACGGCGCCGGTCCCATTGCGGCTTCGGGTTACAGAGCCGTTGAGCACCCGGCACCCGGAATTATCGACCGTCAGCCTGTTCAAAAACCGCTTGATACGGGCATTTTGGCAATTGATTCGATGTTCCCGATAGGAAGAGGTCAGCGTGAACTTATTATAGGCGACAGACAAACGGGCAAAACAGCCGTTGCGGTTGATACTATTTTAAACCAGAAGGGCAAGGACGTTATCTGTATATATGTTTCCATAGGACAGAAGGCAAGCTCCGTGGCTCAGCTTGTGCAGAATCTCAAAAAGCGCGGCGCGATGGATTATACAATAGTTATAAACGCTTCGGCAAGCGATCCGGCACCGCTTCAGTATATTGCGCCGTACGCCGGCTGTGCGCACGGCGAGTATTTTATGGAGCGCGGCAAAGATGTTCTGATAGTTTATGACGATTTGTCAAAGCATGCCATAGCATACCGTTCTTTAAGTCTGCTTCTTCAGAGAGCGCCCGGCAGAGAGGCATATCCCGGAGACGTATTTTATCTCCATTCAAGACTTTTGGAGCGCTCGGCGCATCTGAGCGACGAGAAAGGCGGCGGCAGCATGACGGCGCTGCCTATAGTTGAAACGCAGGCGGGAGATATCTCGGCATATATCCCCACCAACGTAATATCGATTACGGACGGACAGATTTTCCTTGAGAGTGACCTGTTCTTCTCAGGTCAGCGTCCGGCGGTAAACGTTGGACTTTCGGTTTCGCGTGTCGGCGGAGATGCTCAGACAAAAGCAATGAAAAAGGCTTCCGGAGCAATAAGGCTTGATCTGGCACAGTACCGCGAAATGGAAGTATTTACGCAGTTTGCCGGAGATCTTGACGATGAAACGCGCAATCAGCTTGTTTACGGACAGGGACTTATGCAGATGCTTCGCCAGGAGCAGTACAGCCCGTATACAATGAGCGAGCAGGTAGTAATTCTTGTCATAATGCTGGCGCACGTATTGCGTGCGGTGGAGCCGGGAGACATAAAAAGCGTTATTGCAAAGCTTTTGCAGTATTTCAAAGATAAAAGAGCCGATATTCTTGAAAAAATAGAGAAAAGCGGACAGCTCGGCGATGATGACAAAGCGGAGATTTTAAAGACAGCCGAAAAATTTATCGAAGGACGGTGATTTAAAATGCCGTCTGTAAAAGAAATTAAAAACCGTATTGCAAGTGTACAGAACACCAAAAAAATAACAAACGCCATGTATCTTATATCATCCACCAAGATGCGCAAGGCAAAAAGCGAGCTTGATCTCACAAGACCTTTTTTTGAAGCGGTAAAGCGTGAAATGGCGCGCATAACCGGCTCGTGTGAAGATCTCCAAAGCCCGTTTTTTAAAGAAAAAGAGGGCGTGTGCGGCTATCTTGTAATAACGGCTGACAAAGGACTTGCCGGTGCATACAACCAAAATGTACAGAAAGAGGCTTTGCGCCTTATGAAAGAGGACGGGGAGAGCAAGCTCTATGTTGTGGGTGAGTGCGGAAGACATTTTTTCACATCGCATAACATACCCATTGAAAAGAGCTTTCTTTACACCGCGCAGAATCCCTCAATGCACAGGGCGAGAGAAATAGCCGACACTCTCGTAGACGCATATCTTTCCGGTGCGCTTGCAAAAATTTATATAATATATACCGATATGGAAAACGCGGTTTCAAGCCGCGTGAAGTCGGCGCAGCTTTTGCCGCTTTTCTGCGAAAAGTTTGCGTCCGAAAAAATAAATCCGGCGGCTGTGGAGTTTGTGCCGTCGGTAAAAAGCGTTATAGAAAATATTGTGCCGAGCTACGCGGCAGGATTTATTTATTCCGCGCTCATAGACAGCTTTTGCAGTGAACAGAGCGCGCGTATGAACGCTATGGACTCGGCAAACAGAAATGCCGAAAAGCTTTTGGCGGAACTTTCGGTTTTATATAATCATGTGCGCCAGAGCGCAATAACTCAGGAGATTACCGAGGTTTCGTCCGGAGCCAAGAGTATGAGGAGAAAAGCAGAAGCAAAGAAGGGGGTGTATTCCGATGTTAAAAGGTAAAATAAGACGTGTTTCGGGTTCCGTTACGGACGTATATTTTGAAGGCGGAAAGCTTCCGAAAATCCGTGAAGCGCTTTATGTAACGGTGGACGAAAAAAAACGCGTCATGGAGGTTGCACAGCATATAGGAGACAATACGGTGCGCTGCATAATGCTTTCCGAAAGTGAGGGCATAGCCAGAGATATGGAAGTTTGCGCCGAAGGGCATGACATCAGCGTGCCCGTGGGCGAGGAGACGCTCGGCAGAATGTTCAACGTTTTGGGCGAGCCCATAGACGGCGGCAAGCCCGTGCCGGAGGATACGGAAAGATGGAATATTCACCGCGCCGCGCCGGCTTTTGACGAGCAGAGCCCGGCTGTTAATATACTTGAAACGGGAATAAAGGTTATAGACCTTCTGGAGCCGTATCCGAAGGGCGGAAAAATTGGTCTGTTCGGCGGTGCGGGCGTCGGAAAAACGGTTCTTATTCAGGAGCTTATTCATAATGTTGCGCATGAGCACGGCGGCTATTCAATTTTCACGGGCGTCGGAGAGCGTTCGAGAGAGGGCAACGACCTTTGGAAAGAAATGCGCGACAGCGGCGTTTTAGACAAAACCGCGCTTGTGTTCGGTCAGATGAACGAAGCGCCCGGCGTCAGAATGAGAGTTGCGCTTTCGGGTCTTACAATGGCGGAATATTTCAGAGACCGTGAGAATAAAGACGTTTTGCTTTTTATAGACAATATATTCAGATTCGTTCAGGCAGGCAGTGAGGTTTCAACGCTTCTCGGCCGTATGCCGTCGGCGGTTGGATATCAGCCTACGCTGGCTGAGGAGATGGGAGCGCTTCAGGAGCGCATAACCTCCACGAAAAACGGCTCCGTTACATCGGTTCAGGCGGTTTACGTACCGGCCGATGACTTGACGGACCCTGCTCCGGCAACAACGTTTTCGCATCTTGACGCAACCACGGTTTTAAGCAGGAAAATTGCCGAACAGGGCATATACCCTGCCGTTGATCCTTTGCAGTCAACGTCTCGAATACTGGAGGCAAGCGTTCTCGGAGCGGAGCACTACGACACCGCGAGAGCCGTTCAGGAAATTTTGCAGAAATACAGCGAACTTCAGGATATTATTGCAATTTTGGGTATGGAGGAGCTCGGAGACGAAGATAAACTCATTGTCGGCAGAGCAAGAAGAATCCAGAGATTTTTGGCGCAGCCTACGCATGTCGCGGAAAAATTCACGGGTATACCGGGAGTATATGTACCGCTTTCGGAAACCGTGCGCGGCTTTAAAGCGATTGTAAGCGGTGAAATGGACGAATATCCCGAAGCGGCATTTTACAATGTCGGCACAATTGACGATGTTAAAAAGAAAGCCGACCAGATAAAGGCGGAGGAAGCGTAATGAATGAATTTAAGCTTACCGTTTTTGCGGCGGATAAACCGTTTTATGAAGGAAACTGCATTTCGCTTGTGATGCCCACAAGCGAGGGACAGTACGGAATATGGGCAAACCATTCGGATATGATTGCGGCAATCGTGCCGGGACTCATGAAGGTTACGCTGCCCGACAATACGGAAAAAGTTGCCGCCGTGTCGGGCGGAATTGCCGAGGTTTCGGGAAATTCCGTGCTGGTGCTTGTCGATACGCTTGAAAAACCCGAAGAGATAGACGAAAACCGCGCAAAACGCGCCAGAGAGCAGGCAAAAGAGGCAATGCTCCAAAAAAGAAGCCGCAGAGAATATTATGCGGCTCAGGCGAGAATGGCAAGAGCCATGAGCAGAATCAATGTAAAAGAATATGAAAATCACGGCAAATAGATGCCGTCATGATTTAAGAGTCGTTTGAAATAAAATAAATATGTTTTTTATCACTGCTGTTTTTACGGCAGTGATTTTTTTATTGACAAACATATCATGAAATAGTATAATAAAGTTAGAAAGAGCTAACTCGAAAGGAGGCGGAAAAATGGCGTTTCTTGAAATTACAAATCTTACAAAAAGCTTTGGAGAGGGTACGGCAAAGGTCAGGGTTTTAAACGGCGTGAGCATGTCTCTTGAAAAAGGGGAGATGTGCACGGTTTTAGGGCAGTCGGGCAGCGGAAAATCAACACTTTTAAACGTTGTGGGCGGACTTGACGGCGCGGACGGCGGTCATATATTCGTAGACGGAGAGGACATTGCGGCGGCAAATGCCGACGAGCTTTCGGAGTACAGAAGAAAATATCTTGGGTTTGTGTTTCAGTTTTACAACCTTGTTCCCAATCTTACCGTGCTTGAAAACATAGAGGTTGGAGAATACCTTTCGGACAATCCCCTTGACATGGGAGAAATTCTCTCGGTTTTGGGTCTTGAAGATCTTTGCGGCAGATTTCCGCAGGAGCTCTCGGGCGGTCAGCAGCAGCGTTGCTCGATAGGGCGCGCGCTGATAAAAAACCCTAAACTTCTGCTTTGCGATGAGCCTACGGGGGCGCTGGACTATAAAACATCAAAAGATATACTGGAACTTACGGAAAGCATAAATAAAAAATTCGGCACGACAATTTTAATCGTAACGCATAACAGAGCAATAAGCGAGATGACTCACAAGACTGTGTATTTAAAGGACGGAGCGGTGAGCCGTACGGAGATAAACGAGCACAGAAAATCGGCTCAAAGCCTGGAATGGTGAGCGGATATGATTTTAAACAGAAAGATTAAAAGGGATTTCAGGGAAAATTTTGTGCGCAACGGCGCGATGATTTTGATTATCACGCTTTCAATGACGCTGGTTGTGTCGCTTTGCTCCTCGACCGAATGTATAACGGATGCGATAATGAGGGAGTGGGAGCAGTGCTGTGTGGAGGACGGCGCCTTTGAAACATACGCGCCTCTTTCAAAGAGAAATTTGAAGGAGCTTTCAGAGATCGACGTGATCGTTGAGGAAATGTTTTATTCGGATATAAGCATTAATTCGGGGCAGTCGGTTCTGCGCATTTTTCCGCTGCGGCAGCGTATAAATCTGCCGTATGTCGAGGAAGGACGTATGCCGGAAAAGAGAGGCGAAATCTTTCTTGAAAAAAATTTTGCTCTGACGCACAAGCTTTCCGTCGGAGATTCCGTAAGCAGTAACGCGGGAGAGCTTATTATAAGCGCAACGGGCTGTCTGCCCGACTATTGCTACGTAAAGCAAAACACAAGCGATGTTGCGGCAAACGACGAGTTTACGGTGGCGGTGGTATGCAAAGAGGATTTTGCGGATTTGTGCGGAAACGGAAAAATCATATATAACTATGCATACAGACTCGGCGAGGGCTGCGGCGCGAGGGAGCTTAAGGATAAGCTTCAGCGGCTTAAATTTAACAAATCCGAAATACGGGATACATATCTCAAGGCGCATATGGAAAGCGGCATTGTGCAGGAGGGAACGCTTTCGTCCTTTGATGAGCGAAAATACAATATACGTATAAACGATGCGCTTGATGACTCGAAAATAGCAAAGCAGTCCGCGCTTGTAAGCGGTGTTATTATGCTGATTCTCCTGGTTTATATGCTTTCGATTTTCGCAAGCGGAACAATCGAAAAAGAACGCTTTGTGATAGGAACGCTTTATGCGCTCGGATACACGAAAAAAGAAATATTGTCACATTACATGAAAACGCCGCTTATAATATCGGTGTCCGGTGCGGCGCTGGGCGTTGTCGGAGGATTTTCGCTGACGGGTGCGATGTCTTCGTCGTATGTGGCAATGTATTCGTTCCCGGCAATAAATAATGTTTATCCGCCGTACCTTTTGGCTTATGCGCTCGGAATGCCCGTGATTTTCTCGTATTTTGTGAACAGGTATACACTTTCAAAAAAACTCAGCGCAACGCCGCTTAAGATGATGCGCGAGGCACCGTCGGCAAAGGGCGCCGTAATGCTGAAATTTAAAAAAGCAAAATTTGAAACAAAGTATAAAATCCGTCAGTTTTTCCGCGAGCTCGGCGGAAATATAACGCTGTTTTTCGGCGTTACGCTGTCACTGCTGCTTATTATACTTTCGGTTGCGTGCTACGGCAGTATAAGCGAATACATAGAGGATATAACAAAGGACGTAAATTTTTCATACATGTATATTTTAAGGAATCCTGTTACGGATTTGCCTAAGAAAGCCTGTGTCGGGTATGCGCGCGGCTTTTATGTTGACTATCCACTGACCGGCGGCGAAATGGAGGTTACGTTGCTGGGAATTGATCACGATAATCCGTATTTTCCGTTTTCTGCGTATCTTTCCGAAAACGAGGATGAAATATATATGTCCGATTCCGCGCGGATAAAATTCGGGTATAAACCCGAGGACAAGGTCGTTTTAAAGGATAATGCAAACGACAAAATGTATGCCTTCACCGTGGCGGACGAGGTGAAGTACGGAAGCGGTCTTTATTTCTTCATGAACATAAACGCCATGCGAAAGGCGTTCGGGCAGCCGTATTTTGACAAAGAGGATCTTAAAAAGGGCGAAAGAATGCCGAAAACCGAGGATTATTATTATAACGCCGTGTTTTCGGATAAAAAGCTTGAATTTAAGCATAATATGATGCTTTCGGAGGTTTCGAAGGCGGAGATGAAAAGCGGAGCGGACAAATTTATGGTTCTGATGTTTGATATGATAGTTATGCTTATAGGCGTGTCCGTTATAATTTTCATTGCCGTGATGTATCTTCTTATGAAGCTTGAAATTGACAGGAGCAGCTTTTCGGTATCGCTTTTAAAAGCTTTGGGCTATCCCGAAAAAACAGTAAATTCGTTTTATATAGGAAGCTCTTTTTATATAACCGCCGCGGCGGTGATCTTCGGGATTCCGCTTTGCAGAGTAATTGTCGGATATGCATATCCTTTCTGCGTTTCAAACGTAAATGCCGGGTTTGAGGCAAAAATTTCGCCTTTGCAATATGTAATCGTGGCGGCAATTGTGATATGTTCGTACGCTGTCACAAGAATGCTGCTCCTGAGGTATCTGAGAAAAATTAAAATCACGGATATACTTAAAAACAGGGAATAGTCACATGTATAGGAATAAGCAATTCGAACACATGTGCCCAAAATGCTTTTAATTGCCGCGGTTTGTATGACCGGTTTCGGAGCTTTGCACGCGGCTGATTAAGTTATATAAAAGTATTGACAAAAATCAAATATAGGTGTAAAATAACACTGCAACTAAATATAGTTGCAAAGAGCGTGCGGATAAAAAATGAGTAAAAAAGAGAAACTTATAGCAAGGTTAAAGGACTATATACAGATGCACAAACCGCACCCGAGAAAAATTCTGAAAACATATCAGGTGCAGAACCTCATTTCTGATTTGAAGGAGCGCGATTTAATATGAAAAATATTTTAAATTACAAAAACTATATCGGTACTGTGGAATTTTCGGAGGAAGATAAGGTTTTTTTTGGAAAAGTAATAGGAATAACAGATTCAATTTCGTTTGAAGGAGATACCGTTGATAATCTGATTGAGGACTTTCACGATGCCATTGACGATTATCTGAAATTTTGTGCAGAGAACGGAAAAGAACCTCAGCAGCAGTATAAGGGAAGTTTTAATGTGAGAATAGCGCCGGAGCTTCATCGAAAGGCAAGTCTTGATGCTATGGCAAAAAATATATCCCTTAACAGCTATGTGGAAGAAGCAATAGCGATGCAGGTAAAGCGGGATTCGGTTGCTTTATAATCGACTTAATATTGTCGCGCATTTCAACAGCAGAATGATATTTTTACTGGATTTCCGAAAAAATTGTTTTTTAATTTTCGTGTTTTATCTGGTTGTATAATGAATTTTTTTATTTTTCAAATAAGGAGGAGGAAAAATGCTTGGTTTAAATAGAGAAAAAGCAAGTCTGCTGCCACATGATAAGGAGTGGGAAATCGCGTTTGAAAATGAGAAAAATATCTTAAGTGATATTTTTGGTGATCATGTAATTGATATACAACATATAGGAAGTACGGCATTGCCAATATGTGCTAAACCCATAATTGATATTTTAGTGGGTATTGATAGTTTGAATCTATCTGAACACATCATGCAAGGCTTGAAATCAGTTGGATACGAATACAGACCTAAGGCAAGTTATTCTTATCGTTTATTTTTTGCAAAAGGCAGTACAAATAACAGGACTCACCACCTCCACATCGTAGAGCACGATAGCAACGAATGGAATAACATTCTTTTGTTTAAAAACTATTTATTAAAACACAAAGACGCATTAAACGAATATGAACAGTTGAAGAAAAATTTAGCCGCTGAACATGGCGACTGTAGAAAATTGTATACCGAAGGCAAATCTAAGTTTATTTTAAATGTTATTTCTTGTGCAAAAAAAGAACATGAAGACAAATAAAATAAGCGGATGTTCTATATGAGAGAAGATTATAGAATAAAAAAGATATTGAACGACATAGATATATAGAGTCAGCCCCGAATTTTGTGTAAAGTCTTTACGAGACCTCCAGGATGATATATAATAAAAATATCATTATGGAGGTTTTAATTATGCCAAGGTACAAATTAAGTCACGAGGAACGGGCAGCGGAAAAAGAACGCAAGGAGAAATTGCGTAACATCATGAAAGGGCTGTATATATCACAATCGGAATCAATATGGACTGACAGAAGGAAGTCCTCGGAATGTGGGTTGGCGAAAATGAAAGCGCAAAGTTTTGGCTTTCGGCCCGCAAAAACTAATTAGATTATATCCTCATTTTGGAGCCTAATTTGAGGTTTACGCAAAATGAGGGATTGACCCTTAAAGAAGCTTGGCGGAAATCCTGTTTGCTTTTTTATAACCGCACTAAAATATTTTTGATTTTCAAATCCGCATTTTTCAGCTATTTCACTAACTGAAAAGTATCCTGAATTAAGCAGCTCCATTGCATAAGATACTCGCAAATCATTAATATATTTCAATGGTGTAATGCCAAGCAAAGAAACAAAAAGCTTTCTGAAATAAGTATCACTCATACCTGATAATGCCGCAAGCTTCGCAACATTCAGGCTTGCTTCATTAAAATGATCGTGGATATATTCAATGGCATCGTTCATTACATCGCTGACCGCAATAATTTTATTTTCGCACTTTTGTTTGTAAAGCTTTGAAAGTATTTTATACATTACGGATGCACACTCATATTCATAGCCAAACTGTTTTTTAGTCCAAATATCATAAAGAGCATAAAAATTTTTTTGATAATACGAGGAATCCATCGGAGTTATTACATCAATATCCTTTTCAGCTTGATTTTCAATTTCAAAGTGTACAACGATAAGCCTTTCATTTTTTGCGAATAGATGGTAATCATAATTCTTTGGTACGAATATAACATCTCCGCTTTTAACGTGGATGGTTTTATCAGAGTGGGTAAAACTTGCATTGCCTTGAATGCGGTAAGAAAGAGCATTATACGTTCTTCCCGCAGCATAGGCATTGCTGTATTCCCAGCTTAAAGAAAGCACAGACAAAATATTAATTCTTAAGTTGTTTTTTTCAAAAAACATATTCATCACCTCGTAAAAACATTATATCATTATCAAAGGATTCGGTCAAGAATTTTGTTCGGAAATTTATACTTTTTGTGTGGAAAAATGGGTTGAAAATAAAATGTGCGTGTGATATCATTGTAGTAAAAATGAGGGGGAGGCATTAAAATGTCTGTCAAGCACACTGCCGTAAGTTATTACGGACTGAATTATGCGGAACACGCAAAAGCGGATTTCATTGAAATGAAGGAACACGGCTGCGATACCGTTATTCTTGCCATTACGGAATTTGATATGGATTTTTGGTTTCCGAATATCAATGACATAGTCAAAACAGCACATGAGGAGGGGCTTAGAGTTATTGCGGATCCATGGGGAATAGGAAAATATTTCGGCGGAGAACAGGTAAGTTTATTTTTGCAAAACAATATTCGTCACAGACAGGTTTCAGCGTATACGGGCGAGATTTTAAACGCTGCCTGCTTTAACACAAATTCATTCCGTGATTATTTCAAAAATATTTGCATAAAAGTAGCAAAAAACACGGAAATAGACGGTTTTTTCTGGGATGAACCGCATTATGCATATCCGAAATCATACGCATCCATAACAGGCGGCGCCGGGGATGATTGGTCATGCAGATGCCCTGAATGCATGAAAAAATTTGAAGAATATTACGGTTATGAAATGCCGAAATTTATGAACGATGATGTAAAACAATTCAGATGGCGTGAAGCCTTGTTTACACTTTCAGATGTTTCAAAAACCCTTAAAGAAATAAATGCTGAATTAGAGATAACCTGCTGCGTTCACGCAACGCTGAATACATACTATGTGACGGAACAAAGAGGCTATGACAATTGGGAAATGGTTGCCGCATGTCCGTACTTTGATGTATTCTCAACGACAATTATTAATTGGGCGCTGCCGGAGAGTTTTTTTGTTGATATAACAGAGCGAACGGTTACAATGGCGAAAAAATACGGTAAGGAGTCCGAGCGCTGGCTTATGGGATATAACAAACGTCCCGATGACTTTAAGCAGATAGATCGTGTTGTTGACCTCTATGAAAGTCTCGGTGTTGACCGTCTTGCAACATGGACTTACCGAGGGGGTTACGGAACGAGTGTTGCCGCAAAAGACCCCATAGAGCTTTGGGATAATATCGGCAGAAATTATAAACGAATATTGAAAAAATAATAATTTAATATTTTTGAACAGAAGGGATGATAAATAATGAACGATTTCGGTTACTTTGAAAATCTGATGAAAAACTTTAAGAAGGTAAATGATACGCAAAGTGAAAACATCAAAAAAGCGGCAGAGCTTATGTGCAACGCTATTGCCGACGACAGACTTATAAGTGTTTACGGCGGCGGCGGACATACAACGCTTTGTATGGGGGAGATGTTTTTCAGGGCAGGCGGACTTGCAAATATAAATCCTGTAATGGAAACGGGGCTTTCAGTATTCAATCAGGCTCTTAAATACCTTGAACTTGAGCGAACGGTAAATTACGGCAGCGCCATAATGAAATACTATGATTTAAAGAGTGATGATGTTTTAATAATTTTCCATAATATCGGAATAAATCCCGCAACCATTGACGCGGCTGAAGAAGCTAAAAAACAAAACGTAAAAATAATCGCAGTGTCAAGCTCGGCATGGCAAAACGAAATGCCTGAGGATCATTTTATCAGACATCCGAATAAGAAGAATCTTTTTGACTATGCTGATGTTTGCATAGAGGATTTTAATCCTGTCGGCGATGCGGTTGTGACGGTTCCGGGGCTCGAAACACCCATAGCGCCCGTTTCAAATATAATAGATTTTTATATTGCGCACCTGTTGGAAATTGAAACTGTAAAGCAATGTATAGACAGGGGCATAACACCGCCCGTGTGGTCAAGCGCAAATACGCCCGGAGGGGATGAGAAAAATGCAGCATATCTTGAAAAATACAAACCGAGAATAAAAATGCTTTAGAAAAAAGGCTGTAAAGACGGGCCGGATAAAAGTGATGCATAAAATAAAAAAGGCAGGAATCGATAAATAAATCATATAAAAAAAGGAAAAGGGATTGCAAAAATTAATTAAAGCCAAGTGTTAAGGAATTATACTGATAAGAGGTGTGCAAATGACAAATTTGGAATTATATGTTGAGAAATTAATAGAAACAAAAACGGTAGAGCATATTGCAATTTCTGTTGGAAAAGGTGATGCGGTACTTTTTGAAACATATCGTTCGGGAGGTAAAAAAATTGATGATAAGACGCTGTTTGATATGGCATCGGTTACCAAAATACTGAGCGTTACACCTATCGCATTAATCGCGCTTGATAATAAACTTATATCTCTTGAGGAGAAGGTTTCCGATTTTTTTGATTTTAATATTATTGATGACTATAAAAATTTAAAAATAATAAATCTTCTTACACACACTATGGGGATAGGGCATGAAAATTTAACAAAAGAAAATGTGACATATGATAATGCGGCAGAATACATTCTGAATATTCCGGCAGAGATACCGGTAGGTTCCGATGTAAAATACAGCTGCCCTGCATTTATTTTGTTGGGGGTGATTTTAGAAAAGGTATACGGAAAACAGCTTGATGCCCTTGCGGAAAATATGGTATTTTCACCGTTAAAAATGCAATCGACGCGATATAAACCCGAAGAACGAAACAATATCGTAAATTTCAATTTATCGGAAGATAACCGGGGGTTGGTTAACGATTATAACGCACGGTATTTAGGAGGTGTTGCGGGGAATGCGGGTGTTTTTTCAAACATGACAGATATGAAAAAATTTGCAAAAATGCTTTCGGAAATGGGTGGTTCGATTATACCGGACAGGATTTTTGATATTGCAAGAAAAAATCACACACAGGGAATGAGCGAGGCGCGAGGATTGGGTTTTTTGTATGTTGATGAAGAATACAAACAAACAGGGGGATGTTTTTCGATAGGAAGTATCGGACATTGCGGGCATACGGGTCAATCGGTGTTTGTTGATTTGAAAACCGGTTTGTATGTCATAATTATGTCGGATGCTACGATTTCCACTATAAAAAAATATGGGCACGAAAGATATGAACTGGTAGAAAAAATGAGAGAAGATATTCATAATGCGATTAAAAAAGATTTGCGTATTTGATTAAACAATAAAATAATATGGAGATTACAGTAATGAATAAACTACAGGAAAAACTTGATTTTTTATTGCAAAAATATATGATAGAGAAACGCGTTGCTTTAAAGCAATGCAATGCTGTTTTGATAGACGGTGATGAATTGCCGCTTTTTTCTCACAGATATGAAAGACGGCTTATTGAATTGAGAAAAATTGTATGCGGCGGAACACTTTTCGGAATAAGTGCGATGCGCACCGCAAGAATTGTCGAAAGGGGAGGTGATATTTTCGATGAACTTCGCCGTGAGCTTGATATTTGTCAGTATGTTCTTGACAGAAAAATCAAGACGGTTGCGGCTATGCAAAATGATAATGTATTGAATGTGATTGCAACAACCGATGACAGAATTGTTTGCACCATTGAAATTTCCGCAACGCTTGAAAAGGGAGAAAAGCCAAAAGATAAACATGAAATCATTTCTCAAAGAGGAATTGCGTGCGATATCCTTGTAGATGCACAGCTAAAGCAGGATTCAATATATGTTTTCGGCGCCGAAAACAAAAAATACACCGACGTTGATTTTGAAATATTCGGACTTTCGGCCGAGGATACGGCAATTGTACGCGGAGCATTTGAGCTTGCGCGTCAGAATGATTATTCAGCCGTGAAAAATGATGCGCAAAATCTTGCAAATCTTATTAAGCTTGCCAAGGCTTCTGCGCAGACTAACGAAAGGATGGCGCTTTAATTATGAAACCCTTAAAAATTGCTATGATGAGTATGACGCATGGACATACAAGAAAGTATTATCAGACGTTGAAAGAAAATCCGAAGCTTGACTGGGTAGCGGTATCTACGGCAAACGATGAAGTGAAAAAAGTGTTTTTGGACAGCGTTGACGGCATCCCGTGCTATGACAGTGAAACAGAAATGCTTGATGCACACCCGGAAATAGAGGCGGCCGTTCTTGCAAGCGAAAACAGCGAACATCTTCGTCAAATGAAGCTCTGCGCTGAACGGGGCATACATATCCTTTCCATGAAAATACCGACTTTTGACATGGAAGAGTATGACGAAATGATAAAACTGATTGATGAAAAAAATGTTGTATGCCAGATTGAGCTGGAAATGCACTATAACCCCGTGATAACACGGTTAAAAGAAATTGTTAAAACCGGTGAAACGGGAAAGATAAAATCATTTAACGCAACCAATATAACCCTTTCGCCCGTGTGGGCCTTCCCATGGCAGGGAGTCCCTGAAAAAAGCTATGGCAAGCGCATGCCGATTAAAGATGGAGACAGTCGTTTTCGCGGCGGCGCACTTTGCGACCATCCTCATATTTTTGATATGATTCGCCATATAACGGGAAGTGATTTTGACAGTATTTATGCCGAGGTTGCGCCGAACATTCGTCCCGATATTGAGGTGGAGGACATGCTTTCGGTTATCGGAAAAATGAAGGACGGAACAATATTCTCTCTTGATCCTTCGTGGTCTAAAATGGAGGAAAGATTAAATGTTCCGGCTCCCGGCTGGGAAGTGTTTCCGAAAAGAATGGAAGTAAATATCACACTTAACGGCGAAAAGGGAAGCGTTATGGCTGATTGCTTCGGCCCGAATGTTTATCATAACGGTTTGCCGAATGACAGATATACGGTTCAGTATACCTACTTTGATGAGTGGATTGGTCTTGTCGACGAATTTTATGATAATATCAGAAATCATAAGACGCCGTTCATTAACCTAAAGTGGCACAAAAAAACAATAGAAGCTATGAATGCTGTATACGAGAGTATATCAACAGGCAAGACGGTAAGATTATAAGATGGGATTATAGTTTGAATAAAGCCGCAGCTTTTCGCGCAACAGCGATACATATTCAGACTCAAATTCAACTGCTTTTTGCAAAGGGTCTGCTTGTGATTGGTTTTCCTTCAAACTTAGTTTATATATTGGCGTAGAAAGGAATGGTATAAAAGTGAATCAAATAAGTATTAAAGCGGTTCATCTGTGTATTTTCCCCGAAACAAAGCTTGAATTTATTGAAAAATGCATAAGAACCAGCGCTATGTGCGGATATTCCCATATTGTGTTAGAGTTTTGGGGAACATTAAAATACGATTGTTTAAAAGAACTTGGATGGGATAACGCATATTCGAAAAAAGAAATAAAGTCGTTAGCAGAAACTGCGAGAACACTCGGCTTGGAAGTGATGCCGATGTTTAATCACTTGGGGCATGCGTCTCAATGCAGAGAAATACACGGAAAGCACGTTGTTCTTGACCAAAACCCAAATCTCTCGCATCTGTTCAAGTCTCATGGCTGGGAATGGGATATAGAAAATGATGAGGCGCTTTGCTTGCTGCGAAAAATCCGAAGAGAGCTAATCGAACTGTGCGGAGAAGGTCAGTATTTTCATCTTGGGTGCGATGAGGCGTATTCGTTTGGACAAAGAGAGGATATGCCGAAAATTTTGTGTGATTATCTGAACGGTATACAGGCTGAATTGACTAAGGTCGGAAGAAGAGCCGTTGTGTGGGGGGATATGCTGCTTGCCAAAAGCGATTTTGAAAATGAAAAATATTGCTATATTGCGGCGTTGAAATCGAAGGAACAGTCATGTGCTATATTGGAAAGACTGGACAAAAATATTGTGATAGCCGATTGGCAGTATAATGTTCTCTCGGGAGATTGGAAAAGCTCGATTTTATTGAAGGATGCCGGTTTTGATGTTCTTTGCTGTCCGTGGCATGACATTGAAAATGCAAGCAGTGCGGTTAAATGCGCGAACGGCAACAACCTCTTCGGAGTTATGCATACAACATGGCATACCTTAAATACCGGCTTCCCGACAATGGTTTACACGGGACTTGCGATAAATAACAGAGATACCGGAATGAATTATTCGAGTGAGACAATTGATACGCGAGAAATTAGATTTATAGCTGCGGAAATTGCAAGGAAGGCAATGCCGGCTGAAGGCAGGTATAAGGACTCGGGGTGGACAGAGCTTGACACCTGATTCCAATGCAAAACCGGCAAGCAATTAATTGGGGTAACCTAAAACTAAAGTTTTGGCTCAGTTTGCCGGTTCCAAAGCTTTTTCCCATCCCCTTGAAAAAATGGGCTGTTTAAAAAGCCGGTTGACTTTAGCCACAGTCCGGCAAGGAAGTATTGCCCTG
>ERZ1034952.360-NODE-360-length-43748-cov-18.009109_pt1 | contig 43748 bp, 69 predicted proteins | sample MGYA00520625_ERZ1034952 | MGnify/ENA primary metagenome ERZ1034952 (study PRJEB33766, sample SAMN09781773) | gut metagenome | biome: gut microbiome | host: Homo sapiens | place: Madagascar | study: EMG produced TPA metagenomics assembly of the PRJNA485056 data... | reverse complement strand
TCCCCACTGCAGAATTAGCCCGTTGCTAAATTTTACATAGCCGTTCTGGGCGAGGTTTGCTGCTACAATATACGCCCCATCATCTTTTAACAGGGCTAAATCATTATCAGCGATGATATCTTTAAACTGATTGTATAGTGTTTCTGACGGGAAGACGTGTATCTTTCCGAGATTTGTTGTTGACTGAGCCATTTTCTACCTCCTACATAATTTGTGCTGTAATCGTTGTTGTCGGGTCGCTGCTGCTGTGCTGCAAGGACGTTAAATTGCTTGTGCCGCCGGAGCTGACCTTATACGTCAGCGTTGCTACGCCGCCAAATTCGCCCAAGATAAGCTCCTGCTTCTTGGCGTTCGGCAGCGGGATGCTGAACGAGCCCTCTTTGGATGCGCTGTTAGTCGTGATCGTATACGTCCACGTGCCGGTTGCGCAGTCCGAAACGTCAATATACGCATACGTGTCGGCAGGAGTAACCTCAGCCGAGAAGCTCCGGCGTTTGGTGCTCGACGTAAAGGTGACGTTGTACGTCCCACCGTCAAAGGTTACCGGGACGGTATTGGTAACGCCGTTATACGTTACCGACAGCACCTTGCTTGTACCGGACTCGCCGCGTACGGCTACGGTAACGCCATAGGTAACGGTATACACGGTACCGTCAACAGTGATCTGCTCACCTGTTGCCATCAGATTATTGTCATAATAGACCGCCAAATAAGCATATCCCGATTTAGAGATATCCGGCAAATAGCTGCCGTTGGCGTATCGTGCTTTATACGCAGCGCCGTTGACCATTATCTTATATCTCATATCAATCACCTCAGGAATACTTGACGAGCTTGGTTTTGGCGCTGTCAAGGTCGACCTCTTTCCATGTGCCGTCAGCGCACAGATACCTGATGCTGCTTCCGGCAACAGGCGCAGGCACAAGGCCAGCAGCACCGTTTACTGTAGTTGATGCACCGGACATCGCCACGATAGCCGCCCAGCTCCCATCACTGCGCAAATAACGCGTGCTGTTGCCTGCAGCAGGAGCCGGGACAAGACCGCTTGCACCTGCAGCCCCGGCCGAAGCGCCAGTCATCTCGTTGACAAAGGCCCACGTTCCGTCGGCCTGCAAAAAGCGGTTTTCCGTAACGCCGCGGCCCGGTGCCGGGACAAGACCATGGACGCCGCCCTGCGCAGGGGATGCACCGGTCATATCTTTAAGGTCCGCCACGGCAGATGCTACATAGCTATTGACATAAGTTATTGTTGCAATTGCTGACGTATTAACGTAAGCGGTAACATTGGTGGCATTGCTAAACGATAACGCCACGCCGATTTCCTGGCTGATTACTGCGGATGTGCCCTTTGGCGGGATGTAGTCAGGATTTGAGTCCTGCGCTACCGCGTACAGTATCTCGCCGTCATCCGGATCACGTGCATACACGCCAAATTCACGCAGATAATAGCCGCTGGTTACATTGCTGTTATCTGTCACGGCTGCGATCACGCAGGCGCTGTTGTTTTCCGAGTAGCTGATGCTTGCAATAGGCAGCGTCTGTACAGGCGCAATCAGCGCGGTAAGGTCCTCAAGGTTCTGCCCGCTGCTGAGCGTACCGCTGCCAATCTTACATTGTGTAAGCTGCATACGACTGCCGGCATCGACCTTGGCCTGCAGCTTAAGGCCCTGCTTGGTCAATACCGGTTTACCCCAATTTGACATTAGCGTACCTCCATTTATTCAAATTCGATTTCGCTTCCGATATATACCGTCACCCCGTCGGACAAGTTGCTTGTCTCATAATATGGGATTTCCTTGACATGTATATTGTCTCTGAGGCGTTTGTTTTTTGTTTCCAGATAGCTGTCCTCAAAAGCCTTTGATACAGCCTCATAAGTGCCGTGATATTCTTCCTCCGGCACATAATCACTGACCTTTTTTATCCCGCAGCCTATATAGCCGCGGATATCCTTCGTTTTTTCAAGGCGCCCGAAAAGGCCGGCTTTATGGACAATCAGGCCTTTTAATTCGCCGTCACGCATATCAGGTCACCCCTTTAGCCAGGATAAAGTCGGAGGGCGGGATTACCGTATACACGTCCGTATCTGACAACGTCACTTGCACATCGTAACAGTATTGGCCGCAGGCAAGGCCGGCTGTATCGGCCGGAGCAAAATCAAACTGTTTTTCCTTTGCCTCCAGCTGCAGCACAGCAGCCGGGCTGTCGATATCCTGCTTGACCGTCAGCACAGCCCTGTCAGCCTCAGTCAGCAGTACAGGCTTGTTCTGAGCATCGTACAGCTTGAGCTTCAGCGTGGCGCTGTCGCCGCGCGTCAGCGTTATCCTGTTTTTGTGCGGACCGTCATATTCTATGCACAACATATCCGCTCACCTCCCTCATATCCTGAAAAATAATTTTTTATGCTGGCAGAGCACACCGGCAGTATAAATCTTGCCTTCCGGGCGGTAATAAAAAGTCATGCTGTCCAGCCAGCTCCTTATATTCTTGGCGCTGTTGATAGCTTTGACCATCTCGGCCATAACCGCTTCGCCCGGGATGGACTCTTGCACCATTCGCACCTTGAAATGATACGGCTTGCCGCCGTACTCATACCACTCCACAACCTCGGCGGTATCAAAAGCTGCTGAGCAGACTTCTTCGACCGCTGCCGGAGTTCCTTTGTAACGGTGTCGTGCAATAGCCTTGCGTACAAGCTCCCGCTTTTTCGTGATGTCGGCCGCAACGTCATAAAAGTCAACGTGGTATTGCCACGCCAGCTCATCGACGATTTCTTCCGGCAGCTTTTTAAGCCTTGGCAGGATTAAGACAAGCTCAGCCTGCTCACCCAGCTGCGCCAGCCTGCCGGAGATGGCCTGCACAATATCCTTTACCGTTGCATCGCCGCTGATGGAGCTTGGCAGGATGCGCTGCAGGGCATTGTCCTTAAGCTCAAGCATCCTCTATCCCTCCCAGCGTCACTGTCTTTGTGCCGCAGACAGCCACCTGCGTATCAGTTGTCGCAGTAAACACCGGAGCCGTCACGGCAACGCGTTTTGCGCCTGCAGCCATCACTCTCACGATAAGCTCAGACGGATTGATATCGCGTCCCAGCTTTGACTTTTGCCACAGGACGTAATCGTCAACGGCCGCATTGACAGCATTTTGGATGGCTGTCGCCTGTGCCTTGTTATCGCTGGCGATGTAATATGTCAGGCTGAGGTTATAAGTTACCTGTTCCGGAGCCAGTACGCTGATATTATCAGTCAGCGGCCTTACCTTTTTATCGTCAAGCGTTGTCTTGACCTGCTGCAGCATCTCATCGCCGGGCAGCTCGCCGCCAGCCAGCAGCGGCCTTACCTCTACCTTGCCTGCTTCAGGCGACCATACCGTAACGTCAGCAATTTTTGTTGACGCCCTCTTGGCATGGTAGATATAAGCGCCCTCAGGTCCCGCCGTGCTAAAGTTTTCCGGAGCAAGGCGGATATCCTCACGATAGCTGTCGTCAGACTGTACCTCAGCGCCGCCCTCGGAGGTAGTGATGTTGGCCACGCTATCTACATAGGGCACCGGGTCGACCAACGTCTTGAGCTGGCCAGCTACATAGCCATTGCCAAGCTCGCCTTTTGTCAGGCAGGTTGCACTGCCGTCTGCACTGGTTATACCTGCTGTGATAACCAGCGGGGCGTCTAATGCAAAAAACACATTATCGCCTGCTGTAAACCGTGTACCTGCAGGGATGATCGTTGCTGTCTGCAGCTTAGCGGACAGCTTAATACGCATGGTAGTCACGGCAGCTTTTGCCGGGATACGCTCAACACCTACAAGCGCGCCCAGATGGTCCAGATTGTCACCGGTAGCGTATCTGAGCAGGTTCTGCTTGCCGGTCTCATTGATTTTGTTGAGCAGCAGCACGATGAGCGCTACAATCGTTAGCAGAAACAGCCTTACCGGGTCGCCTTTGCCCAACGTCCTGCCAGTAATAGCCTCGTATCTGCCAATCACATAGCTTTCAACCTCATCGGCATCAGCATCGACAAACACGATATCGGCCAGGTTATCTAATTTACTCGTTGTCATCTTTTATTCTCACCTGCACTTTCGGTATCAGCACGCCGTCGTCCGTGCCGGTAAAACTGATTGATGTTATCTCTACACGCGGCTCATATTTTTTTATGGCCGTAATCATTTCAGACTGCAGCTTTGCCTGCGCTACGTTGAGCGGCAGGTCAAGCATATCAGCATCAATGCCAAAATCACGGTCAAGCGGCACAGAATATTTTGTAGTGGTAATGATTGTACGCAGATTTTGCAGGATTTCCGCAACTTCTGATGCTGGTGCAAAATCAATGCCTTGCATTGGCTGAGCTAAAACATCATAAATCATAATACTTTCATCCCTCCTGCGTATTCTTTCAGCGTTACGCTTACTTTAGCACTCATAATGCTGCCATACTTGCCCCAGAAGGAAACGCTTTCATCTAAGCTTTCGATAACCCACATGTTATCCGTAATCAACTTACCACCGATAACCAAGGGAAAATATTGGCCTGTATCACGAAGCTTTCGCAGTTTTTCAAGCTCCTTAGACGGGTTTATGCCCTGATCAGCACGCAGCTGCATAGAAAAGCTAATCTTCTCTACATCCGGACCGATAAACTCAAGCACCGGCTTATCGCCGATAATATCATGCTGAGCCCAGCGTCCTGCGCTGCCACGACCATAATCATCGAATGTACGGATAAAGCGGCTAGACACTATAAATGGTATGTCAGCCATGAAACCCACAAGCATAATATCAACCTCCAATCATTACATTACCACTCCCCACCGCCACACTACCACCACAGCTTACGCTGTCCCCTATTCTGCCAGCAGCCTTGCCGTTAATAAAAACGCTGGTGCTCCCGCTGGCGATAACGCCGCTATGCGTCGGATGTGCCACACACCCATGCGGAGCATAGCTGTCACCAACGCGGCCAGCGCCTTTACCATTAATGATAACATCAGTGCTTGCTGTAACAAGCGCTGTAGGCGCGCAGGCATCGTGGCCAGTGTCATTGTCACCTAATCGTGTTGCTTTTGGCATGGTGATCACCTCCTTTCATCTGTTTTTTGGTATAGAAAAAGCCGCCTACTCATGTAAGCGGCTTGAGATAGCCAATGATAGTATTAACTTCTTTCAATAATATTTTTTAGTCCAAATGCAATAGCATTTCCTACAATTATAAAAGCTAAGAAAATTATTATCCAATCTGCAACCGAATACTTTAAGACCAAGTATTCAGTAGCCAAACTGCAAACAATAACCGCAATATCAATAACATTAAACCAATATATATAAGGTAAACGTTTTCGTATTCTTGAAATAGGATTGCATACCTTATCACATGAACCATTTACACAATCTCCATCATGCGAATCCGTACAAGCGGTATAAATATTTCTACCAATAATTCTTGTGATCATATATATTAAAGCAGTTACAACATTAAAAAGGATTAGTCCAATAAAAGCAGTACAAGCAAAAAACTTATACAGAGAAATGCTGTTTATATTAGATAAGGCTCCACCCAAAGCAGCAAAGCTACCTAATCCAGCCAACATAATAGCTGCAAAAATGCCTAATATAGTTATGTACTCTGATTTTGATGATGACAATTCTTGCTTTAATTCCGACATACTTTTATCAATATCTTCACGTTTTTTATTAAGTTGCTCATAATCATCCTTAATTTTGCTAAACTCGTCTTTGGCAGCTTCACTCCTCCAATAAACAGTCTCAAAATAAGCAAATCTACTAAGTTCCAAATTGCAATGATCTATAAATTTAAAAAGTTTTCTTCTTATTGCAGAATACTTTTCTTCAATAATTATTTCATCTTTTAATATCCTCAAATTTTCGTTTATGGGTTTCTTTTCTTGTAACTCTTCTCCTTTAATTTCGGGTCTATGAGCTTGAAGATATGCAGAAATATTAAAATAAGAATGTCTAAATTCATCATTTTCATATAAACATTTTATATGAAAATCTAGATATTCTTGTATTTCTTCTTTTGTTTTATATTTCTCATTAAGAAACTCTAAAAAAGCAGTTATTTTATCTTGAGTATCATCTAGATTTGGCTTCTCAGCCTCAGTATTTTCTTGTATTCCATCCCCTACTTTAGGATTAGCAAATATATCTCGCATATTAGGAGTATTGGTTTTATATTTTTCACTAGATTCATCAATTGACATTTTGGAGCTCCATGAAATATTTTCTTATTTCTTCTTTCTTTATGATAGATCTATCAAGCCTATGTCCATACCAAGGCCCGTCTTTTTCATGAGATAAAGTAACTAAGACACTATCCTTGTATTGCTTTAACTGATTAATGACATAGTCAATGATTTCAACATCTTCATTTTCTATATTATTAATAGTATACGTTATTCGTATTGGATTGCCAATATATCCATTATATTCAAAGTAAATCTTAGGTACAACAGGCCCATATTGCCAAGCATAAAATTCATCTTTAATCATTGCTCTATTTTTAATCACATAAGACATCCCCTGAATAAAGTATAACAGCTTTTGCAAGCGCAAATTAGTAACTGGTGCACCTTCTTCAAAGCACTTATTAATTATGTACATTGCAATAGTTAAAGCATCATACATCGCGCTCACTCCTTCCATTCTTTATTCTTACTTATGCTATTTGAGCTGCGAATTTTTTCTACACGTTTGTTTGATACATTTTTATTTATGTGTAGTAAGATTATACTATTTTATTCGACATTTGTACAGTTTTTCCTTCTTTTTGTCGAAAAAAGTCACCATTAAATTTCAAATCCCGCAGGTATCGTAAACGTATTTTTGTGTACTTTTCACCCCCTCAATTAATAAATATCTTACTTCCCTTCAGCACCAGCTTCCCCTTAGCATTTATCTCTATGTCCCCATCCTTGTACCGGATAAAACTTCCATCGGCAAACGTAATACTGCGCACATCAGCATTATTTTCCACCGGAGCATCCTGCGTGCTGTAAAAAGCTCCTATAACAAAGCCTTTGCTGATGCCACTGCCACTTGCATTCGGTTGGAAGATACACAGCACCTGGGTACCAACCTCAGGCAGCCAATAGGCTTTCGTCTGCTTGCTGCCTATAGTTATAATCGGTAGTTCAGCGCTCACCATATTGTCCTTATCCTCAAACGCCACGCGAGCGCTGCACGATTCGCCATTGACCGCCGATACTGTACCAATGCGAATCAAGTTTTTTATCTGGTTAATATCCATCTAAACATCTCCTCACATCAATACTCGTTGTGTAGCCACTGCTAATATCATGCTGTGCCTTAGTAATAATATACTTGCCATCGAAAGCACCAAAACCGCTAAGCTGAATATTCACAGCAGCTGCCAGCTCCGGATTACCTAAAAAGCTGAAGCTACCGGTAACCTCATCACTATTCTTTTCCCGAAGTTTCTTCTTTGCAAGACGCTCTGCATCCGCAATGCTGGCGACCTGCTCATTGACTTCCAGTGTTTTGCCTATCTTTTTATCAGGAGCATCAAATGTCGCCTCAATTTTTTGCTTCGTGCTGCTGTCCTGGTACTTAACGTGGCAAGACTTATACACATCACGCACTTTGCTGCGCAGGCTGTAGCTTTTCAGCATATCCAGCACCTTAAGGCTAGCAGCAGAATAACTAGCCTTGGGCTTCGGCACCAGCGCCACAGCTTCCGCCGCTTCATAATCTGCTTCGTCAAAAATTACCACTTGCTTATCGCAGATTTTGAGAGCCAGGCCATGGTCAGCACACAGCTTATATAAAAAGGACAGGTCAGACTGTTCCGTCTGCTCTGCCCTATCTATAACCGGATTATATTCTTTGACATCGTAATACAACGTCAAGCCTGCCTCCGTTGCAATATCATTAGCAATACGCTTCAGCTCAGCCTTCTCCCAACTACGTGTACGCTCGGCGCCGCGCAGATTGTTGTTATCCGGCACGCTCACCGCCTTGATCTGTACTTCGCTCGGCATTCCGCTGCTGGTAATTTCATCAATCTCAAACAAACCAAAACGTACAACCTGCTCACCAATGCTCTGCCAGTTAATCAGCTTTACACTAACATCCAGCGTCGCACCCTTTTCTGGCATCCATGCTGATTGCCATAGCCCAGCTTTATCCTCCAGTGTAAGCTGCAGATCATCTGCTTCACCAGACATGTTATCAGTGTAGCTTACATTTTTCAGATATTGCTGCAGGTCTGCGCTGATATCCTTCTCATTATATTTTATGATTACCAGGCATCGCCTTGCATTCATCTTAAACATTTTAACGCCTCCACGGTGGCAGCATTGATGTTACCGGTGCCGTATACTCCGGCACCTCCAATACAATTCCTGCAGGAAAAACAACAATGTCAGCGTACTGCTGATTTGCTTCCAGCAGTACATTTAGTGATGCTTCATCATTATACAAGCGCTTGGCAATCAAGTCCCACATGTCGCCCTGGGTGGTTGTGTAAGTTTTACGCATAGCTTACCCTCCTCTGCTGGTTCTGCAAGTCCTGCAGCATCTTCTTAAACTTTGCCATCTCCAGCTCCAGCACTTCGCGGATTTTACCTTCATCGCCACCGCCTTGAATTGTGATGTTTGGTGCGAACGTGGCCGTAATATTGGCACCACCCCCCAACGGATTACCCATGATACGGTTTGTTTCCGCCAGAAGGCCGATGTTACGCGCATTAGGAGTATGTGGGATAGCGGACTCGCCGCTGTCCTCAGCAAAGGTTGTCAGAAAGGCGCCCTTGCCATAGATGCCGCCGGAAGCGTTGTGTGCAACGTCACTGCCACTGCTTCCTTGTGCAGTTATATTGACCTTGCCGAAGATTGGCTTAGAGATAAAATCGCTGATGGCCTGCCATTTTTCCTGTACCCAAGAGAATGCATCAGAAAACTTGTCTTTTATACCATTAACAAACTGCTGTATTGCTAAAGAAGGATTGTCCCACAATGTTATAAACCACTGCTTGACGATGTCCCAGTTGGCAATAAGCGCAGTTCCAGCAGCAATCGCCCAGCCGATTGGACCTGTAATAAACATAATCGTTCTAGCTGTCGGACTGTCCCAAAGGTTGACAAAAAACTGTTTTATTTTATCCCAATCTTTGTAAATAATATATCCTGCCGCTGCAAAAGCTCCAGCTATTACTAGAATTGGACAACCCCATAGAGATGCATTCAAAAGCCATTGAGCACCAGCAGCCAACTTGGTAGAAAACGCCATAGCTTTTGCATGTATATTATAAAGAATAGTAGAATTTTTCGCTGATTTAGTAATTAGTTCATACCCAGCAATAGCAGCTTTAGCCGTATTAAAAGCAGCAGTAGCAAGGCTAACTGTAATGTACATTCCACCCAATCCTAAGCCTAAAGCTATAACCCCTCCTGTTAATCCAGGATATTTTTCAGTAACATCTCCTATAGTTGTCGCAAATTTACCTAAATATTCACTTCCCATAGCTATCACCGGTAATAAACCTGACGTCATTTGGATTTGCGCTTTATCTATACGATTTTTCATAAGTTGCATACTATTTGCAGTAGTTTGGCTTCTTGCAGAAAACTCTTGTTCCATACTATCAGCATACTTTGAACTGTCGCCTACTTTAGCAAAATTAGACTCTAGCCCACTAAGGTTTGAAAGCAAAGGTCCAATTGCACTAAGACTTTCCTTACCAAACAGGTCAGCCATTACTGCCGTTCTTTTTTCTGGTGCTAATTGCTCGATAGCCTTTAATACAGTTAATATTGCCCCTTTAGCATCATTTTGCATAGCGGAGGCCATATCAGTAGCATTTAATCCAATTTGTGCAAAAGCTTCAGCTTGCGACTTGGTAGCGCTTTCTCCACTAACCATAGCTAAAATCAAATTCTTAATACCAGTTGCAGCAACCTCGCTTTGGATACCTGAGCCAACCATACTTGCACCTAAAGCAGCTATTTCGCTTGATGCTACACCACCAATACTTCCTAATGGACCAATACGAGTAACTACATCAGATATTAATGGAGCAGACGCAGCTGTCGTATTACCTAAATAGTTAATCTTATCAGCCAGAGTAATAACCTCGTCCTGATTCATTTTAAAAGCTGTACGCCATTTGGCCATCATATCACCGGCCTGCTCAGCAGTAATATCAAAGGCTACGCCCATTTTAGCAGCAGCTTCAGCAAACTTTAATAAGTCTTCTCGAGCTATTCCTGCCTGTCCACCAGCTGCAACTATATTAGCAAGTCCATCAACAGCCATTGGAATTCTTGTTGATAGTTCCAACACATCTTTACTCATTTGTTTGAACTGTTGCGGAGTTTTAAAATCAACAACCTTTTTTACGTCAGCCATAGAACTTTCAAAGGCTATTGCTTTATCTGATATTTGAACTAACGAATTTATCCATATTTTAGCTAAATCAAAATGTGCCCAAGATTGAATGGAACTGGTTGCCAACTTAGCATATTTTTCTTGTAATGCCGGAAGTTTTTGAAACTTGCCCAATAATCTTTCATATGCATTGGCAGCCGATTCTGCTGAAAGTATACCTTGTTTTTGAGCTTTGTATACACCCTTCCAAGCTGCTTGATAATTCTTTAATTCTTGTTTTGTATTAGATATATTTCTTTGAGCCTGCTGAAACGATGTAGAAAAACTGTTGCTCAATACTGCGGCTAATTTAAAGCCAAATGTAAATTCTTTCATCAGCCTTGAACCCCTTTCGTAAGAAGTATATAATATATTTAGAGGTGATTTTTATGATTTATTTCTTCGGTATGGTATTAGGAATATTATTTATGATTGTCGTTGCAATACATGCAATGATAGAAATGCATATTAATTACAAGAAAAGCATTCCTAAATTAAAAAAATTCCCCCGAGTCAACCCAGATGGCACAACATCTACATATTATCGCAGAGTTGATAAACAGAATGGTGATTGCCATGATTGACATTAGAACTGCTTTTTTGTCCGCTCACGCCTGAGCGGACTTTTTATTTACTATTTTCGCAATTTCCAACGCTTCAAGTAAGCCTAGGTTTAAATAAAATTCGACAGACGTAAATGTTGCCATTGCCAAGCTTATAGCTAGCTCTTTTATGGGCTTAGAGTTTTCAACTCCTAGCCCAGCAAAAAATTTGCCACCGGCAGCACCAGATTTTTAAAATCAGTAGAAGGCATCTCCAAAATATCCTCTACAGGTACGCCAATCAGTTTAGCCGCTACCAAAGCCTGAAAATCCATGGACAGAAATACAGCCGGAGTTGTGTCGCCCATTTTGCGCACTTCCTTTTCTGCTGCAATTAAATCTTTACCGCGGATAGCTTCAAAATCTAATTTAACTTCCTTAACTTCCTCGCCATTAACCATAATAGGATTATTCAATTGAACTACTTGCATCTTTCATTCCTCCAAACTTTTATAATTCAGCCCCCAGCATGCAGCTGGAGGCTTTTTTGTTTTACACCATGCCTAAGGCTTCGCGAACGTCAGCCATATAATCAACGCCACCAATGTTACAGATGTAGTTGAACTTATCCAGCTCCAGAACAGTTTCACCATCAATGGTAACTTTTAGGTAAGCTGTTTCAATGGTGTTCACAGTGCCGGTAGTTGCGCCAACATCCAGCTTGCCCAGCTCCGTTTTCTTCGGTACACCGCGCACAACACATTTTACGTTGCCAACCTTATATTTGCCGCTAGCACTGTCATAAATCTGCTGCGCCCCACGCAGGTCGAGATTTACGCCGGTCTGCATTGCCAGCATAATGTTACGCTTCTCCAGCGTGCGCCAGTTCAGCACTGTTTCCATGCTGCCGAAGTGCCCCAGCACCGGGCTGTCAAACTCGCCTGCAATACCTGCACCTTTAACGGTTTCGGTCATAGCATCTAAAGACGGAAGTTGCACATCAGCAATACCCACCAAATCGTTACCATCTTGGTAAACTTTAAAGTTAATCAGTTTCTCAGGTACATTTGCCATCTATCTCACCTCCCAATTAACTGAACAGCGTTTCAAAATACGCAGGATCATATTCGAGCACGTTTTCAATTTCACGCGCTGGGGCAGGCGGCGTAAGATAAGTGTGGAATTTAATGATGCCGTCCATAAGATTGGTAACTGGATTTTCATCATCACGAAATTCAACACGGCCGCCCAAAATGACACCTTGTCCGGTAAGGCCGTTTAAACGCATATTTTCACTGTCCAGAACTGTTTGAATCAGGCGTTTGTTAATCGGCTTATCTACCTTCGCCCAATAAGTTTGAATGAAAGTCTGCGCATGCCAGTTAAACATTCTGCGAATACAGATAAAGGCATCTTTAGGGTCGGTGTTAGACGGATAGCAGGCGGTGCGATTGCCCCAACATTTCCAGCCTCCGATAAAATTAAGCGCGGTAACAACGCCCTGGCCGTTGAGATACCCGGCTTCATCAGGTCCTAATACTACTTCAGTACCATCTTTCAAGCAGCAGCCGTTAATCTGCATGCTTTTATTAGACGGGCTTTCGTAAGGAATATCATCGTTATTACTATCAACAGTTGAGATAACGCCAAGAACATGGGTAGACATGTGATAAACATCATCGCCCATCTTAACCATAGGCCAGCATACCACTTGAGAAGCATCATTGTAACTGTTCTGATTCATCCAGTTTTTGACGTCGGTATACTTTTTGACGCTGTCTGTCGGTACGTCATTAAGCGTAATCGCCTTGAAATGGCTGTTGATATTGCCAGCTTTAGCTTTCATCACAGCAGCTACAGTCGGAGTTTCACTCCAGCCGGGAGCCAATACAATGCCGGGCACAAGACCGGTAATTGGGAATACTTTGTTAAGACATTCCAAACCTTTGACAGAACCATCACTCACATTGATGCCGCCAATGATATCATCTGCATCTACTGCTGTAGCATCAATCTCATCATAAGTAAGTGTTAAATTACTTGCAGCAGTTGCAGTGCCATCATCAAGTAACGTAATAACCAATACGCCATCGTCATCATAAGCAGCTTCATAGTCGCTGCCGGCAATCAATGCAGACCCAGCCGTAGACGCTTTAATCTGCAAAGTGTCAAGCAGAACCGGAGCATCTACTTTTGCAACTTTGTTTGTCACTGTAACATTTTTGGAGCTAGTACTCTTCTTATGGGTTTTGGGATCCAATACGTTTACAAAAACCACCGGACCGCGATTATACAATGCGAATTGGCTATACATTACCTCGCAGAGAGTGTATTTAGCCCAATCTTTACTGTAGCCCAACTGTTGTACTGCCTCAGCGTAACTGTAGCACAAAATGGGTTTGTTGGTCTGAGCGCGCTCACTCGCCAAATGTACCGGAGCGGTACCGAATACAACCGGCAGACCGGCAGTAGTGTTTACAGCAGGCACAACGCTAGTCGGAACCTCACTGGTATACACACCATGTTTATATGCCATGTTTTACACCTCCATAGCTTGTTTATAATACTTATTCAGCGGAGTACCTGTTTGTTGCACTTCCTCAAGCGCTCTGTTAAGCTGTTCTACTGAAACGAACAACTTCTCCAATTGAGGGAATTCATTGAATTCTGCATCTAAATGCTCAGGCAGACCGCCAATGAATACCTGATACTGCAGTAATCTTCCGCGGCTCAGGTTGGGGCCGATATAAATCAGCTTATCTGTTTTCTTATTCTTCGCCATAATATATGTCCTCCTCATAAGGTTGACCAATAGTATAAATTGCAGTAATTTTACCCTGCCACTGCGGAGCAGGCTGTGCTTCTGGCACTTCAATTTTCACAGGAAACAGCAGACGATGTCTGTCAGCTATAAAACGATGTTTTAAAAGATGCTGGCGCACATGCTCCATGATGTTATAGAGGCTGCGCCAATCATCATATTCACTGTCATCGTAAATACTGAAGCCAATTTCTACCGTTGCTGTACTCATATCGCCATCCGCAGTATCCTGCGCAGCGGTAACAAGAGCATAAATAAACGATGCCTGTTCATCAGCATTCATGCGTGCCGGAGGATAGCCAGCATATACCTTAATACTGCGCTTGCCGGATGGCTGCTGTGTACTGTAATCAACGATAACAGACCGTAAATAATCCGCCAGATTATCCATCAATTCAACTGTAGTCATAAAAGCTCCTTACTTCATTTTTTTAAAACGATATTCTACCTCATGCAGAAAACGTTCATTCAGCGTAGCTTCTGCCAATGGAGTAAGCTCGCCAATAACATTTTCAGCGCCAAACATCTGCGGTACGCTAGGACCATAAGGAATGCGCAAAGGATAGCGTGCTTTGCGTTTTTTACGCTGCATAGCACCTGTATAACCATTACGAGATACTCCGAGGAATAATCCCGGTACCGACTTAGCGCCACCTTGCTTTCGTATTTGCACCTTAACCGGACCACGTTTATGGTTCCGTACCCGGAACGCTGTCAAAAGCAAGGGACTGCCATGTGAAGCAAGAACACCACACAGTTTAGAGCGTGATGCACGCTTAATGTTCAGCGTCCCTTTAATATTCTTAGCGCTTACCAGATAGTTTTTACGGATAGATTTGGAAGTCTGCGTTTTTATCTTTGTTATTGTACGGTTGATAGCGCTAACTGCTGCCAGTTCAATCTGCTTTGGAGCATTGCCCAACAGCTGCTGTGCATATTCCACATTTTTAGCATCAATACTGATCATCGGTCATTCGCCACCAGCTGAATGGTTAAAAGTCCCATATCATCACTCACGCTTTCAACCTCATACATTTTTTCGTCAAGATAAAACCGCATGCCATACACCGGCACCTCCGGCAAATCAGCCTTTAGGCAATTCACCTGCAGCTGACTGCCATAAAGACCGGGATAATAATCATCCTTACCGGCTTGGATAGAAAGCGACTGCGCCACGGAGATATCCTGCACAATCGCCTTGCACTCCGTACCGTTCAGATCATGCAGCTCTGCGAACTCCATCTCATTGAGAAAGACAGCCGCATTGTCTGCGGCTATCTGTTTTTGAAACGGAGTCATTTTACTAATGCTGCAGCATCAATTGCAGGCAGAGCGTTTTCATCTCCAGCATCAGCTTCTGCCGCTAAAATCAGGCCAATAATATCAGCCTTTTTAGTAGCTTTGCCCAAGTCAATGCCATGTTCAGACGCTAAGAATTTAAGCTGTTCAACAGTCATGCTTTCTAAAGTAGCACCTGCTGTTTCCTGCTGAGGAACAGAAACATTTTTTGCTTCAGGTTTTACTTCTGCCAGGAGCGCAAACTCTTTGCCGGATTCGTTTACCAGCCTAGTAGCTTCTTCAACCGGTAAATCTACAATTTCTCCGGCATTATAGGTTACACCATCGCGTACCAAAGTAAATTTTTTTACTAAAACCTTCATAGGAGCCTCCTTATTTTACTTTCAGAGTTGCCCATTTATCCAAGAAGTCCGGGCAGATTACGCAACGGGAACTTACAGCAATAGAACTGGTGTCATTCTCCACATCCACAGTAACCTTAGGCACACGCGCAGCTGCATAGGAATGCCACTGCTTATCCTCTTCTAATTGGTCAACAGCTCCATACAGACGACGGCCAAGGCCAGGCACACCGATAATCATATGATTATCCGGAATATACGGAGTATAATTACCGGTTTCCTCATCAGTATAGCCACCATCATAAGAATAAATTTCCAGATTCAGTGCCTGAATATAGCCAACACGCATCAGATCAGGACGTTGCAGCTTAGGTTGCAGGCTTAAAAGCGCCATGTTCTCACGAGAAGGCACCATCATAAACTTATAAAGCTGCTCGTTAGCCAGAAGGTATTTCACAACATTGCCGGAGCAGATTGCAACAGTCGGGATATCACCTGCAGCGCGGCGGATTTTTTGAGAAGCATCGCCAATATTGTCATAAATTTTAGCAGAAGCATTATCCCAGGTATCACCGCCGGAAAGAGTAGTCTTGCCGTCAAAACCAAAGCTCATAGTATCAGCAACAGCTGCAACACCATCATCAGCAAAGCCTTTGATGTCATATTCGCCATTCAGCAGGCACTGAGCAGCCATCCATTCCTCACGGCGTGCGCATGCTTCCTGCAGCTCCTGCAAATCCTTGGCACGCATTTCAGCAGCACGCTCTGCAGCAGTGCGGGTGCTGTATACAGTTTCACCGAAGCCACGTCCGGCAATGTCAGCTACTTCAATATTACGTTTTGGGCGCATCATAGGCGGTTTATAAGTACGCACCTGAGAGCCGGCACGTGCCAAGTTAACACCTTTACCGCCCTGTACTACGAAAGGAGCCATGGTACGGCCACCTTTGCGAAATTCCATAGATACAGTATTGGTTACGAAAGTCTGAGCATGCGGGAAGAAAACATCTACCAGAGTAGTTGTAGGCTTATAGCTCTGTTCCATTGCCGCCAGCATAGTGCGAGTTTCGTTAATATCAAATCCCATAATTATTCACAGCCTCCTTATTTTACGCTGGTCAGATAAATACCAACCTTACGCAATTCTTCTTCATGTTTGGTTGCATTATCAGCACCAGCCTTTACAATCAGTTTTTCACGATTGAAAATGCCACGGGTATACACAGTAGCAACAACGTCATCAGTAGTGCCAACAGTAACATCCTGCGCCAGCACAACATTCGCTACCTTTTCACCGGTAGTTGCTTCGCTGTCGACAATAGCATATTTGCCGCTGGCAGTAACAATACCCAACAAAGTGCCACGCTTATAGCTTGTAGCCGTTGATAACTTAGCAATAGTAACATTAGCAGTCATGGCGCTGATTGCGGTACCACCAAACAGCTCGTCATAGGTTACTCCATCCATAGTGTTCGCTAATTCAGCCATTATTTTTTACCTCCAAACTTGTTCATAGCTGCTACAAAGCCATTCATGGCCTGTGCGTCAGCAGCTTTTTCTTCTTCCGCTTCGTTTTGCGGATTACCTTTAACACCTTCTACACCGGATTCCTGATTGTCCTTAATCATGTTATTAACAAGATTCTGAACACCATTGAAAGGCATATTCTGCACAGCATCAAGATAGATTTTTACATCATTGATTGTCTGGCCGTTTTTCACAGCAGCATCAATAATTGCCGCTGCAGCCATATTATCCTTGCAATCAAATGCCTGCAGATCACTAATACGCTTGCGTTCTGCTGCAACTGCGTCAGCTACAACCTGTGCGTTATCTGCAGGTACAGTATTAACCGGATTAGCCTGAGTACTGGTGCTAATTTCATCCAACAATCCCAGCTTGTTTAAAATTTGTTCGAGTTTTGTCATTGTGTTCTTTCCCTCCTTACAGGTACATACATGGTTTTTTAAGGCAGTAAAATTTTTAAACCCGCTAACATCATAGGTTGTCGAGTTGATTACAAGCTGCTTATTGTTAATCGTTGCGCTGATTTCACCTTCGATTTCGTCAATAAAACCCTGTGCTAAACATTCTTCAGCTCCCAACCATGTTTCTGCATCCATCATTGCCTGCAGTTCTTCTACGCTTGCCTTGCAGCGCTTACGATAGCTGGCTATAATACTGTCCTTGATTTTATCCAAAGCAGCAGCCATCTGCGTTAATTCTGCAGCTTGATAATAATCGCCCATTGCAATCATAGGATTATGAATCATGAACAGTGCATTTGTCGGCATGGTAATTTTATTGCCTGCCATAGCAACTATTGTTGCAGCACTTGCACACAGTCCGTCAATTGCGACAGTAACAGTGCCTTTGTAATTGATAAGCAGATTGTGAATAGCATGCGCCGCAAAAACGTCACCACCGCCACTATTGATACGTACGGTAACAGGTGCATTACCCAGGCTTTCCAAATCATTAGCGAAATCTTTTGCTGTTACTTCATCGCCAAACCAACTATGCTCGCTGGCAATAGGACCATACAGCAGAATTTCGCTTTCAGCATTAACATAGTTTTTTACCTGCCAAAATTTTTTACTCATTCTTCGTGTCACCTCCTTCTGCATCTTTGCCGGTATTGTCAGCAACAGGTACAGACAGACCATGCTTTTCCCAAGTTGCATTTTCAAGAGCAATCTGGTCAATATTATCGTCATAATCAGAGCCTGTAAGCTCTGCTGCTTCTCGTTCACCACTGCTGAAACCATATTTGCGACGCAATGCCGCACCGGTAACTTCTTTTACCGGGTCCAGCATACCCATTACCGGACCAAACCAATCAGCCTTACTCCACGCTTTCGTAATGAGAGGGTCTGTCCCATAGCCAGGTGCACGCACACGGCCAATAGCCACTGCTTCTGCCAGCCATGCTTCATAGACCGGCTGACAGAAGTCTCGCACAAACCATGTGCGACGTGTTTTAAAGAGAGCTGCTGCCTGCAGCAGTGCACCACGACTAGCAGAATATGAAGCCTGAAAGCGGCTCATCAGTACATCAGCAGGAATATTAAGCGCCGCACCAACCTGCGTTACTAAAGCATTAGTAAACGGTTCAAAGGTTGACATTGTTCGGCTACCATCCACAGCTTTTACGTCAATTCCTTCCGGAAGCAGATTGGCACTGCCGGCAGCCAAGTCAATACCATCCAAAATCTCACGCTTTTCATCGTAAGACAGCTTTTCCCCGCCAGTACCATCCATAACGTCATAAATGTCATTGGTTTCACCTGTATTGCTGGTAAAGAATATAGCAAAATAGGATTTAATGACCGCTGCAATCAGTTCAGCATTGGCATAACGGCTAATCTGCTTAATTATTTCAATCACCGGTGCAAGATACGGAACGCCACGATATTGCTCCGGGCGCTCTTCGTGGCTGATTTGCAGGACATTCGGCATACCTGTACGTCTTCCAAACGCCTCCACTCGCGTCCATTCCAATTTCTTTGACGGATTAGCTAAATCCATCGGGACTCTGCTGGCAATCCAATAAGCTATTACTGCTCCATCACTATTAATTTCCACTCCGTTAACAATACGGTTACCGTTTTTAGGGTTACTCATCTCTACCAGATACGGAGCTGTACTATAAGCAGAAGCAGAATAAGGATTGCACACGCGTGATGCTTCAAACAGCTGTATACGCAAACAGTAAGGGCTGTCAGGTAATGACGGACGATACTTAATTTGTGCCCAACCATCGCCATCCATGAGGTAGCTCAGATAAATTACATCCTGCATATCGTAAAAATTGTTTTTGCGATATAAATCACAGCTTGTACTGCCAGCCCAAAGCTCAAACTCCCTCTGCGTGTTACGTTGCCACTCCTTAGCTTGCTCTGCTGTAATCCCCAACGTCCGGTAATCAATTTTAGGTGATACTTTCAAGCCGGCACCAATAGTATTATTACGCGCTACATTGAGTGCAGCACTGCCAATCGGACTATTGCAAAATAAATCCGAACTACGATTGCGCAGCGTAGATAAATTAGCGTCAACATCAGCCTGTGTACTGCTTTTAATAGGGTTGTATGCCCTCAGCCCGGCTCTTGTATGTGACGCACCGCCCTCAGAATACCCGCTGTTTTTTACTCTCGGCATCTTAACCCCATTGGTAGGATGCCTTGCTTTTGATTGATAATACTTTCTACGCTTTGCCATATCCGTTAAACCTCCTAGTCATGCAAAATAAACTGCACTGTACGTCGCCCGCGCGTCTGTAGGCTTTCGTCTGCCACAGCACCGGCTGCTACCAATGACTTGATTTCTGAGCGGATTTCAGCCAAATCAGCTCTGGTTAATGTGCGATTACCGATGCGGTAACTCTGTCCGCCAACAAGAATAGCCTTTTCAGCTTCAAGATATTGTTTTAATCTTGCATTCATCCAGGCATTAGCCATATCATCACCTCAAATTCCCTCGTTTTATACATCCATAGCGCTTGCCGGCTGGCGTTGCGGTCTTGTTCTTCAAATATTGTTTCTTGCCGTCGCCAGCTGCAGCACCACTAATTATCGCCCCAAGCTGTTCCCAGTCAGGGCGGATACTTAGCATACATGCCAAATTGTATACTCTCAAATCTAAAGGTTCGTTACGCTTATCCTTTGCAATCACTTCCCACTGCCACACAACACGTCCATTGCGCTTACGCGGAATACGTTGCTCAGAAATCAACCCTTTGAAATATATTTCATCATACCCACGTTCCACCAGCTCATCATGATTTTCAAGCTGCCTTTTTCTGTAAGCAAGCATTTGCTCTATAGTTGGATTAGGTGGAAGCTGTTCTCCATCTAAAGGAAAATGAAAATACTTAGGTCCGGGAACCTCAATTGAAAGTCTGTCCATAACATACTGCTTACCGCTATCTGTACCTAAGAGCATAACCGGCACAGTATACTTGCGCCTAACTGTCTGTTTAGTAGCTTTATGCAGGATAGGTACACCGGGAGTTGATGAACCTTTTATCGCAATGCGCCCGCGCGCAAAATGCGTCAGGCAATATTGATAAACTTCATTGGTATAGTGACCGCCGCTATCAATAAACGTACGAGCAACAACAAGGCTAACACCATTTTTGAAATAATATCTGCGGTCAAGCTGCATATCAAGTTGCCGCCAAGGTTCCGAAGTATCCGGCACACCCAAAATAATTCCTTTTTGAATCCCCCAGCACTCTTCCCCTTTGCCCCAACCGCAAATTTCATACTCTAAGCGGTTATCTTGTACATCCACTGCTGCAGTCAAAAGCAAAACTCCTTCTGGAAGCTCCGCTTCATAACGTTCGCGACGTTCCAAGAACATTTCAGGTCCTTCAAATTCACCCTTCAGCTCATAGCTTTCCCCAAAACGTGTATTATATATAACCTTTTCTCGTTCCGGATCGCCTTTAGCTTCAAGCCATTCCTGCATTACCACGTTCCAATTAAGCCACGGCGATGCCCAACAATTAACAAAAAAGCTCCTCACACCTTTTGCCAGGGCAGGAGCATTTTGCGCTATATATTTTTGCTCGGCTCGGCGCATTGCCACCTCGCCAAAAGAAAACCCACAGTCCGGGCAACGCCACTGCACAGATTTCACAGTAACATGTTTCTGCCCTTTGGCATCCTCAAAGGTATCATAGTCAGAAATAAGTGCTCTATGCGTAATAAGATGAAATTCGCCGCAGTTAGGGCATTTGTGTTGCCATTCTTCTTGTGTACCTTCCATGTATTCGTCATCTATGCGGCTTTCACCAGCATTTGTCGGTGTACTGAATTCCCCCATTACTCTGTCCCAAAATGTAGTCATACGCTTACTGGCAAGGCCAATAGGGTCGCCTTCACTGCCTGCACTCATGGGAAACCGATCAACTTCATCGCATAGCAATACTTTTACAGGTCTGCTGGCTAAGCTGGCAGGACTGTTGGCGCCGCTCATAATCAAACGTCCACCGGGGAAACTTTTAAGCAAAATAGTATTGCTGCTCTCCCTGCTTTTGGCATAACCAAATACTTTGTTCAGAACCCTTGTATCTCTAATCATCGGAGCAATACGGCCTTTGGAAAAATCCTGCGCCATATCAATCGTTGGCTGTATCATCATTATCGGCGCCGGTGCTAAATGGGCAAATCTGCCGATAACATTATTCATGATATCGCTTTTTCCTATTTGGCTGCATGATTTGACAACAACTTTCCATATGCCATACTGCGTGAAAGCATCCATAATTTCACGCTGATACGGCGCACGGTCGGTACGCCAGCGGCCAGGCTCGGACGCACCTTCGGCTGAAATAATACGGTAGTTGTCCGCCCACTCAGAAACGCTCAGCTTCGGTATTGGCTTAAGCGCCTGCTTGGCGATGCTTTTAAACAAATCAACCGTTTTCTTCTTCATTGCCGAAAGCCTCCTCACTGAACATTGTCGGAGAATAGTCACTGAGTTCCTTCAACCGTTCTTCAATCTCCTGCGTCAATGCTGCATCAATATAGCTTGCATCGCGCTCTGCCAAAAGTTTAGCCATCTTCGTGGGCAGTCCTAAAAGTTGACTGCGAAGCTTCGTCAGCATATCAACCATCACTATCTGTACATCTTCAGCATCGTGTACTTCATTCCGGCGCTTCGCAAGTTCCAATTCAGCCAGCTCATGCTTTGTTTTTTCATGCAGCGCTTTTTCAGCCATATAATCTACTTCTTCATTGCTTTTGTATTTATAAGCGTAGTATTCTTCTATAGCTTCAGGATAAATAAAATCGCCCTCTGCCTGCCTTGACAACACACCTTGTTCCGTCAGCTGGCGTATACGGCGGTCAGTAATGCCCAGAAGGCGCGCTAACCCAACGCTTGAGCCTCGCGGTATAATCTTTTCCGCCACATAATCACCACCCTCGGTAAAATTTGCTTAAAGTATCTCTAGCAATCACTTTGTAAAGTGTATTGCGAGTAAAATTCTATTGCAGGGCAAGCGCCTTGTTTCTTGCCCTGCGCTTCAAAAGGAGGAATATCAAATGCAGAAATATGCCCTGAATCAAATTTCCGCATTTTAGCAATAAAAAAAGCGCTAAGAAATAGTATAAAAAATTCTTGCGCATTTTAATGAAACTTCTACTTTAAGAATTACTGCGAAATTCATCGTTAAAGCCCGCTTTCGGAAGGAAATCGGAGTTTTTGTTTCAAAATCTAGATTTTTTTTGGGAGTTCGCCGACCCGCAGCTTCCCTCATCCTGCCGGAAGAACCTACGAAAACGCTCGCAACTCCCACGCCCGGCAAAGGCAGAAAATATATAAAGGCAGTCACCGCAGTTTCTGCCCCTCACTACTTCGCCCGCAGGCTTTTCGTTATTCTTATTGGTGCGTAGGGCTGGAATTGCACCAGCGTTGTATCTTACGTCACGGATTTACAGTCCGCTGCCTTCGCTACTCGGCTCACCTACGCATATTAAAGCAGGGGGTAAAGGGATTCTTGACGCCAGCTATGCTGCGCTACGAATATTTGCAATGTCCTATTCGCAACTTGCATCTACTCCCATTTGGGAACCTTGCCCCTGCACCCGGGTATCTTTAAAATCTTACCATAACGCCACCCATGACATTATCTGCTCTGCCGGCTACCCAACCACCAGCATTGCATTTCAGCGGGAAGTTAATAACGCCTACCGCGCCATCTTTAGAGATGCCAGCACCAATCCCCCAGCGCCGCGTTTTATCAACTACCGGTATCTTTATATTAAGATCCGTGCTGCTGGTCTGCGTCAGCGTCAGTTTATTCTTGTCAAACAAGTACTGTTCATTCTCTGCTTTGGCCACAGCGAAGGCCTTGTCATTAACCTTAACATTCAGCACCGGCTTATTGAGCTTCACCTCAACATCCGTTTTTTCCGGTTCGCTTTTAGTGCTGCCATCAGCAGACTTGTAGATAACAGTTTCTTTAGGCACATAAGCGATTTCCGTTTTCACCTTGTCCCGGTATTCGACCTGGGTAACTACTTTTGTGTCAGCCACCGGGCAGGTATGCAGAACGCCGCGCAGAGCGAAACCACCGGCAAAGGCTAGCACAGCAGCTATTATTAAAAATATTGCATTTTTACTTATCACTGTGCGCCTCCCTTTCCATGGCATAGTAAAAGCCCCACCGCCATTACAGCAGCAGGGCCTTGCTCCCTTGCGTCTCTTGTTTTCTTCTCCGCTTATTATAATTATATCATCAGCGGATACTGTCAAACAATGTCACAACATATATTTTTACAATTTTCTATTCCATCTCTGAACTATTTCAAGGAAAAATTCCCCGTCTCTCGCCAGCTCAAATCTTTTACAGCATGGGCAGTAAATCCCTAAAACGCCTTGCTTATTAAATGCACACCTTGGCTGCATGCCGCAGCAGTCATTGATTTTCAGGTTCAGTTTCTTTCTTTTCTTCTTCATCATGCGCCAGCCTTTCCAAGATGGCTGCATGGCGGCGGTGTACGCTGCGCCAATTGATTCCCATACGTACAGCCACTTCCTCCCATGTGTAGTTGCTGAAATAATGCATTCTCAGCATCATCTGGTCTTCTGCAGATAAAGGTTCGATTGCTTTTTCAATTTTCTGCTGCAAACTTACCAATGCATCAAACTTTTCGTTATACAGACTACGCAATTCGTCAACCTTTGCAATAGTGTTGGTTGTATTGTCACGCCCGCCATTGACACCTCCAGGCATTCCTGTTAGCTGTGAAATTCTTGGCGATGTCATCATGCTGACCAGTTCGTTCACTTGGTCCTGTAAATCAATCATCTCTAATTTTAAATACTTACATTTACGCAGATCATATTTTGTTATCAAGTTTTTGCCCCTCCTCAGACTTCTTCAAAAATCATATCCGGATACTTATACAACAGCATTTTCCGCTTCAGCAGATAGTCCTTTGTTCTAAAGCCCTTAGTGTCAACCACTACTATGCGCCCATCTTTATATTTGACAACAAAATCAGCAATGTACTTTATTGCTCTTTCGGTTTTGCCGGCATGTTTGAATTTAGGCTGCAACTCGAACGTTACCTGACGTTCAAATTCTATAACTTCGCCCGCCATGCGCAGCACTTTCAGTTCGCAATAATAATTTTTTTCTTTGATGCTGTCAAAGATGATGCCATCACATTCAACTTTTTTGTTATGGTATTTCATTGCTGCTTGCGCGTCCTTTCCCATTCAGTCAACGCTTCCGGCGTGCCAAATTCTTTTAACAGCTCACACTGGCATTTTTCACAGTAAACGGGTCGACCGTTGTCGAAAATGCTCGATACAGCCTTTTCTTTATCGCACCACACGCAAATCTCACCTGCGCTAGTTTCCATGTTGCACACCCCCTAAAACGGAATCTCTTCATCAAACGGCACCATCTGGCCAAAACTTTCCATGCTCTGCGGTGTCGGCTGCTGCACTGCCTGCTGCTCTTTACGCTCGATGAATTCGGCATGGTTGACGATTACTTCAGTTACCCAGCGCTTGCTTCCGTCTTTGGCATCGTAGCTGCGGATTTGCAGACGGCCTTCCACCAACAGACGTTGTCCCTTATGCACGTAATTACCAACAGCTTCTGAAGTCTTGCCCCACGCTACGCAAGGGATAAAGTCCGCTTCACGGCTGCCGTCTTTGGTATAAGGACGGTCAACGGCTAATGTAAACTGAGCAGCACAAGCACCGCTTTGGGTATATCTTACTTCCGGATCTTTAGTTAAACGGCCTAACAACATAATTCTATTCATTCTCATTCTCTCCTTTCAGCACCAGCCGCAGCGCCAGTACAATGACCAGCGCCAGGCAGATGGTTCCTGCTGCATTGTAGATTAACTCAGTAAACGGTATATCCATCATCAGTTCCGGCTAAGCCTCCTTTTCTTCAACACCGATTTGGGCTTTGATATAGGCGATGGCCTTATACAGATAATCAACATCACCGCTATCACGCCACATATTCAGATTAAAAATTACGGCTGTAATAAAGAACTTGTTTTCTATCGCTTGGTTTGTGTCCTCAACAACTTCATTTTCTTTAACCAGTTTGTCGATATACCAGCGGGCTTTTTTCAGGTCCTCAACGCCATTCTTCTGGCCCCAGCGCCACAGATACTTGATGGCATTAGCGGTACAAACAGCATCAAGGCCTTTCAGGTTAATCGTGGCAGCCGCCAGCGCGTCGATGCACTCAACACCGCCTTGGGTGTAGTGCTTAGGATGGTTCACATTGTCAGTCATTATTTATGCCCCCTTATCCATTTCTCATGTCTTGCGGCAGTTCCGGCTGTCGCTAAATTTTTCAAGTTGGCCTGCCGCTTCGCTTCCAGCAATTTGTATTGCTCGGTTTTCCATTCGCTAAATGCATTGCAGATAGCATGGCAGCCTATTCTTCTTACTTTGCATCCTCTGCAGGGTGATTTGCCTACCATTTTTTCTTTGCCCCTTCTTCCTTTACCAGCTTGCCGTCTTTATGTGCCCGCCGTGCAATCTTTGCTTTATCATCACTGCTGAACGCAAGGCATGCAGGGCAGATGGTGATAATTTCAGCAGGATTAAAGTAGTAGCGGTTGCAGCTGCCGTTCTCCTGCCCGCACACTTGGCATTTACGTTTCATCTGCTCACCTCTAAAACAATTCATCTTTTGGCAGTTTGTCGCCATGTTTATCACCTCTCCAACCACGAACCTTAGCTAATATTGTTTTTCTCATCTCGGTTTCTCTTACACTGTACAGTTCGGCATAATCTTCGTCGAGAAAATCTTCCAGCATCTGCTCTAATTCTTCCTGCTCATCCTTGCCGGGAAGTATATCCCATCGGATATCAAGCAACAACGATTTGCAGATATCGATTTCCGACTTGCAATTTGTGTAAAAGCCTTTCGGAATCTGCCACTCTATCGAGCTCTCAATGTCTGCTATCACTAGCGCGCGTTCTGCGTCGGTAAGATTAAGCATTGTTTATCACTCCATGCTCCACCACCCTCAATGTCTGCTTTCTCGCGGCCATTTCTTGACGGCTTCCGGATACTTTTCTTCCATTCTTTGTGCAAACAATATTTTTAATTTTAGCCACGCATCTCTATTTCTTCTAAAAACCAGATTTGCGGCACGCCTAATCATTACAAGGCGCGGCAAGTATTCGCTTCCGGGCGGTTTCAAATGTTTGTAGTCGTTTGATTTGTTACCAATAGTTCTTTTCATAACTGCCTCCTTACTCCACCTCCATCAATCCGCTGTATCCGCATTTCGTCGGCGTGTTCAAGCACCTATCTTCACAAGTTTCACGCTCATAGCAATCTAAACAGCACATCCCATGCCTGCTTTTATAACAACAATTAGCAGGAAAAGGACATTTCAACGCCAGCAGTGCTTTATTTTTTGCTCTAATCGCTTCACCCTCCGCCTTTTTAGCTTCTGCTGCCCGGCTGCGCTCCTTTTGGATACAGCCACAACTCTTTTTACCACCACGCAAACTATCACTATAAGCTTCGCAGGTGTTACCACAGTCACATTGGCACAGCCATAGAGGGGTTTTCTTTAGTGCTGTCTTGCGGGGCAATTCTTTGATAACTATCAGCCGCCCAAAACGTTGCCCTGTTAAATCTACTTTTGCACTCATTTTTCTGCCTCCCTACAGCCCCAAAAGCTCATTCATGCTTCTGAAATCAGCTGCTACCTTCTGGCGGCGACGGCTCTTGCCGGTTACTTCTACCGGATGGCACATCTCCAACACTCTGTCATAAATACGGCTGTTGCCGATGCTGTCGGGCTTTTTGATTTCGTCGATGCTCAGGTTGGTTGTGATGATCATCGGCAGCTTAGCCCGGTAACGTGCATCAATCACGTTGAACACCTGCTCCTGAGCGTATTCGCTCCGGCGTTCGGCTCCCAAATCATCCAGAACCAGCAGGTCAAACTGATTGAAGCTGTCGATATAGGCTTGTTTTTCCTCGATGCTCCACAATGTATTGAGCACCCGCGCAAAGTTGGTCATCAGGCAGGTTCTGCCGGAATCTATCAGGGCATTAGCGATGCAGGCTGCAGCAAAGGTCTTGCCGGTTCCCACACCACCATACAGCAGCAGGCCTTTGCCCCGCTCTCGGAACTGCGTAAAGTTGCCAACGTAGTTTTTAGCAGCTCTCATTATGCGCGGGTCCGCACCGTCATCAGCTGCAAAGTTCCAATGCTGCATATCGCTTTCAAGGAAACTTGCCCTGCGGTGCTGTTTGATGCGCGCCTGCCGCTTTTCAGCTTTGCGCTGCTGTTCTTCTGCCGCCAATTTTTCGGATCTGCACCGACAGAGGCACGGCACCACCTTGACCATACCAAGAAATTTGCCGCGGAATTCTTTCGGCGTATGGCACTTGCCACAGTAAAGCAAACCATCTTTTCGGTAATCACCCGGCGCCGGTTCTTCTGCTGCAATCATTTTCTCCGCCTTCGCAACAGATTCCATTAAGACCTCCGTTATGTTTTCCATGTACTCACCTTCTTAAAAGTATTTATCCAGATCAGTCATATCTTCACCGCCTGCATGCTTGGCAGCCGGTTTATCACGCCTTGCCCAATTGCGGATAGTAGCAAGGTGGTTTTTATAGCTCTTGCCACTGGAAGCCATATATTCAGACAGGCGCTGTATACGCTGGTCCCAATCAGCAGGGAATTCAGCCTTCAGCTTCTCCAGGTCATCATCAGACAGCAGCACGTTTTGATATTCGCCGTGTTTATGGCGGGGGGATTTTTTAGATATACTCTTATTCTTATCTTTATCTATATCTTTATCTATATCTTCTTCTAGTGCGTTACCTTGCGTTACTGTAACGTTACATGTAACGTTACTTTCACCGTCAAGCTGTCCCGCTGCAAGCAGCTTTTGCTTTTCCCGGTGCTTCGCAACCCTTGCCCGCGTCTGCTCTCTGATTTCTGTCAGCCTGTCTATGCTCTGGTACTTCTCCCAGCTTGACAGAAAAATCATGTTGTTGATAATCTCTATCATCCCAAACTGTTCAAAGGTCTTCAGCGCAAGCCTTACAGTCGAAATAGGCTTGTTAAACTGCGTGGCCAGCATTTCGTCCGTATATGGGATTTCCTTTGTCAGATAGATAAAGCCGCCATCGTTGACATTACCGGCAAGGCAGAGCAGCTGCACCCATACCAGCAGAAGGCTGTCACCCTCCGGCATGCTGCCAATCTGCTTAATCTTGCGGTTGTCGAACATATCAACAGCAATCTTTATCCATTTCACATCCGCCACTTTATCAGCCCCCTTTCCATGCCGCTTTCAGGCGGTCAAGTTCTAAAGGTGTCATAGTTTCAACGCCCAAGGCCTTGGCTTCCTCAACCACAGCTTCAACCAGCCTGGACATTTCGGCGGTATCGTATGAGCTGCTACCATAGTAGGCAATCACAGTCATATAGCCCCCGCGTTCACTTATCGGTTCCGCTACCCAGCCAAGGCCGTTAGCCTCCCAGCTATGGATAAACCGCGCCGCACCCGCGCTGATCAGCTCCACTGTTTCAAAGCTGCCAACCTCGCGGATGTTTTTGCGGTATACCATTTCCTTGGTAGCACCAATCTTTTCGCCTATCTTTTGGCACATCTGCCACATGTAGTTATTGGCGTTCAAGCTACGCTTACGCTTCTGGCGGTCAATGGATATCGTATATGGCTTCTTATCGCTCTGCATCGCGTTCAGGACTTCAAAAACATCCTGCCTATACAAACTATCAAGCACCACCGTAAACTCTATTGTAGAGCCCATACAAGCCACGTCAGCTATATGTTTAATCTGTGCTTTCATCTTTGTTGCTCTTTTCAAGTAAAATTCTGCCGCATCCCTTGCAGATTTTGCCCGGCGTGCCGTCGTTGCTGTGCATGCAGTAAGAGCAGCGGTAAGCGTAGCTCAAAGCTCCGTGGTAATAGGTTCTGATTTTAGAATAATCTTGACTTTTCAAATCTTCACCCCCTTACAAATAGTTCTTGCCAACTTCCGCCATCCACAAAGCTAACCACTTTGGGTGCCGTACCGGTCCATATAGCACGATTGTGCGAACCGCTTATAGCGCAGGTCTACGTCATGGCGCTGGTGGGGGCTGTATGCCCCCCGATGATGCTCATCGCACAGCCAGATAGTAAGGCCTAAGCGGTCTGCTATCTTGCGCCCCGCCGTACCATGTATTACATGGTGGCGTTCCAGGTTCAACGTAGTACCGCAGCAGAAGCATTCTTTTCTGTCCTGCAATATACTTTTTCTCATGCGTCCGCCCGCTTTCTGAGGCTGTTCATGCATTGCGCCCATTGTGCTGCCGTTATATCCTGCAAGTTATTGAGCTGCAGACTTTGCGCGATGCCTGCCACATCAACGCCCTTCTGCTTTGCCATCGTCTGCAGCTGTGCCAGCTGATAGCTAGTGACTTTTTCCGCTGGTTGCCGCTTAGCGTTGTTAACTGGCTTCTGACTGCCCGCAGGCTTTACCGCTGGCTGCTGCACCGGTGCCAGTGCGTCAGCGTCTTTAGTATCATCCAGCGCAAACAGCCCATTAAGGGCATATTTGCGGGCGTAACTGCTAGCCGTGCCTGTCAGCTGCGCCACGTCAAACTTAGGGCGGCTTTCCGCCTCTCTTGCATAGCCGTTAGTCTCTACAACGCCATCACTTTCAGCATCCACCAGCTTTGCTACCGCTTTTACGTAGATTCTGCCGCCAACAGTAACGATTTCATCCGTCAGCAGTAGCACCGCTTTTACTTCTGCCAGCAGAGGCTTTGCCGCTTCTGTAATATCTTCACAGTTGCGGTAATAGTACCCGCCGAAGTCGCTATACTGCCCTTTCGGTACTTTTAATTTTTCCTGCAATGTCAGCAACTTTTCATAAATGCCCATGCTTGCACCGCCTTATTTAATCTGCAGGTTCTGGCGCGCTACCAGCTCGCAGCCCGGTACTGTTTCCCCGGCCTTAATAGCCTTTTTAACCGCAACTTTATCCAGCTCCGGATCTTTAAATTTAAGGAATTCTTCCGGAACATCGCTGATGCATTTCGCATCAAACTCCACTGCTTCACTTTTGCGGAAGCTCATGGCTACTTTGGCGCTTTCAAACTTTTTGCCGTTCAGATAGCGGCTCAGAAAGCCTCTAAGGCTTTCCGCCTTGGCCTTGGCTGCCTTTTCACGTTCTGCGAAAGCGTTCTTCTGTGCTTTCAAGGCTTCTGCGTCCGCCAGCAGATTTTTATACCAGCAGCCAAGGTTCTCAATCTTCTTGTCGCGCTCCATTTCCAGAGCAGCGATTGCTTCAAGGTCGATGATTTCACCGCTTTCTGTATCTACAACGCGGCTTTCGTCCAATTTGACGCAGGCCGCCAGCTTTTCGTCTATATCAAACAGTTTCATGCTATGCCTCCTTTAAACTTACGTTGTTTACGATGTTCTGCAGTTCCCGGGTGGTAAGGCCGGCAAACTGATCCATGTTAAACATTTCTTTGGTGATGCCTTTTGCAAGCAGCTGATTTTGGAAGTAGTCCATTGTCAGGCCGTCATAATCTCTTTCGCTCATCTCTGCACCTCGATTGGGATTAAAACCACATCCCCCACCTGCAGGTCGCCGGTAAGATTGCTAATCTTCTTTGTATAAAAGATAACCTCGCGAATATCTCTGTGGTCCCCTTCGCGCTGCATGGTGTCACCCACCAGGTGCCAAATGGTATCCCCTTCGCCGGCCGTAGCCTTGACAACATATTTTTCTGTCGGACGTGTTGCGTCCCATGCAGCCCAAACGCAGCAGGCTGCGAGCATTGCGATTAAGATTTTTTTCATGCTAATCACTCTCCTGAACACATTTCGTGCAAATAATCGTCAATTGCAAATGCCGGAACAAGGCGGCGGCTGTTACGGACAACATACTTCAGGCGGCCCGCGTCCATCTCTTCTCTGACGAATGCTGCGGAACAGCAAAGCAGAAATGCAGCTTCGCCAGTTGGGTAAAGCATTCTGCGCGGAATCTCTCTGCGCTCTTTCGGAGCAGCTTTTTTAATCGTTCTTGCCATGATTGAATCCTCTCTTCTTGGTAACCTAGGTTAAAGTTTTTCTCTTACACATTCTTTGATACATTCCGTCAGATCATCTTTGGTCGGCGGTCTGTATCCTTTTTTTACTATGTACAAAAAAACAAATCATTGATAGATTGCTTTGTCTCAGCAATTTTTTCCATTTGTTTCTCTGTCAGCATTTGCCTCGCCTCTCTTTCTTCCTTAATCCCTGCACCAACGCCATGCTTCCAGTGCTAATCTGCAAATAAATCTTTAACACTTATATTCAAAACATCGGCTAAACGCTTTAAAGTGCTTAACTTGACATCGCTGCCTTTTTCGATAGCAGGAATTGTTCGATATTGCAAACCTGCTTTTTTAGCAAGTTTGTATTTGGATATACCTTTGGCTTCTCTAAGTTCTTTTAGTCTCAACATTTACCACGCCTCCACAATATATCAGTATTTGACTATTTGACATTACACAAAATGTTGTATTATAATACTATTGTAGTAGATGAACTGTTTTTCGTTCTCAAATTCTCTACTAGACTTCGGACAGTAAGGAGGTGATTTTATGAATATCTCTAATCCATTGATTGAAGAAAGCTTATTCGATTCGGCAAAGAAAGAAGACGGCAAAGAAATTTATGCTAAAGATTGCCATATTCTCCCTATTTGCAAATCTTATGGTCAAGCTTCTTATTGCTGTTTGGCAGGAGCATTCGTGGGTAAACGCTGCTCTTACGCTGAAAAAATGCAAATCGTTATTGCAAACGATGCTAATCCAAATGCAACTATCAAATATCAAAAACCTGACGTCAAAGAATTATCTCTATATATTAAGGGATAATGAGCTTCTTCAATCTGTAACGCAGTTTCGTTATCAGAACGTATTCATCGCCAGAAATCGGACTGCCTAATTTGTCCAATTCTCTCAGCGTAGTAATATTGTTCAGCCTGGCGAATTCTGTGACTGCATTGTAATCTGGCATTCCGTCGCTACGCTTCGGAATCGTCAATGCTTTTCTGCCCTGCGCCGCAGGGCTTTTTTCTTTTTCCATCTCCCCCACCTCTCTTCTTCCTTAACTCACTGCCAGCTCCCCGCAAAACTTGTTGATAAAGTACTGCTGGCCTTTGCCGGTAACAATTCTTTTCTTAACTTCTTCGCGAAAAGCGTCTTCTCCAATATGCAAAAGTTGGTAAGCTTTCGTTTTGGATAATCCAACTTCTTTACACCAAGTTGTTACGTTCAACTTTATTGAGCATACTTCAATAAATCGTGTTTTTCTTTGATGCCCAAGGTTGAACGCCTTAGATACCCATCTGCAATTTTCTGGGCAATAGTCCATGTCATTGTTTATCCTATCCAGTTCTAACCCATCTTGGTATCCGTTATTTACAGCCCAATTATGGAAATTAGCAAAGGTAAGCCAGTCATCACAGATTTTTATTCCTCTGCCACCGTAATTTTTATAAGAAACTGCTTTCGGATTCAAACATCTGGCTTTCATCCCATTCCATATAACAAAAGTTCTGGGTTTTCCGCCGGTCGTTATCCCATGTTTTTCAAGCTGTGCAACATGCAAGTCATGGGCATAACATCCACAAGATTTTGATTTTCCTTGAAGCAGCTTACCGCTAGGAACAATATGCTCCTTGCCGCAATCACAGCGACATAACCATAAAACATTACGGTATTTGTTTTTACCACATGGCTTAATAGCCACCAGTCGCCCGAAGCGTTGATTACTCAAATCCTTCACTGCATTTGCCCCCTAAGAATTTATTTGCAAAGTAAATTTGTGCTTTAGGAGTTACCTTAACCGTTTTGTTGACAGTTACGTGACCATCAGCATGGATAATTGGTGTTTCTTTTACTCTGAACAGCCCTAATTCCATCGAGCGCTGCGTAGGGCTATTATAATCAGCGCCCTGACGCTTAATCAGATAGCCGTTATCACGCAGCCATTGGAACAAACGCTTCTGTCCGGTGTTGTAACCGTTCTGCTTCAGAATCTTTGCAAGGTCACCGATGAGAATCGTGCTGTCGCTCGCGCTCACCGCATCTGCAAACAGCACCTTCGGCTTCGCTGCTGCCACATCGCTTTCCAGCTCCTTAATACGCTGGTCACGCTGCCGGATAGTGCTTTGAGCTACCAGCACAGCCTTCGCCATAATCTCTGCGTCCGTCATGCTCTCACTGCCTGCGATGTAACCGCCGGTCTTTCTGATTGCCGGAATGACTTCGCTTGTCACCCAGCGCTTGAATTCCTTCGCTTTGGGCATCTTGCTGGAGAGGATGAGAGAGTAAAGACCGCTTTCGTTGATGATGGTCAAACCACGATTACTTTCAAAAGTACCGTTTTGGTAGTTTTGCCTGTCATCTTCATCTACATGGCGGTTGACATCTCGACTACCGTTTTGATAACCAAGAATGTCAGCCACGTCCTTGCCAACGAACCACGGTTCTCCATTCTGTTGAATGGTGCGAATCTGTCCGAAGTCGGGACTGTCGAAAATCTGTAAGTTGTTCATGTTGCACCTCTTTTTCTATTCTACTTTTAGTAGAGTTATTGGGCAAAAAAAATATCATCATAAGATACGCCAAGAAATTCCGAAATAATTTTAGCTTGCTTAATAGTTACCTCATCAGGATTTTCCTCTAATTTGCGATAAGTTTGGACATGAACGCCAAGCTTTTCAGCCATTTCGTCCTGTGTTTTTTCTCTCACAAGGCGTATCTGCTTCAAAGATAAGCCCATTTTGAACACCTCCTTTGTTTGATTTACAAGTCTATTATAATCTACTTTTGGTAGAGTGTCAACTACTAAAAGTAGATTATTTTCGTTCTTATGTTGATTTTTTTCTACTTTTAGTATATGATAGTGATATAAAAATAAGAAGGGAGCAACATCATGGGAATCAGTGAAAATATTAAGTTGTTGCGCGAACAATATGGATTATCGCAAAAAGAGTTAGGTCAAATTGCAGGTGTTAGTGATAAAGCTGTATCAACATGGGAACAAGGCATAAAAGAGCCACGCATGGGAGCTATTCAAAAAATAGCTGACCATTTTGGCATACAAAAAAGTAATATTATTGAAGATAATGGTTTGCAGAGCCAATCCGTCCCCCTCACCCCCCGCGATGAACGCCAAATCGCCGCCGACCTCGAAAAAATGCTTGCCGACCTCGACAGCAAAAACGCAATGGCTGCCATGGGCGGTACCGTTGAAGATGATGAAGACAGAGAACTCCTGAAAGCAAGCCTGCAGGCTACCATGCGACTGGCAAAGAAAATCGCCAAAGAAAAATACACTCCTAAAAAATATCGCCACGAAGAGGAATAAAATCATGGATATCAAGGCTGCTGTGAAGCAGCTTACACATAAATACAAAACAAATAACCCCTTTGAGCTGGCACAGCTGCTGAACATCATCGTCATGTACGCAGAGCTTGGCAGCACATGGGGCTACTACACTACTTATAAGCGTTCCAAGTTTATCATCATTAACCAGAACATATCCGAAGAATTGCAAACATACACCTGCGCCCATGAGCTTGGACACAGTGTTTTACATAAAGGCGTGTCGACGCCATTCCTCAAAGCCCACACCCTTTTCAGCATAGAGAAAATAGAACGTCAGGCCAACACCTTCGCCGTGGAACTGCTCCTGCCGGATGAGCTGCTGCAGCAGTATCCGGAAACTTCCATCCACCGCCTTGCTGACATGGTAGGCGTGCCGATGGGGCTGGAAGTGCTGAAGAAGTAAAATGGAACTTAGTAAAAACAGCCTTTTTTACCAAAGACGTTAGGTGTCTTTTGGAAAACGTGCCTTTTTTACCAAAGACGCTAGGCATAAAAAAAGACCGCCATTTTAAGGCGGTACCAGGAGGTTAATCATATGAATTTGACAACTAGCGAAATCCAAGATTTTTTAGATGAACCCAAAGAGTTTTTAGACGAGCGTCTTGCTATGCCAATCAATAATGAAATGGCGTCTTTCCGCGCCAGAGGTATAAACACCCAGTCTGATTATCTGATAGACATAAACCGGAAGCGCTGCATTATTACAAGAATAACTTTTCAGAACCGTGTAGAAACATCAGTTGTTTTGCTTCGTCTCGATATAGATACGAAACCTCATCGTAATCCTGACGGAGAAATTGTCGGTGGAACGCATTTACATATATATCAAGAAAACTATGAAACAGCATGGGCTTATGATCTGGAAGACACAAGGATACAGGAATTCCTGCCGGACTTCAATCCCGAACCCATCTTACAAGCAATACAGCAAGATATTAACGGCACTAACAAAGTACCCATGTTTGACGAATTCAGCAATATGTGTAGATTCAGAGAGCACCCTGCTATCTACTCTAATATGTTTTAGCCCAAGTTTTCCAGATAATCATTCCTATCAGACCACTTAATTGGACATGCAGCATAGTTGTCAATGCTTTCCAATAAGGTTTCACTGACATTCTTATTATCATTGATAATAATTATAAATTTAGATGTATCTGTAGCAAAGTTTCTTGCGGCGCTGACATCTTGCCAAGCAAACAACAGACGTTCTATATTAGAGCGGTTCGGGATATTAAGCAAACGTATCAGTCTTTCCGGATTCTTTTTATTCCGCTGCAGCAAGAAATCAAAAGAATGATTCAATCCGGATTTCCCTACGATGTTTATATCTTTAGAATAGAATATATCATTCTCATCAAAGAACTTACAAACATCATCATAAAAAAGACTTTTTACAGTGCGATTAGCAAGGTAAAACATATCGTTTACATCTAACATTCCCTGCATCAAGATATGCTGAGCAACAGGCAACTTTGACTTATCACATTTAATAAACAGTGCCTTCTCGCGTTCATCATACTGTATGCCTAAACGGCAAAGAATCTGATTAAATATCATTTTTCGACGATTAGTTGTTAAATCAACACCCGAAAGTATCAGTTCAGTCACTGTATATCCTAAATCAGTAACAATAAACGTAGAATCCGTTTCTTTTTTAAAATAAATCTGCGTATAATCGTTGTTTCTGTCTAAGAAAGGGGTAGTTACTTCTATCAAACCATTTTCAAGCTTGGTCTGCGTCATATTCTCTTTTAGCCAAGCTAAATAGTTATCAACATGGTTTTCCATAACAGCACCCCCTTTCCTTATTACACAGCACTATACTTAAGCATATTTTATACTTTATCTTTGAAAAGGGCAACAAAAAAATAGATGCATAAGCAAAAAAGCGCCCGGTGTTACCAGCACCGAGCGCAGTGCGGAGCGTGTTACCAGCACGCATCCGCTTTGTAATCCCTCAATTCATGGCAAGAACAGAAGCTGATTACCTTTTTATTATATCAGAATTTAATCAGCTCTGCATAAGTAAAATTAGTAAAGGAGCTGATTTTTATGGCTATCATTACAAAAAAAGGCAGGCCAAAGCCCTATAGCTACAGCATCTGCACCGATGAAATACTGCCTAACGGCAAGCACAAATACATTTATGGTCCATACTTTGCCACAAAAAAAGAAGCTAAGGAAGCTGAGGCCATAGCAATATCCCAATTATCACAGGGCACTTATATCGAACCGTCAAAAGTCACTGTCAACGAACTGCTTGATGCTTTCATTGCATCTAAATCAGATCTTAGTCCCGGTTCCCTCTACCCCATGCGCAGTTTTGCTAAAAGGATTGGACGGCAGCCTTTAGGAAGTATCCAGCTTAATAAAGTTACACTTATACATGTAGAAAAATATAGAGCCTTCCTTTTAAGCGAATCCGGTCTTTCTGCCCAAACAATCAGAGAAGACCTGAGCTTTTTAAAATCTGCCTTCGAATGGGCTGTATCGGCAGATTTGATTTACAGAAACCCGGCACGCAAAATCAAACTTCCACCAAAGCAGCCTCCCAAGGGAATGCATGTACCTATCGAAATACTGCTGCAGATTCTGCGCATTATCAAATCCTTCGACTACAGCAACCTTTATATGCCATTCCTACTCGGCGGAATGTGTGGCATGCGCATCAGTGAAACCTTGGCAGTTCGTGCTAATGTCCTTGATTTCAGGGAAGTATCCGTAACCAATAACCTTCTGCGCCACAATGGCGTAATGCAGTTTTCCAAGACCAAAACGCGTACCAGTATAAGGGAAATCCCCATGCTTAACTTTGTACGTCACGAAATAAACGAATACCAAAGTTACATTGCCCAAGCAGAGAAGGAAGCTATAAACAGACACAACCTGTTATTAAGCACTCCCGGATGTATTGCGGTAGATGATGCTCCCTGGCGTAACAACCTAGGTTTGCTAATAGTCTTTCCGGATAATGGCCGCCCAATGTGCCGCGATCATGTTGAACGGCGTTGGCGCAGGTTGAAAAAACAATGTCCGGAATGGCTGAAGCTGCTTGAAAAATATCCTCTGCTGGCCAAGATGCGGCACCATGATTTCCGGCACAGCTTTGGCAGCAATCTTAGGGACCGCGGCGTAGACATTGTTGATATCTGTGAAATTCTTGGTCACAGTGATGTTTCTTTCACCGCAAGAACCTATGCGCTGCCTTTAGAAAATACTCATCAAAAAGCTATGGATAAATACGAAAACGCCATCAAAGGACTTCTGCCATAAAAAATAAAGCCTGCTATTTCATTGAGTTGAAAAGCAGGCTTTTTCTAATACATTCTAAAGTGTTCTAAATAGGCAGTTGGAGCAAATATTGGACAAATATTGGACAAAGCAGTATTTTTCTCATTTTCCTTTCGTCCTTTAAAGCTTCAGCATACAAAAAGAACCGCATTCTCATGCGGTTCCTAAGTTTTAAATTTGGTCGGGGCGGCGAGATTCGAACTCACGGCCTCTTGTACCCGAAACAAGCGCGCTACCAAACTGCGCCACGCCCCGACATTTGTTGTTGCTGTTCATCAGCAACGAATGTAATTATAAAGCATCTTTAAGCTTTTGTCAACACTTTTTTTGAAAAATTTTATCCTTGGGTAACAACGCGGATGCTGGTAACCTCAAAAGCCTCAGCAATAGCCGGTAAAATCTCTCTTTCAATATTGGTACGATGCAGCTCGTTTTCAGCAATAAGCATGATACGGGTATCAGCATAGTTGATGTTGTGCACCTTACTTACCAGGCGCTTGAAGGTTTCCTCACCGATAATTTCCTTCAGCTTTTGCAGACGTGCAAAAACCTCCGGTTTTTCCTTCTGCATACGTTCTTCCAAGGGAGAGAACGGTACAGTCACAACTCTGGCATCACGGGCCAGGACATAATTCTCCTCGCCTTCGCCAGGTACTACTAAATCGTCACGCATAATTCTTCCTCCATCTCTATATCCAATTAAATGAACCTGCATAACGCAGAATTTATTCTCTTTTATTATATGTCACAAGCACTTTTTCGTCAAGCAGCAGGAAATTCAGCATTAAACTAGAATACTATAAAAAATACTTTTAACGAGGGGTGTTCATATATGTCTATGAAGGAAGATTTTAAGAAATTTGCTATGCGCGGTAATGTTATGGATATGGCCGTCGGCGTTATTATCGGCGGTGCTTTCGGCAAAATTGTCAGCTCGCTGGTAAACGATGTCGTTATGCCTCCATTAGGCATGGCGCTTGGCAAGATGGATTTTTCCAATATGTTTATCAGCCTCAACGGCAAGGAATATGCTACACTTGAGGCAGCAAAAAAGGCTGGTGCGCCTGTGCTCGCTTACGGCAGCTTCATTAATTCCGTACTAGATTTTCTGATTCTCGCTTTTGTCATCTTTATGATGATTCGTCAGATCAACAAGCTTACTCCGGAACCGGCGCCTGCACCGGAACCGCGTCTGTGCCCTTACTGCAAATCCGAGATTGCCGATGACGCAACACGCTGCCCGCACTGTACGTCTCATTTGGAATAAAACTTTACACTTTCAACTGATATCCTGGATTTCTGCCCGGATATCAGTTTTTTTGCTTGCAAAAAAGTTTTTTTGTTTGCTAAAAACATCCACATATTGTATAATGTAGTTTATATATATCGCCTAGGCTGTTTTTCACAGCTTAAATTGTAAGGAGGTTATCTGATGTCTGTTTATGACGTGCTTATGGAACGTGGCTTTATTAAGCAAATGTCCCATGAAGACGAGATTAAAGAATTGTTAGAGAAGGAAAAAATTACCTTTTATATCGGCTTTGACCCCACCGCGGACAGCCTGCATGTAGGCCACTTCATCGCCCTGATGCTGATGAGCCATATGCAACGCGCAGGCCATCGTCCTATCGTACTTTTGGGCGGCGGCACCGGCATGGTCGGCGACCCCAGCGGCAAGGACGAGATGCGCAAAATGCTCACACCGGAATTCATTGCTCACAACATTGCCTGCTTCAAAAAGCAAATGAGCCGTTTCATTGATTTCGGTGAAGACAAGGCTATTATTGTCAACAATGCTGACTGGCTGTTAGACTTGAACTATGTTCAGCTGCTGCGCGAGGTTGGCGTACACTTTACCGTTAACCGTATGCTGGCTGCCGAATGCTTCAAGAAACGTTGGGAAAAAGGCCTGACCTTCTTTGAATTCAACTATATGATTATGCAGGGCTACGACTTCTGGAAGCTGCACCATGACTATAACTGCATTATGGAGCTGGGTGGCGACGACCAATGGTCCAACATGCTTGCCGGCGTAGAATTAATCCGCCGCAAGGATCAAAAGCCTGCATACTGCATGACCTGCAAGCTTTTGACCACCAGCGATGGCCGCAAAATGGGCAAAACCGAAAAGGGTGCTCTGTGGCTTGACCCGGAAAAAACCTCTCCGTATGATTTCTATCAATACTGGCGCAATGTTGCAGACAGCGACGTAGAAAACTGCCTGTGCCTGCTGACATTCCTGCCGATGGATGAGGTTCGCCGTCTGAGCGCACTGAAGGATGCAGCTATCAACGAAGCTAAAAAAGTACTGGCCTATGAGGTTACCAAACTTGTTCATGGCGAAGAAGCAGCGCGTCAGGCGCAGGAGGCTACCGAAGCTCTCTTCGGCGGCAATGCCAAAGATATGAGCAACGTACCGGCAATCGAAATTACCCCGGAAGATATGACTGCCAAGATTATTGACGTACTGACTGCCGCTAAGGTTTTCAGCAGCAAGCGTGAAGCTCGTCAGTTAATCGCCCAAGGCGGCCTGACTGTAGCAGACACTGTTCTGCAGGATGCGGAAGCATGCCTGAGCGCAGACATGTTTGATGCAGACAAGAGCCTGTTAATCCGTAAGGGTAAAAAGAAATATTTCCGTCTGCTGGTAAAATAAGCCTTCTAAAGCCATCTATGCTCCTGACGGACTAGGTGGCTTTTTCTATGATTTCAAAATACAGACTACTCTTTTAATTAAGGTAGTAAAAAAAGGAGCACTTAATGCAAAACGATAAAATCAACCTTTCATTGATCATCCCTATCGGCCTGATGTTATTTTCCTTTTTCTTCGGTGCCGGTAACTTAATTTTCCCGCCTGTTCTGGGACAAATGGCAGGCGACAACATCGGCTGGGGCATGCTCGGCTTCTGCCTGAGCGGCGTTGGCTTCCCGCTTTTGGGCGTACTCGCTATGGCTATGAAGCAAAGCGATAACCCGGACTCCATTGCTATGCCTATGCATCCCCTGTATGCCCGCGCCGTTACCATTCTCTGCGCGTTGGCTATCGGCCCTCTCTTCGCTATTCCGCGTACCGCTGCCGTTTCCTTTGACACCGGTATTCACAGCCTGCTGCCTGCTTCCTGCGAAGCTATCGGCCTGCCGGTATATACCGTGTTCTTTTTCGTCCTGACCTATTTCTTCTCCATTAACCCGTCAAAAATTATCGGTCATATCGGTAAATTTTTGTCCCCCATGCTTTTGATTTGTCTGGCAGTTCTCGTAGTCTGCGTTTTCGTAAATCCTGCCGGCAGTCTGAAAATGCCTAATCCGGATTTTGCTGTTTCTCCGTTCTTCCGCGGCTTCCAGGAAGGCTACAATACCATGGACCTTTTGGCAGCAATCCTGTTCGGCTCTATTACTATCAAGGCTATTGAGGCTCAGGGCATTACCGATAAAAAGGTTCTGACCAAGCTCTGCTCCTACGCCGGCGTGATTGCAGCCTTCTTCCTCGCTATCATCTATGCAGCACTGGCTTACACCGGCGCACTGAGCATCAACATTTTCGGTGTTATCCCTAACGGTGCAACTCTGCTCAGCAAAATCTGTACCTACTACATGGGCTTCGGCGGTCAGATTGTCTTGGCTTTGATTATTTTCTTCGCCTGCCTCACCACCAGCATCGGTCTGACAACCGCTATCTCCGGTTACTTCTCCGAGCTTAGTAATAACCGTATTCAATACGAGCGACTGGTATTCTTCATCTCTGCTTTCAGTCTGGTAGTATCAAACTTCGGTCTGGAAAACATCATCAAGTTCTCCATTCCTGTTATCTGTATGCTCTATCCGATTATCATCGCTTTGGTAATTCTCAACATCGGCCGTGTTATTATCCATGATGACCAGCTGACCTTCCGCCTCTGCCTGACACTGACGACTATTTTCGCCATTTTCGACGGTCTGCGCGTTGCCAACATCCGCTTCATGGCCTTGGATAACTTCCTGGCACAGAACCTGCCGCTGTTTGACATCGGCTTCGGCTGGGTTGTTCCCTGCTTCGGCGGTATCGCTGTAGGCCTGCTGCTGAAGGCTGTAAGAAAAGCTAACTAATAAATTTATTCATAATCAATTAGAGAGTAAGGTGTAATTTATGTCTAACGAACAACAATGCAGCAATGCATCTTCCTGCGGCCGCAGCAGCTGTGAAGGCTGTCCTTCCGCAGCAGCTGCTGAAAAAACACAGGCAACTGATTTCCGTGCGCAGCTCAACCCTATGAGCAGCGTCAAAAAGGTTATCGCCGTAGTCAGCGGCAAGGGCGGTGTAGGCAAGTCCCTCATCACCGGTCTTTTAGCAAGCAGTATGCAGCGCCGCGGTAAGCGCTGTGCTGTTTTGGATGCTGACATCACCGGTCCGTCCATGGGACATAACCTGGGCGTAAACGGCAAGGCCAAAGCCAACGAAATCGGTATTCTGCCTCTGACTGCTCCCTGCGGTTTGGAGGTGCTTTCTGCCAATATGTTTTTGAAGAATGATTCTGACCCTGTTGTTTGGCGCGGGCCTCTGCTCGCCGGTATGGTAAAGCAATTCTGGAGCGATGCCATCTGGACAGATATAGACTTTATGTTTGTTGATATGCCGCCGGGAACCGGTGACGTACCGCTGACCGTCTTCCAATCCCTGCCTGTTGACGGCATTATCATCGTAACCTCTCCGCAGGAGCTTGTGTCCATGATTGTTGCCAAGGCAGTAAAAATGGCGCGCATGATGAACATTCCTATTCTCGGTCTGATTGAAAACTACGCTTACTTCCATTGTCCCGATAACGACAAGGATTACGAAATCTTCGGCCCCAGCCATCTGGCAGAAACTGCCGATGCCTACGGTCTGAAGGTGCTCGCCCGCCTGCCGATTAACCCGTCCTTGGCCGCAGCCTGCGACGCAGGCAAGCTGGCGGACTGCCATGTAGCAGAGTTGGATGACTGCTGTGATTTTTTAGCTGATAATTTTCAGTAAGCATTTTTAAAGGGAGGCTTTTGTCATGTCTATAGAAAAGGTTCGTACATATTTGAAACAATTTAATGCAGATAATCGTATCATAGAGTTTGCAACCTCCAGCGCTACTGTAGAGCTGGCAGCACAGGCAGCAGGCTGTGAGCCTGCGCGCATTGCCAAAACCCTTTCCTTTAAGCTGCATGATGACAGTGTTATCCTCATCGTCACAGCAGGCGATGCCAAAGTAGATAACGCCAAGTACAAGCATTTCTTCGGCTGCAAGGCCAAAATGCTGACTGCTGACGAAGTGGAGCCGGATATCGGCCATGCTATCGGCGGTGTCTGCCCCTTCGGTATCAACGACGGCGTTAAGGTTTATCTTGACGTTTCTCTCAAACGCTTTGTAACCTTCTTCCCTGCCTGCGGCAGCCACAACAGCGCTATTGAGCTTACTCCGGACGAGCTGGAGCAGTACAGCGCCAACTGTCAGGGCTGGGTAGATTTATGCAAGGGCTGGCAGGAATAAGCATCGATAACAACATCAAATTCAATCTTTAATACGCAGTAGATTCAGTGTCTGCTGTGTTTTTTTAATCGAGTAGGAGACTGCTCATTATTTGAGCAGTCGACCTCTCACACCACCGT
>ERZ1034952.359-NODE-359-length-43754-cov-10.264972_pt1 | contig 43754 bp, 34 predicted proteins | sample MGYA00520625_ERZ1034952 | MGnify/ENA primary metagenome ERZ1034952 (study PRJEB33766, sample SAMN09781773) | gut metagenome | biome: gut microbiome | host: Homo sapiens | place: Madagascar | study: EMG produced TPA metagenomics assembly of the PRJNA485056 data... | reverse complement strand
ATTCGCTTCTACAATTTGAACGGATTTTTTGTTAAAAAACTTGCACACGGCGTAAATACGTCGAGCAGTACAAAATAATATCGACTATATTTGTCTATACAATATATACAAAAAAACCACATTATTTATCAAATAACACCAAGACAGTCTGCATGGTGTCGCGCGCCATACGGGACCGGGGCTGATGTAGTGCGTCGGCCCAGCCCCGCGTCCATATGGAGAAAACAGGCGCCGGTTTCCGTGAAATAAGGGTGCGGGACGTATTGCATTGCTCCGCTTTCCGCATTATATTATAGGCATTTACAATCAAAATGCACGTTTAAGGATTCATCATGCGAAAAAGCGAAGTCGCCCGCAAGACCCGGGAAACCGATATCTTCATCGCCCTCGACCTCGACGGCGAAGGCAGAAGCTCGATCGACACCGGCATACCGTTCATGAACCACATGCTCGAACTCTTCGCAAAACATGGCTTCTTCGATCTGACGGTCAGAGCGAAAGGCGATATCGAGGTCGATTATCATCATACGATGGAGGATCTCGGGCTCGTCCTCGGCGACGTTCTCGCGCAGGCGCTCGGGGACAAGGCCGGAATCCGCCGCTACGGCAGCTGCATCCTGCCGATGGATGAGACGCTCGCGCTCGTCGCGCTGGATCTCTCCGGCCGCCCCTGCCTGGTCTGGAACGTCGATTTCCCGGCCCCGATGATCCGCGACCTCGACACCCGGCTCTTCTGCGAATTCTTCCAGGCGCTCGTGAACAGGGCCGGCATGAACCTGCACGTCAGGAAAATGGCCGGCGAAGAGGTCCACCACGTCGCGGAGGCAGTTTTCAAGGCGTTCGCCAAGGCGCTCGATCAGGCGGTCACGCATGATCCGCGGGTCAAAGGCGTCCTCTCCACCAAAGGCTCGCTCTGAAAAAGAGGTTCCCGATGCACGCACATAAAATGGTTTTCGGCCGTTATGATTTCGCGAACTTTTTCTGCTTCGGCTCCTATGCGGCCTGTTCCGTCGCGGTTCCGGTCGTGCTCGTCTCTCTCGCGCAGGATCTGAATTTTCCGCTGGCCGAAGGCGGAAAAGGAGCGGGCGGCGCGCTGCAGCTCGGCCGCAGCATTCCGATGGTCGTCGCGATGCTGTTCTGCGGGTTCGCGGCAGGCCGCTTCGGCAAGCTTCGCTCGCTCGGGGCGGCCATGCTCTTCATGAGCATCGGCATTCTCTGCGCGGCCTGGTCGCCCGGCTATCTGCCGCTCTTCGCCGCCATCGCCGTCGCCGGGCTCGGCGAAGGCGTGGTTGAAGGGCTCGCCACGCCGGTCATCCAGGACCTGCACCAGGACGAGCCCGGGCGCTACATCAACTTCACCCACTCCTTCTGGTCGGTCGGCGTGGTAGGAACCGTGCTCGCCGCCGGGGCGCTGCTGTCGGCCGGCGTCAGCTGGCGCTGGATTCTCACCGGCTGCTCGCTGTTTGCGCTGGTTCCGGCATTCATGTACCTGCTGCCGTCGAAAAAGTACGGTGCGGAGCGGCATCAGAAGCTTTCGTTCGGAACCGTCTTCGGCCATGCGGTCGATGTAATGGGGCTCAAGCGCTTCTGGCTCTTCTTCGCGGCGATGTTCCTGGCGGGCGGCGGCGAATTCTGCCTGACCTTCTGGGTGGCGAGCTTCATTCAGCTCGACTACGGCGCCGATGCGTGGATGGGCGGGCTCGGCACGGCGTTCTTCGCGGGCGGCATGATCGTCGGGCGCATGGGTTCCGGCATGCTCGTGCGGCAGAGCCGGCTGCTTCAACTGATCCTGCTCTGCTCGGTGATCGGCACCGTGCTCGGGCTCTTTCCGCCGTTCCTGTCGAGCGTCTGGATTCTCTTCGTGCTGCTCTTCTTCCTCGGGATCGTGACCGGGCCGTTCTGGCCGAGCATCCAGAGCTACTGCGTCGACCGGCTGAAGGATTCGGATTCGACGATGATCTACATCCTGCTCTCCTGCGCCGGCGTGCCGGGATGCGGATTCTTTGCATGCATGATGGGCGTTGTCGGGGACAGCTGGGGGCTGCGCGACTCGTTCTATCTCGTTCCGTTCTGCTACGGCGGGCTCGGGCTCCTGCTTCTGCTCGACGCGTGGCTGCACCGTTCGAAGAGGCTCCCGTCGGCATGAAGAACCCCGTACCGCGCCCCGAACTCGTCTCGAGCTGCGAAAAGCTCCGGATCGCGTTCCCGGAAGAGCTGCCGATCACCCGCCACATCGATGAGATCAAAGAGGCGTGGCGGAACAATCAGGTCATCATCGTCGCCGGCGATACCGGCAGCGGCAAAACCACCCAGCTGCCGAAGATCGCGCTCGCGCTCGGGTACGGCCGGACCGGGCGCATCGGCTGCACCCAGCCGCGCCGGCTCGCGGCATCTGCCATGGCGAGGCGCGCGGCCCAGGAGCTCGGCTGCGACCTGGGGAACGAAGTCGGCTATCAGGTCCGTTTCGACGACCGCACGAAAAGTTCGACCGTGCTGAAGTTCATGACCGACGGCATCCTGCTGGCCGAGACCCGCAACGACCGGAGCCTGCGCCGGTACGAGGCGCTGATCATCGACGAGGCGCACGAACGGTCGCTGAACATCGACTTCATCCTCGGCTACCTGAAAAACCTGCTGCCGCACCGGCCTGACCTGAAGGTGGCCATCTCGTCGGCGACGCTCGACATGGAGAGCTTCGCGGAATTCTTCCACGCCCCGGTGCTGTCGATCGAAGGGCGCACCTACCCGGTCGAGGACGTCTATATGCCGCCCGAAGCCGACGAGGACCTTTCGAGCGCGATCGGCCGCGCGGCGGAGTTCGTGACCGAGCTTGATCCGCGCGGCGACATCCTCGTATTCCTGCCGGGCGAACGCGAAATCCGCGACGCGACCGATCTGCTGACCGGCCGCGGCTACCGCAACACCGAAGTGCTGCCGCTCTACGGACGGCTTTCGGCCGCCGACCAGCAGAAGGTGTTCAGCCCCGGACGCGAGCGGCGCATCATTCTCGCCACGAACGTGGCCGAGACCAGCGTGACGATTCCGCGCATCCGCTTTGTGATCGATTCGGGGCTGGCGCGGATCAAGCGGTTCAATCCGCGCAGCCAGATCGAAGAGCTTCAGATCGAAACGATCAGCCAGGCCAGCGCGCGCCAGCGGCGCGGCCGCTGCGGACGAATCGCCGACGGCGTCTGCGTCCACCTTTACAGCGAGGACGACCTCGCGCGGGCGAGCGCCTACACCGACCCGGAGATCAAGCGGACCGGACTTGCCGGCGTGATTCTGCAGATGGCGTCTCTGCGGCTGCCGCGCATCGACCGTTTTCCGTTCATCAACCCGCCTCCCCCGGCCGCCGTGCGCGAGGGGCTGCGGACGCTCGAGGACCTGCGCGCCCTCGACCCGGCCGGACACCTGACGCGGGAGGGGTGGAAACTCGCCGCGCTGCCGATCGACCCGCACCTCGGCCGGATGCTGTCGTTCGCGGAAACGCGGCGCGTGCTGCCCGAGCTCCTGGTCATCACGGCTTATCTGTCGATTCAGGACCCGCAGGAGCGGCCGCTCGAAAAGCAGCAGGCGGCCGACGAAGCGCACCGGAGATTCCGCGACCCGAAGTCGGATTTCCTGTCGATCCTGAATCTCTGGAACGCGGCCGCCGCCGAATGCACCAGCAACCGCCTGCTCCGGCAGTTCTGCAAAAAGAACTTCTATCATTTCAACCGGATGCTTGAATGGCGCAACCTCGTCGAAGACCTCGCCGGCAATGCGGCGGAACTCAAGTGGAGCAATGCCGCAGTGCCGAAGGTCATCGAAAACACGCCCTACGATCAGCTTCATCAGTCGATTCTGGCCGGAATTCCGCGCCATATCGCGCACTATGTGCCGGAGGAGCAGTACTTTCTCGGCACCGGCGGGAAGAAATTCCTGATCTTCCCGGGGTCCGGGCTGGCGAAGAAGAAGCCGGTTCCGGCCTGGCTGCTGTCGTTCGCGCTGGTCGAAACCAGCCGCCTCTTCGCGCGGCAGAACGCCGAGATCAAGCCGGAATACCTCGAAATCGCCGCGCCGCATCTCTGCTCGAAAATCTACGACCTGCCGAAGTGGGACCCGGAATCGGGTTTCGTCTACGCCCGCGAACGGCTGACGTTCGGCGGGCTGCTGATCCACAACGGGCGGCGCGTTCACTATGCGAAGAGCCATCCGGTCGAGGCGCGCGAAATCTTCATCCGCGAAGCGCTGGCGACCGGCGAACTGAACCTCCCCGGAACCTGGGTTGAAAAACATGTCGAGGTGCTCCGCTCTCTTGCGAAGCTGGAGGAGAAGCTGCGCCGTCCCGGGACGGTGCTCGATCCCGGCGCGGTGGCGGAGCACTATCTGCTGCTGCTCCCGGCCGACATCAATTCGACGCGGAGCCTGAAAGAGGCGGTAAAACGCGATCCGCAGGATTATTCGATTCCGCGCGCCGATGCGATGCAGGAGCAGTTCGTGAAGTGGAACGCCGGCGACTACCCGGACAGCCTGACTTTCTCCGGACAGAAGTTCAGGCTCGACTACAAGTTCGACCCCGGCGAGCCGGATGACGGCATGACATTGATCGTCCCCTCCGACCGCATGAACCTGCTGCCGGGCTGGGCGCTCGACTACCTCGTTCCGGGCTGGCTCGGCGACAAGGTCGAACTGCTGATCCGTTCGCTGCCGAAGGCCGTCCGCCAGAAGGCGAGCCCGGTCGCGGAGACGGTCGAACGCTTCCGCGAAGCGCTCGAGACGGGAAGGATCTTCCGCGAACAGCCGCTCACCGACGCGCTGGCCGAATTCCTGTGCGAAACGACCGGCGAAAACGTCGCACCCGGCGACTTCGACGACTCCCGGCTGCCCGGTCACCTGAAGATGAAGCTCGCCGAAGTCGACGCCGGCGGCAGGACGGTCAGGCTGCACAGCGAGATTCCGGAGAGCTTCCGGCAGGGTTCGCGGCTGAGCCGTGCCGTCGCCGGAGCAAAGCAGTTCACGGTCTCCGGCGGAACGACCTGGCCCGGCATCGAACGCATGCCGCCCGAAGTCGCCCTTCCGAACGCAAGCGGAAAAACCGCGTTCCCGGCGCTCTGCGACGAAGGGGACAAAGTCGGTCAGGCACTCTATCTGAAGGAATCCGAAGCGCGGCTCCACCATGCCCGCGGGCTGCTGCGGCTCTTCAAATTCGAACAGGCCGGCCAGCTGAAATTCCTGAAGCGGACCATCCGGGTTTCACGCGAGGTCGAGCTGTCGTGGTTTCTGAATTACCGTGACTATGCCGACGACCTGCTCGACCGGGCGGTGCTCGCCGCCTTCAACGACGAACCGTGGAACATCCGCGACGAGCTCGCCTTCGGCATCGCGGCCGAGCACGCCCGGCAATATGCGGGCGAGGAACTCGACAAGCTGCAGAAGCAGCTCGAAGCGCTCTACCCGGCCTACCGGCAAGTCAAAGAGCTGATGAACAAGGTCAAGCCGCGCGCCGGAATCAGCTGCGCCGATTTGAAACGGCAGCTTGGGTTCCTGTTCCGCAGCCATTTTCTCCGGAGTCCGGCCGTGTTCGATTCCTACAGCCGCTACCTGCGCGGCGCAAAGCTGCGGGCGGAACGGATCTCCTCCGGTCCGGCCCGGGACGAGGCGAAACTCGAAACGATCGAAGCATACCTCGACCGCTTCTACATCGCGGCGGAGAGCGTGAGCGAAATCACGGAAAAGCCCGAACTTGAAGCATTCTGGCTGCTGACCGAGGAGTGCCGTCTCGCGGTTTTCGCGCCGGAAGTGACTCCGGCCGTGCGCGGCCCACTGAAAAAACTCGAACCGGCGTGGCAGGAGCTGCGCTTCTGAGGGAGGCCTCACGATGACGGAACAACCGCCCGGCAGAAAAGAAAAAGCGGCACCGGTAATCCGCGATCTCGCCTCGAAGATCGCCTGCGGCACTTACGGTCCGGGACGGAAAATTCCGTCGCTGCGGAAACTTTCCGAACGTTACGGCGTCTCGGTGAGCACGGCGCGCCGCAGCGTCAAGGCGCTGGCCGACAAGGGAATGCTGACTTTCCTGCACGGTTCCGGCACCTTTGTGGCCGAGAAACGCAGCCCGGCCGACCGGCGCTTCCGGATCGCCGCCGTCGCCGCCACTTTCGGCGTCAACGCCATGAACACCTGCACAGGAATCGCGGTCAACGGCATTCTCGATGCGGCGGACGAGCTCGGCATCGAACTGACGACGATTCCGATGCGCTTCGAAGAGATGAGCGATGCGCGGCTCGAAGCGCTGTCGGGCGGCTTCGACGGCGTCATCCTGCTCGGCGGTTACGACGGGATTCTGTCGTCACCGCGCCCGGTCTGCGCGGCAGTCGGACTTTCGATGCACGACTCCTGCGGCGGACTTTTCTCGCTGATCGAGCTCGACCCGTTCCGGGCGACGGAGCTGGCCGTCGGCTTCTTCCGGGAAAGAGGAGTCCGCGAAGTCGCGGTCGCCGGACATGCCCGGCCGGCCCACAGGCTGCGAGAGCAGCTGTTCCGTGACGCGTGGCAAAGCGTCGGGACCCTTCTTTTTCCGCCGGACGACACGCCCGGCGAATACCGTCCGGGGCGCGGAATCTACTTCACCTGCGGCGCCGCCGCCCTCGCCGCGGCCGAAGCTTATCACGCCGAAACCGGCCGAGAGCTCGGGAGGGATTATCCGGTGCTCTGTTTCGACGGGCATCCGCTGTTCGTCGACCGTCCGCACCGGAATTTGCCGACCCTGGCGATCAACCTGCGGCTGGCCGGAGTCGCGGCGGCGGAGGAGTGCTTGCGGCGGATCACCTGTCCGGGCAGTGCAAGCCGCCGGATTTACATCGCCCCCGAGCTTTATCCGGGGGAGTGAAGCGTTCTCACTGCCGCCCGGCGGAGCGTCAGTGCGGGAACTATGTTCCGGCCTCGGGCCGGTTCATGCGGCGGGAAAGGCGGTAGGCGCCGGGGGTCATGCCGGTTTCGCGCTTGAAAGCGAGCGACAACGCCATGCCAGAACCGTATCCGGTCTGCATGGCGATCTCCGGAAGCGGAAGATCCGTTCCGTCAAGCAGGTCGCGGATGCGGTTCATCCTGAGTTCCAGCAGGAAACGCAGCGGCGGCCTGCCGAGATGCTGCCGGAATTTCCGGTTCAGCATGCTGCCGGAAATCCCGGCGGCGCGGGCGGCGTCCGCAACGCTGATGAAATTCATGTAGCTGCTCAGCAGGAAGCTCACGGCGGTCGCCAGTTTCACATCCGGGACCGCCAGTACGTCGGTGCTGCGCCGCGGCACGATTGCGGCCGGAGCAACGTATACCGGTTCCGGCGGCACGGCCTCCCCGCGCAGCATCCGGTCGAGCAGCTCGGCCATTTTCCGGCCGACTTCATGCAGTTCTCCGTTGATCCGTGTGGTGGGAACCGACGCATTCTCCGTGATGAAGGAGTTATCCGTATTGCAGAGAATCGCCACCTCTTCCGGCACCTTGATGCGCAGCGAAGCGAGCACGCGGTAGGTGACGGCGAGATAACGGCTGTTCGGAACCAGAAGCGCGACCGGCTTCGGCAGCCGCCGGAAAAATGCGCGCAGTTTCCGCATCACCATGCCGTAATCGGCCAGTTCGTCCGACTCGAGATCCGGCTTCCAGTAGCAGACATCGAACGACAGGCCATGCCCGGCGAGGACAATGCCGAGCGCTTTGACCGGATCCGGCAGGAATCCGCTGCTGCCGCCCGGCCACTCCCGCGCATCGACCGCGGCAAACCGGGTAAATCCTTTGCCGATAAAATATTCCGCGATCATGGAGGCGATCGCTCCGGTATCCCCGGCGACCGTCCTGACATTATTCTCCGGATGCAGCTCGCGGGAGACGACCGGCGTCCGGTCGAAATTCCGGATTCCGCGCAGCTCTCCGCTGCTCAGATAATCGGTCAATACGCCATCCCCGGTCCAGCCCGGCGGCAGCCGCCTGCCGCACAGTTCAAGTTGCCAGCCATGCTCCCGGCCGTAGACGAAAAGCTCTTCCAGAATGCCGGGTTCCGGCTCCGCAAACGCACAGAGAATATTTTTCACCGGGACTTCCTGTTCAGAAATTATATATGATATTACCATATCAATATATTCCTGAAAACATAAAAATCAAGTATAATATAGCCAGACAGGAACAAACAAATCGACAACAGCAAGGGAGTAACCGACCATGTTTTCCTCAATCCGTTCCCATCGTCACCGTCCGCTCCGCAGCCGCTTCCGTTTCACGCTCATTGAATTGCTCGTGGTGATTGCGATCATCGCAATCCTCGCCTCGATGCTGCTGCCGGCGCTCTCACGGGCCCGGGACAGAGGAAAAGCGAGCCGCTGCAGCTCCAATCTGCGGCAGGTCATGCTTTCCGGCATCCTGTATTCCAACGACAACAAGGGAATGCTGATGTACCTGTGGGACAGCGAATTCTGGGTCTATAACCTGAACCGGGGGAAATACCTGTCGCAATCGGTTCTGTTCTGCTCCGACGCTCCGCTGTTGAAGCCGGAGGAAGCCTGGCACTGGTTCTCCTCGTACGGCATGATGAACGTCGTGGATTCGGCGTGGTATTATCAGAACAACATCAATTCAGCTGTTCCAACGCTGGGGAACTTTTACCAGAAAGGAACCGGCGGACAGGCGGTAGTCGTCTTTCAACGCATGAAGCGTCCGGCCCGGATCCACCTCTTCGGCGAGACCCGGCGAGCCGGCGACACTGCGGACCTGCCGGCACAGGGCATCTGGACGTATCATCCGCGCAAAGCGATCGAAGACGGCGGCCTTTCCATCAGCCACGGTTCCGGACGGCTCGCCTTCGCCGACGGACACGCGGAAGAGGTGAATGCAACGAAACTGATCAACGAATGGAAGTTTGATGTCCTGATCTCCGATGGAGCGGTCACGAATTCCGGCGTCGTCATTCCGTGGCCGTGGATTCTCTGACCGGCCGGAACGAAACACCGAAAAAGGCAACGAACATAATGAAAATCACGAAATATCCAATCTTTCTGTTTACGTTAATCTGCTTCGGCTGCCGCCTTACGGCGGCCAATCTCTGCGAGGATGCCTCACAGTGGACGCTTGAGGGAAAATCGAGCGACTACTCCCGGCTTGAAAATGCCGCCGCGCACGGCAGAAACTCCCTGCATCTCCTTTATGATTTCAAAATCCGGGAAGGACGCGACCTCAGCCTGATCATCAAGCCGAAAGAGCCGATCGTGCTGAACAGGGATTCGCGCCTGTCGCTCTGGATTTACGACACCGCCTCCGCCCACCGTTTTTATTTCATGTGCCGCGACGCCGGAGGGAAAACCGCACTCTTCTGCTATACGGAGAATGACTTCCGGTCGCTGCGGCACAACGGCTGGAAGGAGTACGGCTTCTCTCCCGCCGTCGATCGCTGCGATATCTGGGGCGGCAACTCAAAAGAGAACCCTTCTCTGGAATTCCCGGTCAGGCTGGTTGCCTTCTGGCTCGATCCCGTCAACCGGACCCGTCCGCAGGGAGAGTTGTTTCTGGCCGGACTCAGCGTCGACGGTGCGGAAGTGGCAACCCGGAACGTACCGCCGCCTTTCCGCAAACCGGAGGCTGGAACGAACCGCAAACCGGTGCTGACAATCTCCGGCTCCGGTTCCGGCACACTTTCCTGGGCCGGCGAGAGACAGCTGCTCCGATTCCGCTTCCAGCCCGGAAGCAGGAAATTCGGAACCTGCGGGGAGGAGATCGCGTTCCTCGATCCTGACGGCAACCTGCTTGCCCGGCTGCTCCGGCAGGTCGACTGCGACACCGCGTTCGAGCGCTCCATACCGCTGCCCGGAGAAGTAAAGGGCTTTTACCGAATCCGCTACCGGCTGCTTCGCGATGGTGGAATCCTCTTCGAATCGGAAGCGGCCGGCGGACATTTCGTCCCGGTTCCGCAGCCTCCGCCGGAACAGGCCCGTCTCGGGATGGGATTCTGGAACGACAATCCGGAGCGGGCCTACTCCACGCTGCGCAAAATGGGAATCCGCTGGCTGAGAACCGATGCGGGCTGGTCGTGGATCGAACCGAAGCAGGGAGAGTTCAAATGGGAGGGAACCGACCGTTCGTTCCGCGCTGCGGAACAAAACGGAATGTCGCTGCTCGTCACCACGCAATACATTCCCAAATGGGCTGCCCGGCAGCCTTATCATCAATACGGGGGCAACCCGGAACCGGCCGAATGGGAACGCTTTTACCGGCAGCTGATCGAACGTCACGGCAGACAGATTGCGGTCTATGAAATCTGGAACGAGCCGGATACTCCTTACCACTGGTCAGGCGGCGCCCAGGCTTATGCGGCGCACATGGAGCGCACCGCCAAGGTGATCCGCCGCTATGCGCCGCAGGCAAAAATTTCCCATGCCGGGTTGACCGGAGAAGAGAAGCTCTGGCGCCCCTTCTCAGAAGAGTTGATGAGATACGGCGTCGGCAGCTGGTTCGATATTTACAGCTTCCACTACGGACAAGGGAAGAGCGCACCGCTTCACCGCCGGATTCTGGAAGAGGCGGGACTCGGAAGCAAGCCGCTCTGGAATACGGAATCCGGCTGGGGAAGCGCCGACGAACGGATTCTGCAGACCGTCCGGGATTTTGCCGCCGGAGTGGAAAAGAGCTTCTATTTCGAATTTCAGTCCAAAGTTCCGCAATTCGCGGAGACCGGCATGATGACTTCCGCGTTTCAGCCGAATCCCGTCATGCCGATGTTCCTCACGCTTTCGAGGCTGCTGGATGGGAACGAACCGGTCAGGGCGCTGCCGTTCGAACCCGGCGAAATGTACCGGATCGCCCCGAACCGGGTGATCTACCGGAGTGAAAAAGGCGTCACTTTCCGGACGGACTCGAAACAGCTGACCCATACGGACGGATTCGGCCGGGAGACCGTCCTGACTCCGGTTGACGGGTGTGTCGGCGTTCCCTCCGGCGGCGTCTCCTACCTGACGCTCCCGAAGAAATTCGAACTTCTCCCCGCCATGCTGGAGTTCGCCGGGGAAGTTTCTCCGGTTGCGGGTACATCGAACCGGATTGCCCTGACGGTCTGCAACCCGGGAAGGCGGGAACTGCGTGCGGTGCTGAAGCTTACGGGTTCGCGCCAGTGGGAAATCCCGGAGGCGCGGCAGGAGCTTGTATTGCGCCCGAAGGAGCGGCGGCAACTGGAATTGGATCTCCGGCCGGACCTGCTCTCTTCAGAGACGCCGTTCCGCTGCGATGCGGTGCTGGAGGCGGAGGGAAAAACGGTTGCATTCCAAAGCTGCTCCGGAACAGTCAGGTCCCCGGTCGCAAGTTCGGTCCGGGCATTCTTTCAGGGCGGTCGGCCGGGAATCCGCGTCGATTTGCGGAACCTGCTGAAGGTTCCGCTGGCAACAGAAACAGTGCTCCGGCTTCCGGCAAGCTGGAACAGCGACAGCCGGCGAAACGTCACGCTCGCCCCGGAAAGCACGGAAAGTTTCACGGTTCTGTTCAACGATAAAGTGAAAGTTCGGAAAAACCAATTCTATTTCATCGATGTCGCCGTTTCCGCACTCGGAGCATCGTCGCATACCGAATACCGTTTGAACTGGATCGGGATTCCGGAAATCGCCCCCGGCAGCGCCCGGGAGGGACTGCCGCTGGAAGCCGAGCTGAAGGAACGCGGAAATTACGTGCCGGATCATAACATTCTGGAAACCTGGCTGGGTCCGGATGACCTGAGCTGCCGCTTCTCCTGGGGCTGGTCGCCGGAAGCGATCCAAATGCGCTGGGACGTCGCCGACGACCGGCATGTCAGCAACAGCGAGCCCGCATTCGCCTGGAGCGGAGACTCCGTTCAGTTCTGGTTCGACGGCCGGCTTTACGACCTCGCGCTGATCGGCGGAAAGAGTATTCTCTACTGCCATGACGGGGAGACCGGCCGAAAGCAGATGAAGCTGGATATCGCCAGAAACGGTGCCCGGACCGTTTACGATCTCGAAATTTTCCCGGAACCGGGCGAAGTGTTCCGGGCCGGAATGAATTTCCCCTTCTCCTTCTGCATCAACGATAACGACGGGGAACCGACCCGCAAGGGCTGGATGTACCATTTCGCCAAAACCGGAATCGGCGGCGAACGGAAGAACAGCCCGCAGGTCACCCTGATGGCAAAGTGACAGTATGAGCAGAATGTTTCATCCGCCCCGCTTTCATGCTCCGGCCGTTTTCGGCGTACGGCCCGGCAGCGATTTCTTTCTGGCCCTCCCCGTCGAAGGGGAACGACTGAGTTTGGACTGCACGAATCCGCCGCCGGGAACCGGGTTCGACGCCGCGGCCGGCGTACTCTCCGGCCGGATCGGGCGCCCCGGAATTTATCCGGTCGAATTCGAGGCCGAAAATTCCGCCGGGCGTTCCCGCTGCACGATCAGGCTGATCGCCGGGGAAGGAATCCAGCTGACCCCGCCGATGGGGTGGAACAGCTGGTACTGCTTCTCGGAGGGCGTCAGCGATGCAGGAATCCGGAAAACGGCACGCGCACTCGTCGAACGCGGACTCGCCGCCCACGGCTGGAATTTCGTGAACATCGACGACTGCTGGCAGGGCGTGCGCGGCGGAACATACGGCGCGCTCCAGGGAAACGAACGCTTCCCCGACATGAAAGCGCTGGCCGACTACATCCACAGCCTCGGGCTGCGGTTCGGCCTCTATTCGACGCCGTGGATCGGCACCTATGCCGGATTCCGCGGCGGCAGCACCGACCGGGGACGCGAAGAACAGCTGTTCCTGCCGGAGCCGGAACGGCTTCAGCCGAATCAGGTATTCGGCCGCTACCCGGGACTCCACAGCCTCGGCGCCGACCGGCCCGGCCCGGAATGGCGGTTCGGCGACGATGTGCGCCAGTGGGCCGAATGGGGGGTCGACTTCGTGAAGGTCGACTGGCACCCGAACGACCTCCCGACCGCGCGCCGCATGGCCGATGAGCTGCGCCGCTGCGGACGGGACATCGTGCTGAGTCTCTCGAACAACGCTCCGGCGGCCGACGCGGCGGAGCTGCTCGGCTGCGCCCAGCTCTGCCGCGTCACGGGCGACATCCGGGACGAGTGGGAGAGCGTTGCCGCCATCGGTTTCGACCACCCCGCCGCATGGCGCCGGGCGACGGGTCCCGGCCGTTTCCCGGACCCCGACATGCTGCAGATCGGATCGATCGGGATTCCGAACAGCCCGAATCCGTCCTATACGCCTTCCCGGCTGACCCGCGAGGAGCAGAGCACGCAATTCGCTCTCTGGTGTCTCCTCTCCGCGCCGCTGCTGCTGAGCTGCGACATCGCCGGAATGGACGAAGCGACTTTCCGGCTGCTGACCAACGACGGCCTGATCGCAATCAATCAGGACCCGCTGGCGGCTCCGCCCTCCGTCGAAAACCGGGGCAACGGCATTCTCGTCTACCGCAAGCCGCTGGCGGACGGTTCGGAAGCGGTCGGCGTCTTCAACCGGAGCGGCGAGCACCGCACCTGCCGTCTCGACGACTGCCGGTACGGCCGCGACCTCCGCAACGGCGAAATCCGGGAGCTCTGCGGCGAGGTCCATCTCGTCCCGCACTCCTCCCGGATCTTCCGTACCGTACCGGCACGAGGCGGAGCGGAAACGGCGGATTCCTTCCGAAGTGTGACGGCCTGAGCGAGTGATCCGTTATGACCGGTCAACCGGCGGGTGCCGGAACAGCAATGGGGTACCGCTTACGGCTGTCGGCAGTCCCGGCTTCTGCCGGAAAACAGGGATTCGGCTTCCCGCAGCGCCGCCGCCTCCGGCTCCGGCGTGTCGGCCAGGCGGTTTTCCAGGCCGAGCGCCTTCCACTTGAAATCCGCCATCTTGTGAAACGGCAGAAGCTCCACCTTCCCGATGCAGCGGTACGGCTCCAGATAAGCGGCGAGCGCTTCGAGTCTCGCACGGTCCAGCGTCAGGCCCGGCACCAGCACATGCCGAATCCAGACCGGCTTGCCGCTCTCCTCGCACCAATCCAGCGTCGCAAGCGTATTGCCGCCGTCTCTGCCGGTCAGCCTCACGCAGAGCTCCGGGTCGAGCGCCTTGATGTCGAGCAGCACCAGATCCGCCGCATCGATCACCGCGCGGGAGCGGGCAAGCGGAAAGGAGCCCGCCGTATCGAGCGCCGTGTGGAACCCCGCCTCGCGGCAGCTCTCCAGAAGCGCGCGGGAAAAATCCGGCTGCATCAGAGGTTCGCCGCCCGAAAGCGTCACGCCCCCCGAACGGATGAAATTCCGGCACGATTCGATCCGGCGCATCAGCTCCGGCACCGTCGTCTCCGTTCCGCCGCCGGCCGCCCAGGTATCCGGGTTGTGGCAGTAGAGGCAGCGCAGCGGACACCCCTGCAGGAAAACGACGTAGCGGACGCCGGGACCGTCCAGCGTCCCGAAACTCTCCACCGAGTGAATCCTGCCGGAGACCTCCGCCATCGCTCAGAACCGGCTGTGGAACGTCCGGTTGACCACGTCGAGCTGCTGCTCGCGGGTCAGGCGGATGAAGTTCACGGCGTAGCCGGAAACCCGGATCGTAAGCTGCGGATACTTTTCGGGGTGCTCCATCGCATCAAGCAGCATCTCGCGCTGCAGCACGTTCACGTTCAGGTGATGGCCATGCTCCGAGAAGTAGCCGTCGAGCAGAGAGATCAGGTTCGACCGCTTCTCCTCCGGCGTCCGGCCGAGCGAATCCGGCACGATCGAGAAAGTGTAGCTGATTCCGTCCTCCGCATAGTCGTACGGCAGCTTGGCGACCGACTTCAGGGAGGCGACCGCGCCGTTCACGTCGCGGCCGTGCATCGGATTCGCGCCCGGCGCGAACGGCTCGCCGGCTTTGCGCCCGTCCGGCGTCGAAGCGGTCTTCTTGCCGTACATGACGTTGCTGGTGATGGTCAGGATCGACATGGTCGGCTTCGCATTGCGGTACGCCTTGTGCCGCGCCAGCTTCTGTTCGAACGACTTGACGATATCCACCGCGATCCGGTCGACCCGCTCGTCGTCGTTGCCGAACTTCGGGAAATCCCCCTCGGTGATGAAGTCGCAGACCAGGCCGGCATCGTTCAGCACCGGCCTGACCTTCGCGTACCGGATCGCCGAAAAGCTGTCCGCCAGCACCGAGAGCCCGGCGATGCCGCCGGCCATCGTGCGGACGATATCTTCGTCGTGCAGCGCCATTTCAATCCGCTCATAGCAGTACTTGTCGTGCATGTAGTGGATGATGTTCAGCGTATCGATATAGAGCTTTGCAAGCCAGTCGGTGATCTCCTCGAAATTCCGCATGACCTCGTCGTAGTCGATATACTCGCCGCCGCCGAGGAACGGAATCGCCGGGCCGATCTGCTCGTTGTTACACTTCACGTCACGGCCGCCGTTGATCGCGTAAAGCAGCGCCTTCGCAAGGTTGCAGCGCGCGCCGAAGAACTGCATCTGCTTGCCGATCCGCATGGCCGAGACGCAGCAGGCGATGCCGTAGTCGTCGCCGAACTTGACCCGCATCAGGTCGTCGTTCTCGTACTGGATCGACGAAGTCCCGATCGAAATGTCGGCGCAGAACTTCTTGAAATTCTCCGGCAGTTTCACGCTCCACAGCACGGTCAGGTTCGGTTCCGGCGCGGGACCGAGGTTCACGAGCGTGTGCAGGAAGCGGTAGCTCATCTTCGTGACCATGTGCCGCCCGTCGAGCGACATGCCGCCGACCGACTCGGTCACCCAGGTCGGGTCGCCGCTGAACAGCTCGTCATAAGCCGGAGTCCGCAGGAAACGGACGATCCGCAGCTTCATGATGAAGTGGTCGACGAACTCCTGAATCTCCTCTTCCGTATATTTCCCGCCCGCCAGGTCGCGCTCGGCGTAACAGTCGAGAAAAGTCGAGATGCGGCCGATCGACATCGCCGCGCCGTTCTGCTCCTTGACCGCGGCCAGATAGCCGAAGTAGAGCCACTGGATCGCCTCTTTCGTATCCTGCGCCGGGCGCGAGATATCGAAGCCGTATTTGGCGGCCATCGCCTTGAGCTCGCCGAGCGCCTTGATCTGCTCGGCGATCTCCTCGCGCTTGCGGATCATATCCGAATCCATCACGTCGGCGACCGCCTCGCGCTTCGCCTGCTTCTTCGCTTCGATCAGGAAATCGACGCCGTAGAGCGGCACGCGGCGGTAGTCGCCGATGATCCGGCCGCGCCCGTAGTTGTCCGGCAGCCCGGTGATGACGCCGGCGTGGCGCACCTTCTTCATCTCGTCGGTGTAGACGTCGAACACGCCGTCGTTGTGGGTCTTGCGGTATTCGAAAACATGTTCGACGGCCGGATCCATCTTCCGCCCGTAAGCTTCGAGCTCGGTGTGGATGAGCCGGAAGCCGCCGAACGGCATGATCGCCCGCTTCAGCGGAGCATCGGTCTGAAGCCCGACGATCGTCTCAAGCTCCCGGTCGATGTAGCCGGCCTCGTGCGAGGTGATGGTCGAAATGGTCTTCTCGTCGATGTCGTAAACGCCGTTGCGCTCGCGTTCCAGCTTCATGCGCTCCGACAGAATACGCCACAGTTCGAGCGTCCGCTCCGTCGGCGGCGCAAGGAAATCCCGGTCGCCGTCGTACGGAGTGTAGTTGTTCTGAATAAAATCTCTGACATTGACTTCGGCAGTCCATGCGCCGTTCTTGAAATCCATGAAGAAATCCGCCTCTCTCAAAAAAACGATAATGGTTATCGGATTTAATATATCATGAATTCCGGAGTTTTCAATTGCCCGGCCGGACTTTTCCGGGATATTTCAATCCGCGGAGGCGGCCGGATATTCGTTGCAGAGATAGCAGATTTTCTCTTCGTCCTCGTCGATGCCGGGGAAGCGGTTGCCGCCGTGGATGAAGACATTGTCCGAAATATCGTCGCAGACGCTGGAGACCTCGCCGGAGACGCCGTAGCGCTCACCGTCGATCAGGATTCCGTCCGGCCCCTCCCCCCAGAACTGGTGGATCGTGCCGGGCACGAGGCAGATGCTCTCGCCGGGCTTGAGCCGGACGCGCGAACCGGACGGGATCGTGCGCGAAATACCGTCCACTGCGACCGTCAGGCTGCCGCCCGCCGGATTGCCGTCCGGATCGGAGGCGGTCAGCTCAAGGACGATGAACCCTTTCCCGCGATTGATGATATCCTCGCGCTTGCTGCGGTGGAAGTGGGCCGGCGCGCACTGAAAATCGGGGTCGAGAATGAACTTCTCGGCATAGCTTTTCGGGTAACGCGGATCGTTGCGGCGGCCGTTCCGCAGCGTGAAAAGCGTGCGGCCGGTCTTCCGGAAATCGCCGGAACCGAAGTCGGTCACATCCCACCCCAGCATGCAGTCGCGGATCTCGTCGCACTCGTGCCCGGCGCGGTCCCACTCCGCCACGCTGCGGAAGGCGAACTCCGGCAAGTGCAGCCCGTTGGCGGCGAATACCCGGCGGGCGATTTCGATGCTTCGGTTGATTTCGGAACGTTTCAGCATGATCACAAACTCCATATCTTGTTCAATTCATGAAGTATATCACCGGAATCCCCCTTTTTCAAGCCCCGGAGGCGCGCGGCCAGATATCTGCGGACGATCCGCAGTTTGCGGCGCGGCAGCGCATGCCAGACTCCGGCGAGCATACCGGCCAGGTGAGCGGCGGCGGCCGGCTCGAATTCCGTCCCCGGAACAAACAGCGTCTCGCCGGACGCCAGCTCGAAAACCGCCTTCCCGGCGATTCCGGCCAGGACAGCGGCCGATGCCCGACGCAGCGTCCCTCCGCCGGAGCGGATGAAGTCAACCGCGAGTGCGGCCGCCAGCGCGCAGCCGATTCCGGAGGAGCCGCAATAGAGGTCGTAGCCGCGCCCGAAGACGGCGACTCCGGCGCCGCACCAGAGCAGCGAAGCGAGAAAAAGCCGGCAGAAGAAAAGTTCGCCGCGCCGGATGGCGAGCATCGTCCCGACCGCCAGCACCACCGCGCCGTCCCAGGCGAAATGGTCCCAGCCGAAGTGAACGAAGTGACAGCCGAGCATCCGCCATCCCCCGGGGAACAGCGCGGCCCCCGGACGGAACATCATGGCCGCGCCGATCGACGGAAACGCCATGACGAGCGCCATCAGCGCAACCGCCGCGAGCGGCAGGCGCGCCGCATTGACGATCCGGTTCGCCAGCGCCTCGTTCCGTTCCAGCCAGTAGAGCGCATAGCAGGCCGCCGGCATAATGGTGACCGCCACGGCAAGCGGCGCAACCGTCAGCCCGAACGCTCCGGAGGCGGTTCCGCTGCCGGCCAGATGCCGGTTTGCGAAAGCGAGCGCGAACCAGCCGGCCGCGACCGGGGCAAAACGCACTGCCGCCGGGATTCCGGAGCGGCAGAACTTCGTCAGCAGCAGCGACATGCCGACCGCGGGGAGCACGGAGACCGCCAGCAGTACGACCCCGTACCAGTGTGCCGCCAGTCCGTAAGGCGGCAAGGCGAAAAACGAAGCCGCAGCGGCGTAAGTGAAGAGCTCGACAATCGACTTTTTCATAAGAATCCTCCGTTTCCTTCCACCCGCTTACCGCCTGCTGCAAAGAGCGATACAGCCGGCAACCCCGAGCACGATGACGAACAGGGCAGGAACCGGCGCGATCGCCCCGCCGCCGAGTCTCGGCGCGGAGAGCTTGAAGAGGTTGTTTTCCCCGCCGTTCGACCGGCAGTCGAGCGGCGGGTTCCCCGCGGCCGGAATATCGACGCGGTAATTCTTCACCGGCTCCTGAGAGCGGCGGCTCTGCGCCCGGTGTTCGGCGGCAGTGCGCACGGCGTTGCGGCGCTCGATGCCGTACGCCCGGAACGCCTCGTCGGCGAGGACCGCCATCGAGGTTTCGCCGGTCACCAGCTGATAATCGATCCCGAGCTGGCGGATGACCGGCTTCGCCTCGTCGGCCGGAAGCACGCCGGAATTCTTCAGATCCTCGAAGAGTTCGATGCGATCGAGCGCCCAGAGCCGTTCAAGCTCGGGATTGTCCTCATCAACGTCCGGCAGCCGGACCCGGCAGCGGGAGGTCTCCTCGCGGCCCGAAATCTTCGCGGTCATGGTGAACTCCGCCTCGCCGCCCGCCGCATAGCGCCCGAACGCCACAAGCTGCCGGCCGCGATAGAGCTTTTTCGCCCCGGCATGGTTCACGTCGAAGGTCTTGACGCCGGAAAGCGAAAGCTTCACATCGTGCAGCGCCTCGTAGATGACCTTCTCCTTCGCCAGCGCAATCTGCCCGATGATGTCGTCGGAGTTCGACACGCCCGCATAGAAACCGCCGGAGGCATCGCAGATGGTCCGCATCAGCGGCCAGTTCGCGCTGTTGCCCATCAGGAACCCGAAGACGCGGATGTCCTTTTGCCGCATCAGCTTCGCGAATTCTTCCGGCCGGACTTCGCCGGTATTGGTCACTGCGTCGGTCACGAGTATGAGGCTAGTCACGCGGTCCGCGTCGATGCCGCCGAGGGCGGTGCGGATACCGGCCTCGAGATTGGTCGAACCGTTCGCCTTGAGCTCGGAGACGCGGCGCGTCCACTCCCGGATGGCGTCCGGCGAAGCGGCGACCCAGCCGCGGGTCACTTCCCGCGACTGCTGGTTGAAGGTCACGATGCGGAACCGGTCGTTCCCGCGCATCGAGCCGATGCTCTGCGCCACGCCGTCGCAGAGCGTCCGGAGCTTGTCGCCGTGCATGCTGCCCGACACGTCGAGCACGAAAATGTAGTCGGCGCCGCAATCGAGCCGCCGCAGGTCGGTTCCGGGAGTCAGGACCATCATGAAAGTGCCGGGTTTTCCGGCGGCGCGGTACGGTACGACTTCAAGCCGCCCCGGCAGCTCGGCGAGCTGATAATAAAAGACGAAGTCCCGGCCGAGTTCGCTGCCGAGTTCATATTCGAGCTCGGCGGCGCCGTCCGCAAGCGCGAGTTTCTCGGAGAGCGGGCGCAGGTTCGGCGTCCGTACCGAAGTCAGCGGCCAGGCCGATTTGACGGTCATCCGGAGCGTGGCCTTCGTTTCGACCCGGCTGCTGCCGCTCCAGAAATCAGCCGCCGCCGCATCCCGCGTGTTCCCCTCCTCGAGCGGATAGACATAGCGGACCACGCCGGTATCGGCCGCAAGCGGCTGATAGTAGACGAAGCGGACCAGCGCCTCCTCCTGCGGCTTCAGGTTCGCAACCGAAAAGCGGAAGTCGTAAAACGCCTGCTTCCCGGCCAGCGCCGCGCTGTTTCCCCTCTCCTTCTCTTCGTCGTAGACTTGCTTCGCCTCCTCCTTCGCCAGAACTTCACCATTGATGGTGCGCTCGCCGATCTGCACGAAAACCTCGGAGAGGCTGGCGGAGCTCGGCACAGGGAACGCATAAACCGCCTCTACCGTCTCCGCGTTCGGATTCCGGAAACGCTGGGTCACCTCGGTCATCGCAAAACCGTTGTTGATCACGACCCGGACGTCGTGGCTCAGAATCTCGGCGGGCTTCTGTCCCGACCCGGCCGGAGTCAGCGTTCCTGCCGCCATTGCGGACGAGCAGGCCATGACCAGCGCCGAGAGCATTCCGAAGCATCTGCATTTCTGTTTCATCGTTCAATCCTTTCTGTTGTTTCGGGAACTTGCCAACAGAACAGCAAACGGCGTGCCAAATATGGAGATAAGCACATAACCATCTGGAATCCAGAAGAATCGGCAAAGAATCGTCTCTCCTGCCATCGATCCGGAGAAAAACATTTTATGCACAACGCTTGACATTTCATGTACAGATGCTATCGTATTCCGGAAACACGGAGAGGAATATGAAACTGTACACCGAAGCCGAAGCGCCGCTGCTGCGGGCGATCGGGAAGCTCAATTACACGAATCCGTTCACCCCGGAACGACTCGAGCTCGAGGAGATCATCCTCGGCCGTCCCCCTGCCCCGGAACGCCGGGTCTGGAACATGCACGACGGATTGCGCGGCACCCGCGAAGACGTCTCCGAGCTCGGCCGGCTCGTCGAACACTGGGCGCTTGAGCTGCGCCGGCGCGCCGATGCGCCCGGTGTCGAACTCGACGCCCGCGCCCGGGACATCGCCGAACCGGTGGTCATCTACCACCTGTTCGAAAAATACCGCGCGGAGATGACCGGGCAGATGCTGCGGAATCCGGAGGAGACCCGTTTCGACTGCTACGAAAAGTTCGCTGCCGACTTCGACCATTTCCTCTCCCGGCCCGGCCGGAGACTCCGGTGCAGCTACGACCCGGAGCGGACATTTGCGATCTACTTCCAGATCCACCGCGCCTTCCACCACATCTTCGATTTCATCATCGGCGGCACGCTCGAAGCCGGCAAACTGCGCGCCGGAATCTGGCAGTCGCTCTTCACAGTGGATATCTACCGCTACCACCGCGCGCTCTACGACCGCATGCAGGAGATCAACACGCTGATCACCGGCGAATCCGGCACCGGCAAGGAGCTGGTCGCCCGGGCGATCGCGCTTTCGCAGTATATTCCGTTCGATGCGAAAAGCCGGAAATTCCGTACCGCCTACCCGGACTGCTTCCGGCCGGTCCACCTTTCCGCCCTGCCGCAGACCATGCTGGAGTCGGAACTCTTCGGCCATCGCAAAGGAGCCTACACCGGAGCGCTGGCGGACCGGATCGGCTACCTCGAAGCGTGCGATCCCTCCGACGCGGTCCTGCTCGATGAAATCGGCGAAATCAACGCCGAAGTGCAGGTCAAGCTGCTGCGCGTGCTCCAGACCCGCCGTTTCCAGCGGCTCGGAGACAATGCCGAGCGCGAATTCGCCGGCAAAATCATCGCCGCGACCAACCGCGACCTCGCCGGGGCGTGCCGCGAGGGCGTGTTCCGTCACGACCTTTATTACCGGCTGTGCAGCGACGTGATCCGCACGGTTCCGTTGCGCGACCTGACCGGCGGGGAACCGGGCGAACTCGAAAAATTCGTCGACATCACCGCGGCACGGCTGCTCGGCGAGGAGGAAGCGAAACGCTTCGTGCCTGAAGCGATGGAGTGGATCGTCCGCAATCTCGGCAGCGCTTACCCGTGGCCCGGCAATGTACGCGAACTCGAGCAGTGCGTCCGCAACCTCGTAATCCGGGGCTGCTACACGCCGGGAGATGCACAGCAGAGCGGCGGCACCGAGCTGGAAAACGCTCTCGGACGCTGCGGCCTGACGGCCGAGGAGCTCATGCGCCTCTATGTGAAAGTCGCGGTCCGCCGCTCCGGCAGCCGTCTCAAAGCCGCCGGGCAGCTCGGGCTCGACCGCCGCACCGTCGCGCGTTACCTGGCCGGGGAAACTCCCCGGTCTTAGAGCCTATCCCTGAATAAGCTCTCAGGCCGGTTTACTTTTTCAGGTGTTCGCCGAAAAACCGTTCGAGCCTGTCGAACGGAATCGCGTTTCTGCCGCCGCCGTCATAAAGATCGGTATGGGACGCTCCGGGGACGATCAGCAGCTCCTTGTTGTCGCGATAGTCCGTGTAGGAGGACATGTCCCGGTAGGCGTCCTCGCTGAAATAGCGCGAATGCGCCTTCTCGCCGTGAATCAGCAGCACCGCCGCCCGGATCTCCCTGGAGTACGCGAGAATCGGCTGATTCAGGAACGACATCGTGCCCGTCACCGTCCAGCCGTCATTGGAATTTCCCGACCGCTCGTGGTAACCGCGCGGCGTCTTGTAATAGTCGTAATAATCCTTCACGAATTCCGGCGCATCCGCCGGGAGCGGTTCGACCACTCCGCCGCCCTGTTCGTAAAATCCCTGCGCATATTCCTTTGTGCGCTGCGCATTCAGTTTCCGCCGCATTTCATGGCGGGATTTTTCGTTATCGGCGGCGTCGAAATACCCGTTTGCGCTCACACGGCTCATGTCGTACATCGTGGAGGCGACCACGGCCTTGATCCGCGTATCCAGCGCCGCCGCATTCAACGCGAGACCGCCCCAGCCGCAGATGCCGAGAATGCCGATCCGTTCGGGATCGACGTTCGGCCGGGTGGAGAGAAAATCAACCGCAGCCTGAAAATCCTCGGTATTGATATCCGGCGAAGCCATCCGGCGCGGGACGCCGCCGCTCTCGCCCGTGAACGACGGATCGAAGGCGATCGTAAGGAAACCGCGTTCCGCCAGAGTCTGGGCATAGAGTCCGCTGCACTGTTCCTTGACCGCTCCGAACGGACCGCTCACGGCGACGGCGGCGAATTTGCCGTCCGCGTTTTTCGGCTCATACAGATCCGCCGCCAGCGTAATGCCGTAACGGTTGACGAACGTGACCTTGCGATGGTTCACCCGATCGCTTTTCGGAAAGGTTTTGTCCCACTCCTGCGTGAGTTCGAGTTTTCGGGGAGTAATGGCATTGTTCATGATTTTCGTCCTTTGATTTTCTGCGTGAAGAACAGCGGCAGACAGCAGCGTGCCGGCCAGAAGAGCAATCGTTTTCTTTTGCATATCCAGATTCCTATGTTCCAAACTTGCCGTTTCTTCGGCCCCGGTATTCAGGACCCGTCGCCCAAAAGCTTCGGAGGTGATGCGGAAGCTCCTCTGCCGGAACTCCTTTCAAGCGTACCACCTCCTTTCGCTTTCCCTGAGATTCAATTTACAACAGGATACGAAAATAGCAAATACTTATTTTCAACAACATGACATGCCTGAAAAGCATTTCACACGATAGACACAGAGAAGGAAATGCAGAAGAAATGCGAAGAATACCGGCAGACCGGAACGGAAAAACAATCAGAAGCAATGATACGCTTTCCGGCAGGAACGGTACCGCAATGCGAAGCGAGCCCTTCGCCCAATCACAGTTTCATCATTTCCGCCGGAATCGGAATCAGGCAGAATGGATGACCGGCCGGATCGAGGAACACCCGCCAGTCCCCGGAAAATTGCACCGGAGCCAACTTCGCACCGCAACGCTCGGCGAGACGGCTTTTTTCCTCCAATTCCTCCGGCGAGCCCACATAAAAATCCAGATGGGTCATCTGCTGCTGTCGTCCGGTCTCCGCCGGCCATACCGGAGATTGATATCCGGAGACCTCCTGAAACACCAGCGGCGTATTCTTCCAGGCCGGATCATTGACGATCACCCAGCGGTCTTCGGCGGTCTCCTGAACACTCTTATCCCATCCGAGAAATTCCGCATAAAAATCGGCCAGCGCCCCGGCATTCCCGCAGTCCATCACGATCGCTCCCAGTTTCATATTTGCACAGCTCCTCTGAATGTTGCCCAGGAGGCACTTTTCCCGCACCGCCGCAAGTTTCGGCCCGAAGGTAATTTAGCATTGCGGCAGGATTTTTTCAACCGGCCGTTCCGATCGCGGCTGTTTCAACAAATCTTTCCGAAAACACTTGACAAATATACTTCTATATAGTAATTTATTATACAGAAACAAACCATATCGAAACAGATATCAGCAGCACCGCGTACCGGAGAGTTGCGGAAACAAGCTGAACCGGACGCAATCATAAACCAGGAAAGGATTTCACCGTGGAACTCTATGAAGCCATTCAGAAACGCCGTACCGTTCGCGACTTCTCGACCAAACGCGTACCGGATGATGTACTGAACCGCATTCTGGAAGCCGGAGTGAAAGCTCCATCGCATGATCATGCGCGCGACTGGCACTTCGTTGTCCTCCGCGACCCGAAGCGCATCGCCGAAGTGCTGAAACACGTCAACAGCGGCGCGGAAGTCCAGACAGACATCATCAATCACTGGGAGACGGCGACGGAATGCCAGAAGTCCATGTATTACGATGCACTTCCGAAGCAGGTGAAGATGCTTTCGCAAAGCCGGTGCCTGATTCTGCCGCTCTTTCGGGGCGGAACCGATCTGATGGCGCCGCGAGACATCAGTTCCCTGAATTCATTCGCATCGATCTGGTGCCTGATTCAGAATATCCTGCTGGCCGCGACCGCCGAAGGCCTGAGCTGTGCATTGCGCATTCCGATCATGAATGAGGAGGCTTACGTCTTGAAAACGATCCATGCGCCGGAGGGCTACCGGATGCCGTGCTACCTTGCCGCAGGGTACTCGGCCCCGGACGCCAGAATCATTCAACAGCAGGATATTCCATTCTCTGCCCGGCTTCATGCCGAAACCTGGTGATCGCAACGTCTTTCACACTTGCCCCGTCCGCCGGGGCAATCCCGCAAGGCGACACACAAAAGCCCGGCTGTTTCAGGCAGCCGGGCTTTTGCAGCCATGCCGAAGATTACTTGTTGGCCAGCTCGAACTTCTTCATGAATTCGACCAGCGCCTTGACGCCTTCGATCGGCATCGCATTGTAGATGCTCGCGCGGCAGCCGCCGACGAGACGGTGGCCTTTCAGCTCGGTCAGACCGTTCTCCTTCGCTTCCTTCACGAAAGCGGCGTCGAGCTCTTCGCTCGGCGTGCGGAAAACGACGTTCATGATCGAACGATCCGCCTTCGCCACCGGGCTCTTGTAGAAGGAGGAGTTGTCGAGGAAATCGTACAGATAGGCCGCCTTCTCCTCGTTGATCTTCTCCATCGCCGCGAGGCCGCCCTGCTCCCTGACCCAGTCGGTCACCAGCGCGAGCATGTAGATCGCGAAGGTCGGCGGCGTATTGAACATCGAATCGTTCTCGATGTAGGTGCTGTAACGCAGCATGGTCGGAACCTTGCTGTCGTCGGTGCGGGCCGCAAGATCCTTGCGGAGAATCACCAGCGCCATGCCGGAGGGCCCGAGGTTCTTCTGGGCGCCGGCGTAAACCATGCCGAAGTCATTGATATCGAACGGACGGGACATGATGTCGCTCGACATGTCCGAAAGCATCGGCACACCCGGCGTCGGCTTCGGCAGCTTCGTGAAGCGGGTGCCGGCGATCGTATTGTTGCTCGTGATGTGCAGATAAGCCGCGTCGGCCGTGCGCTTCCACTCGGACTCGGCCGGAATATGATCGTACTTCGTCTCCTTGCTCGACGCGACGACGTTGACCGAACCGAACATCTTCGCTTCCTTCAGCGCCTTCGAGCTCCAGACGCCGGTGTCGACGTAATCGGCGACGCCGCCGTTCAGGAAGTTCATCGCCAGCATCGCGAACTGCATGCTCGCGCCGCCCTGAATGAACAGCACAGCATAATCGTCGGAGACGTTCAGAAGTTCGCGGACATTCGCCTCGGCACGGGCCAGAACCGGCTCGAAAAGCTTGCCGCGGTGGGAGAGTTCCATAAGTCCGCTGCCGCTGTTCTGATAGTTGGTGAATTCGGCCTGGGCCTTTTCCATGACCGCCTTCGGCAGCATCGCCGGACCGGCCGCAAAGTTATAGATCTTCATGTTGATGAACCCTCCTGAAATTGTTTAGAGCGTGTTCTTATTAAAATATCACGGAATTGCACCTTTTGCAAGCTCACTTCGATCATTTAATATCGAATCGGCGCCATCGCCGTGATCCGGTTGGTCAGAAATCCGCGCACGCCTTCCCGGGCGAGCCGGACCGCTTCGGCCGGATCGTCGCAGAAAAACAGGTTCTCGCGCAGTCCGAGCTCGCGGCAGAGCGCGACCGTTCCGGCGGTCACCGTCTCTCTGACCGGCTGCACGAAGCGGCAGCCGAGTTCGCGGCAGAGCCGCAGCGCCTCGGGGGTCGAACGGTTCTCCCAGCCCGGCAGGAAACAGATTTCGATTCCGGCATCGAGTTCGCGCACCCGGTCGAACTGCTCGCGGTTGTTGATTGACAGATAGCCGCGGTCGTACATCCCGTAAGCGCGATAGAGCCGGCAGATCTCGCGCAGGACATCGTCGGATTTCGCATAGATCTGGATATTCATCAGCGTCCGGCGTGAAAATGCCGCCAGCACCTCCTCGAAAGTCGGAACGGTTACGCCTTCCATCCGCGGCTCGTCGAAGCGCTCCGCCCCGACCGCATAAGAAGCATTGAGGCGCTTGATTTCGGCCAGCGTCAGCTTCTCTGGTTCGCCCTTCCCGTTCGTAGTGCGGTCGAGCGTCGCATCGTGCAGAACGATCGGAATCCCCTCGCTGCTCGCGCGCAGGTCGAATTCGATGAGGTCGCACCCGGCCGCAACCGCCCGTTCGAAGGCCGGCAGCGTGTTATCCGGGCAATCGGCCGAAGCGCCGCGGTGCGCGGTCAGGATCACATGGTCCCGATCCTTGTGGAGTTCCGTCAGGTTCGCATACTTTTTCTGCATCTCTTTTTCTCCCCGGAATTGGTTTCTGCAAACGCGTCGAGCACGCGCCGGACCCGGTCGACGCCGGGAAAATCCCGGAAGCGGAACAGCCGTCCGGCCAGTGCCGGATGGTCCGTTTCCAGAACCTTCCACGCCGCATCATCAGCCAGAGCGCGGTCGACGCCGACCAGCAGCTGCATGTCGGGCTTCTGCTCCAGAAGCGCAAGCCGCCGGTCGAGCTGGCCGCGGTGCCAGCGGTGGAACAGCTCCAGGTGAATCGTGCGCCCGTCAGCCTCGCGCCGGAACGACAGATCCGGAAAGACGATCTCCTGCCCGCCGCCGTCGAGGAACGGCGATTCGCCGACGATCTTCCAGTCTGACACCTGCTCTCTGAAGAGCTTGTGAAACATCCGGATCTCCTCCGGCACATAGCTTGAGAAGTTCCGGTAGTGCGAAACGAGGCCGCAGCCCTGGTCGAGCTTCAGCGCCCCCGCGCGCCCGTCGAGCCTGATCTCCGCCGAAAGGCTCCAGCTCTCCAGATTGACCAGGGCCGGAAAAAACGCGGCGAGCTGAAGCGCATATTTGCGGGTGTTCGCAAAGATCGAAAACGGCCCCGATATCTTCATGCCGACCGCAACCTTCCCCTTCCCTTTCGGCTTCAGGCGGCGGATCTCGGCCAGCAGCCGGAAAAAGCGCAGATATTTGAAGAGCCGCCGCAGTTCGGCCGGATTCGAATCCGCCGCCGTCACCTCAAGATCGTCCGCATAGACAAGCAGCCCCTGCACCAGGGCGATATTGTAGCGGTGCAGAAGTTCGGCCGGATAGAGCGGCCGCCAGCCGGTCAGCCGCTCGTTGTCCGGCAAATCCCCGTAGATGTCGGAGGCCATGAACTCTCCGGCCCCTTCCCGGGCCAGCAGCGCTTCGCGGTAGGCTTCGATGCTGCCGCCGGCGCCCGGAAGCGCCGCGGCGGCCGCTTCGAACAGTCTCCGGCGCTCAGCCGGATAATCGACGGAACGCACAGGGTCGAACGAACAGCGGTCGAGAATCAGCTTGTTGAGTCCGGCTGCCAGTTTCGGGTCGCGCGCGCCCTTCAGCAGAACATCGACCAGCTCTTCCTGCTCGGCCCGGCGCATCCGCGACCCGACCGCGCCCTCGTAGGCGGCCAGAAGCTCGGAGGCGAACTCGACGAGCTTCGGCTCGGCCGGATCGACGAAGGCGGGGCGGAAACCGCTCCGCCGCTGAAACCGCAGAAGCTCGCGCGTCAGCATGGGTTCTCCGGCAGGTCGTGAAAAAACGGCAGGAGTTTCGCCAGCAGCGCCGGATTGGCCGCGATCACTCCCTCCTCCGGGTAGCGGAAACCGCCGTGCAGGTCGCGGACCAGAGCGCCCGCCTCTTCGGCGATCAGCGCGCCCGCCGCCACATCGTAGGGCTGAAGCGCCATTTCCCAATAGGCGTCATAGACGCCCGCGCCGGTCATGGCCAGATCGAGCGCGGCCGAGCCGCAGCGCTTGATGTCGCGCAGATGCGGAACGATCCGGGCGAAATATTCGATGTTGTTCACCCTGCGCCCGAGCCGGACGCAGCCGAAGCCGGTCACGCAGGCCGCCTCATCGAGCGCCGAACAGCGTGCGGTATGGATCGGCTCGTCATTCAGCCGCGCTCCGCCGCCGCGCTCCGCCGCAAACAACAACCCGAGCGCCGGAGCGTAAACCACGCCCGCCGTCGTGCGGCCGCCTTCGCAATACGCGATCGAAATCGAGAAATACGGATGATGTTTGATGAAGGACTGCGTACCGTCGATCGGGTCGATCACCCAGGTGTGTTCCGCATGCATCCCGCTTCGGCCGGACTCCTCGCCGAAAACGCCGTGCCCCGGAAACCGTTCCCGGATGCGGCTGACGATCAGTTCTTCGACCGCGACATCCGCCGCCGAAACCATATCCTTCGGCGACGCCTTGGCGTGAACGTCGTTCGGACGGACGCCGTCGAAGTACTGCATCGCCGTGCGGCCCGCCTCACGCGCAACCGCCTTGATGAAATCAAGCATAGATTCTCCCATGTTCCCCGAAAAGCTGCCACCCTTCCTCCTTCGCCGAGGCTGCGGATGATACTTTTCGGGGGCCCCGCTCTACGGTGCTCCGTGCGGCTCCGCCGTACTCACGCCTTCGAGAAAGGCATTGTTAATATTTCGATGGTATTGACATACCATCTCCTTTTACCGGCCCCCGGCCGCGGGCCTCCATCGTCTCAGCATGGTTTTTATCTTGTTGCCGACGGCGTAATCGAACGCCGTCCTGCCGGAACGGTCCTTGATCCGCGGATCGGCGCCGCGCTCCAGAAGCAGGGAGACAAGCTTCTGGTTTTCCTTCTCCGCCACCGCGATATGCAGCGGCGTCCTGCCGGCGGAATCGGTCAGATTCGGATTCGCGCCGTAATTCAGCAACAATTTCAGCGCCCCTTCCCGGCCGCGTTCGCGCCGTTTTTCGAACGGTTCCTGGTCCTGCTGCTCTTTCGGGCTGAACCGGATGATCCGGTACGGCCGGGTCCGAACGACGAGATGCAAAATCCGGGTATAATCCCCGAGCCGCGGAAAATCATAAAACCCCTTCACATTCGGATCGGCCCGGTTTTTCAGGAGGAATTCAATCGCCCTCGTCTGGTCCGGCCGTTCATTGACCAGCTCGGCCAGCGGCGTACCGAACGAATTGTTCGGCGTGTTGATATCGAATCCGTATTTCAGCAGGACCCTGATTTTCGGAATGCCGTCGTCTCCGGCCATCTTGATGCAGTAATTCGCATCGAGATTCTCGAATGAAGCGCCCCAGTCCAGCAGGGTTTCGGCAAAACGCAGGTCGGAAACCTCCAGCGCCGCGGTGAAAATCGTCGTGTTTCGCCCGCTCCGGCCGCGCACGCCCGGTCCCAGATAAAGACCGGCCGACGGCGAACCCGCCTCCAGCTCTTTCTTGAAACCGGCGAAATCATTGTCCGCCAGCGCCTGGGAAAGAGCCGTCAGCCGGTCATCGATCAATCTCTGGATCTTTCCGACATTTTCCCCGCTGTCCCAGAACAGCAGCATCTCGTTGCTCACGCCATAGGACAGCATTTTCGGGCGCGTTTTCACGCCGATTTTCTGAAGATAGACGAAAGGCTCCTCCAAGGCGCCGTGCCGCTCCATCAGTTTCCGGCTCAGCCAGCGCCCTCCCCTTTCGAGCGAATCCGCCCGCACCGTGCCGAAACAGAATCCCAGCGCCAGAACCAACACCGGCAGAAACGGCTTCACAAAACACCCTCTTGTCATTTCGCGTTCCGGCGGCGCGGCTCAAGTGCGATCAGGTTGACTGTGATGCCCCAGGCGTCTTCGGGCTTCATGACCTTCTTCTCATGCTCGGCGCCCCAGCTGTCGGAGTAGATGATCTCCCCGGTTTTCGTGTTGTAGCCGGTGATGATCCGCATATGCATGCCGAACTCCGAACCGCCGCTGCCGCCGACGCCCGGAAAGATGAAGGTCGACCAGCAGAGCGGAATCCCCTCGTCGATGTTCTCCTTCACCGCCTCGAGGAAATCCCTGTTGTCGCCTTTGTCTTTTTTGCGGAGCTCCCGGAACACCTTGAAATCGAGCGACTTCATCAAAGCGCCGTAAGACAGGTATTTCGTCCGGTCGACGATATAGACATAGTCGTTGAAATCGATCTTCTTAAGCTTCATCCGGCGGGCGATCGTATTGTAGCTGTTGATCATGCCCTTGAAATCGCTGTAGGTGTCGAGATCGCTGTACTGATAGAGTTTCCTGTAACGGATTCCGAGCTTGACCTGGTTGCCCTCGAGCACCTCGACGATCTTGTTGATGTTCGTACCGCGCTGCGCGTCGGATTCGGCCAGCTTGGCGATCATGTGCTGGTCGATGTTCGAACCGTAATAGCGCAGAATCCGTTCGACCGTCGCCGCGACGCAATACCCCTTCGCCCCCTGGTCCACCATCGGAACGGTCATGTAGCGCGAACCGTCCTCATCGTTGATCAGTCTCTTGTCGAGCTCCGAAGTTGCGACCGTGGTCTTCAGCCCCTCACGGAGCGATTTCGGCGCGCCGCCGGCAGGAAAGAAGTCGATGGCCAGAAACTCCGGTACGCTCCGGGTATAACTCCAGCGCATGACCACATCATACGCATCCGTGCGCCACACCTTGGAACGAATCCGCGAGCCTTCGACCGAAACGTTCTGCGTCTGAGGAACATTTTCCCGGCCGGCGAGACCGGCCAGCCGATTTTCGGCAGCGTCCAGCAGCGCATCGAACGTTTTCTTCGGAATCTCCCCGGCATCTCCCCGATTGTAGACGGAGACGTTCAGTTCGCAGATCTTCTCATCCTTCACGTCGATAATGACTTCCAGCACACGTCGCCCGAACAGCGTCAGCGGCGCCCGATTTTCCCTCACGTTATAACGCAGACGCGTCCTGCCCTGATCCATCCAGACGAACAAATCCGGATAATTCTTCATCACGGTCTGGCCGGACATCTTCCAGAGCTCGGCGCGCGCATCGATCAGCCCGTCCAGCTCGGCCGCATATGCGGCCAGCATCGCAAAAACGGCAAACAGAAAAACCAGAAATTTCTTCATGACCGGATTCCTTCCCTCCCGGAACCTTGCAATCTCTTCTAGCTCGTCAGCAGCATCGACTCGCTGACTTCGTAAACCAGCGGTTCACCGGCCAGATAGCGCCTGAGCTCTTCGATCATATAGTCGGCCATGCGGTGAACCTCGTCATTGATCGAACCGGCGATATGGGTCGAGAGCCTGACGTTCGGCAGCGTATAAAGCTTCGAGCCGTCCTCGGGGGGTTCCGGGTGCATGACGTCAAGCAGCGCCGTCAGGTCCGGCCGCTTCTCAAGCACCTCGATCAGCTCCGCTTCGTTGACCTGCGCGCCGCGCCCGGTATTGATGAAAACGGCCCCCTCGCGCATCGACGCAAAAAGCTTTCCGTTCAGGACGCCGATGTTGTCGCTGCGGTTCGGCAGGTGGTTGCTGACTACGAACGCCTTCGAAAACGCCTCCTCGAGCGAAACGGTGCGCCGCTCGGCGCGGGACGGGATGATGATGACGTTGACGTTGTTCTGTTCGAGCATCTTCTTCGTCAGCGTGGCGATCGCCCCGGCGCCGATCAGCGCGACGGTCTCCCCGTAACAGCCGGGGCCGGCCATCGCATGCGCCTTCGCCCAGTCGTCCCGGCATTTGATGCTGCGCGTGTTGCGGAAATATCCCTTGAGTCCGAGCATGATCTGCGCCGTGCAGAACTCCGCGACCGGAATCGCGTTGGCCTGCCAGGCGCTCAATACCTTGATGTTGCGTGCGAAAAGCGGACGGGCGAAGCCGTCGGTCGCCCCGGCCGCATAAAAAACGGCCTTCAGCTTCGGCAGACGGGCCAGCTGCTCCGGCGTGAGGGCGGGCATTCCCCAGGTCGAGAAAAAGAGCTCGACATCCCCGAGCTCCCCTTTCTCCAGCGCCTCTTCATGGAAGACGCCGGGACGGAGATCGGTCAGACGGCCGATCTCCGCAATTTGTTCCGGCGTATAGACATACTTGACACTTTCTTCGTTCCTGCAAAAAAATACGGCATGCGGTTTCATGTTGATTCCTGAACATTACATGTAGTTGAATACCATGGTATACAATGTAGCACGAAACCGTCAGGAATCAAACCCGAAACCGCAAAATCTGCCCGCCGACCGGACAGATTTCAGTTTTTCCGCCGAAATCGGGCATGCCTACAAATGCATGCCTCCAGTCACAGGCAGCTCGATGCCGGTGATGTAGCGCCCGGCCTCCGACGCCAGCAGAAGCGCGGCTCCGGCGCAGTCGCCGGGCTCCCCGAACACGCCGGCCGGAATCTGCCCGAGGATCATGCCGCGGTAGGAGTCGCTCTTCAGCGCCTCCGCGTTGCGGTCGGTCAGGATGACTCCCGGCACGAGGTTGTTCACCGTTACCCCGTGCGGCGCATAGCTTTTTGCGGCGTTGACGGTCAGGCTGACCAGCGCGGCCTTGGTCGCCGAATAGACGGTCAGCCGCGGCGACGGACGGAACTGATTCACGCTGCCGACGATGATGATCCGCCCGTGCTTCCGTTCGCACATCGCGGGCGCGAAAGCCTGGACGAGCCGGAAAGCGGCGCCGACATTGGCCTGAAACTCGCGCAGAAACTCGGCTTCGTCGAATTCGTCGAGCGTCACATAGCGCTGCACGGAAGCATTCAGCACGAGGATGTCGAGCGCCGGAACGGCGTTGCGGACCTGTTCGATCAGGGCTTCGACGCCGGCCGAGTCCGTCAGGTCGCCGGTGACCGGAATGCCGCCGCATGCGCAGGCGGCCTCGCGCAGCACATCGCTCTCCCGGCAGCCGTGCACCAGCACCCGCGCGCCGGCCCGCGAAAACGTTTCCGCAATCGCACGGCCGATGCCGCGGCTTGAACCGGTCACCAGCGCGGTCCGGCCGGAGAGGTCGAACATCGATGAGATAAAGTTGTTCATGCCGTTGCCCGCCTCAGAAGTAGCCGCCCTTTTCAATGATCTCGGCGATGGAATCCCCCTGATGGACCCAGGAGAAAATATCGATTTCGTTGCGTTCGATCCCTTCAGCGCGCAGCAGCACGTCATAGGCGATTTCGCGCGGGATGCACAAGACGCCGTCGATGTCGCCGAAGATGATGTCGCCGGGACGGACGGTCACCTTGCCGATCCGCACCGGAACCTGATAGTGCGTGATCATGCAGCGCCCGAGCGAACCGTTGCTGGTGCGGTACTTGTAAAAAATCGGAAACTTCTGCTCGAGAATCTGCTTCGTGTCGCGGATTCCGCCGGAGATGACCGCGCCGCGGATGCCTTTCGAAATGGCGGTAGCGGTCATCACGCCTCCCCACAGCGAAGCCTCGGTGTCCTCGGAAGTGTCCCAGACGACCAGACCGCCCGGCTTCATTTCGTCGAGCATCTGGGCGCGGAAGGTCATCTCGCCCTCGATCATCACGTTCGGGGCGCTCTTCACGGTGAACGCCTCGCCGCAGACGGTCATCTCGTCGCGCAGCGGCATGATCTCCGACGGCAGATTCTGATTCAGCAGGCACAGTTCGCGCATGACGTCGTTGATGCAGCCGGTATAAAGCTTTTCGTAACGCTCGCAGAGCTCCGTAAGCGGCACCGGGAATTCATTGGCCGGGATGTGCTGGCGGGTCGCGATCAGCCGGTCGAGCTTCATCAGCCCGGCCTCTTTCGCTTTCTGTCTCATGTCCTGCAGTGACGGCATTTTCATTTCTCCTTCGTTATGGTTATGGAATCCGTTGAAGACAGTCCTCATTTGAGATGGCAGATCAGCGACTCCTCACAGCCGTCCGCACCGGCCCAGCTCAGGCGGTAACGGCCCCGGAATCCCCGGAAGGCCGCAAGCGCATCCGCATCAGCCGTGCAGACCGTGTTCGTGCGCCACTCCCGGTTGATGAGGCCGTCGAGCGCGAAATACGAAAGCTTCGGCTCCATGTCGCGCGTGAAGAGGCCGGAAACCGCCGGTTCGCCCGGCGCGCCGCAGCCGTCCACGACATTCCACCACGTGATTCCCATCATCGGCTCGAGGCTGAACCAGAGCCGGTAGAGGTTGCGGGCGATCTCCGCCTGCACGACCTGGCCGCGCCGGTCGCCGCCGGGGGAAGTGATCGTGATCTCCGAAAGATGAATCGGCAGCCCGGCCCGGCCGATGCGCCCGATCGTCTCGCGGACCTCGCGCGGCGACTGCACCAGGCTTTTCCCGTCGGCGATATCCCGGCAGATCTGCGGATCGAACAGGTGCATCTGGGCCCCCATGATATCGATTTTACAGCCGCGGGCACGCAAGCTGCGCACCTGCCGCACATAATCCTCGCCGAGGTTGTAATCGTTGATGTTGAGCTTCGCCTCCGGCGGGAAGACCCCTTCGGCGATCTTGAAGCCGCGGAAGGTGTAGTCGCCCGGCATCGGGCCGTACCAGCTTTTGCAGAGCTTCGAGCCGGGAACCATGCCGCCTCTGCCGAAGTCCCCGGCGCTCTCATTGACGACGTCCCAGCTGTCGATTTTATCGCCGTACCGCATCGCGATTTCGATGATGCGTTTCGCCGTCAGCGTGTTGATGAGCGTCGTGTATTCGGGAAGCGCCTTCTCCATCTCCTTCGCGCTCATCCCTTCGAATGCGCACCCGGTCGCTTCGCTGAGCAGCGTATTATCCTTCGGATTGTGCTCGAGGTTCGCTTTTTTCAGGTAATCGAACGGGATTTTGTTGATGAGCCAGTCCGGAATCTGCCAGCGGTTGTTGCCCCACACGAGCGTGTGCCCGTGCAGCCGGATTCCCTTCGACAGGCAGAACTCCACGACCGGATCGACCGCGGGGCGGCGCCAGTGCGGCTGGCGCTGCGGATCGCCGCAGCGATTCCAGAACTCCGCCGTATCGCGGTATTCCGCGCGGAAGCGAGGACGCCCCTCCTCCAGTTCAAGCTGCTTCCAGTAGAACGCGATCGTCGCGGAGTTGAAGAGCGTGCCGTAAAGCTCTTTATAGCGCGCGTTGCGCTCGTCGGAGCCGAGCTGGTCGAAGTTGAAAATGTGTGCACCGAAAACGAAATCGTGCGACAACTGCTCGACCCTGACTTCGCGTCCGGCGGCAGAGGCGGGCAACTGAAACAGCCCGTCGGCCTTGCGATGCTTTTCGATGTCGGCGTCGATCCGCCGCTGCTCGTCGTCGTTCCACAACGCCCGGTAGGTGTCGGAGAACGCCTCGTCGATTTCCGCCTGCGAAAGCTGCGGAGCCTTGTATTCCGTCATCCTGTATCCTCCTATTGTTCCCCAAAAAGTTGCCACCCTTCCTCCTTCGCCGAGGCTGCGGAGGACAAGTCGGGCTTGTCATCCACAGCGCTTGCGCGGCGGATGATACTTTTCGGGGGCCCCGCTCTACGGTGTTCCGTGCGGCTCCGCCGTACTTACACCTCCGAGAAAGGCGTTGTTTATATCTCGATGGTATTGACATACCATCTCCTTATCGTTATGAGAGGTTCAATGCGTCGAGAATGCCGCGGATATAACCGGCGGCAAACAAATTGCCCTGCATTTCGTAACCGGGATTGTCGTTGCTCTCACCTGCGAGGGTCGGCGTGTGATCCGGGCGGAGAAGTCCATCAAATCCGTTGTCCTTCAGCAGTTTCAGAAGAGATGCCATATCGGTCGGCCCGTTATCGTGGAAGGTTTCGCGGAAGCACTCCGCATTCCCCTCGATGTCACGGAAATGGAAGAAGAAGAGCTTCTTTTTCCGGCAGAATTCGGCGGCAAGCGCAAAGACGTCCTCCCCCATCGCGCGGAATGTCGCCTGGCAGAAGGTCACGCCGTGATTCGGGCTGTCGACGATCGACAGAGCGCGGCGGTAAGCGTCGGCCGAGATGAAAATGCGGCCGTATCCGCGCAGTTGCGGAATCGGCGGATCGTCCGGATGCAGCCCGAGCAGCACGCCCGCTTCCTCGGCGGCCGGAACGACGGCGCGGATGAAATATTCATAGTTCCGCCAGAGCTCTTCCTGCGTGATGACCGCTTCCGGTTCCGGCGGCAGGTCGGCCCGGTTGAACTCGCTGGTCAGCGCCCCTCCCCGCTCCGGCCGGTCGAAACGGGTGCGGAACCAGCCGACTCCGGCCATGAAATTGTAGCACAGCAGCCGGAGCCCGAGACGCCCCATATTCTTCAACATCATGCGATAATGCTCGATATCCTCGTCGCGCCCGGGCAGTCCGAGCTTGATCCGGCCCATATCGAACTCGTCACCCTCGAGCGCATAGAGCCGGAAACCATGCTCTTCAAAACGCCGGACGGTCTGCCGCAGGGAGTCGAAATCCCACGGCGGCAGCTGCCCGGAGAGTTCCGGAGCGGCTTTGGTGACCGCGTATTCGATGCCGATCTGACGGGCGAGCGTCCATTTGATATCCGGTTTGACCGGCAGCATCATCCCGAGCTTCACCGGTCGCCTCCCTCCGCGCACCAGCGGCGCATGACTTCGGCGGCGGGCTTGCCGTGGATCGTGAAACCGGTGTCGCCGCCCGGCTGCGCGTAGTGGGGACGCTTCTGCTGCTCGTCCCACTTCCACCACATGAGTCCGTGCCACCAGGGGCGCGGCGTAAAAGCTTTGACCACGCCCTCGAGATAGTTCGCCTGGGCCATCCCGTCGTAAGCGCCGGAATTCGAGTACATCCACGGCTGCTCGGTCCCCTTTTCGACCGAGCGCGCTCCGCATTCGGCGAAGAAGAGCGGCACACCGGTCTCCCGGGCCACTTCCGCGAGTGCGTCGACGTTCGGCCGGAGGTCAGCGGCAATCTCGTCCGGCGTCGGATTCGGCCGCGGCGTGCCGGTGTAGAAGCTCACGCCGAGCAGATCGAGCAGGCTGAACCACTTGCGCACGAACGGGCTGCCGGGGAAATACTGGTTCGCATTGTAAGTCACCGGGCCGTGATAGATCGAACGGATCCGCTCGATGACGCCGGGCCAGTGTTCCTCGCGCGGCTCGCAGCCCATAAGCTCGCATCCGGCGCAGAAGAGCTCGATGCCGTGATCTTCGGCAAAGCGGGCGTAGTGCGCCATGCAGTCCGAATAGTTGCGGAACCATTCGCCCCAGTAGTCGGTTTCGATGCCCTGAATCATCATCTGCTTTTCGGGGAAACTGATGTTTCCGCGCCAGATGCTGTCGTGGCACTCGATCATCGGCTTCAGCATCACCTTGATGCCATGTGCCTTGAAGGTTTTCACGGTCTCGGCGAGCTCCTCGTCGGAGGGAGAGAACGCGAAGTCGTGGTACATCTTCGTCGAATACCAGGTGTCCTGCATGACGGTCGCGATCAGGGCGACCCAGTTCACGCCGAGCGCGCAGATATTTTCGATCTCCCGCCGTCCTTCCGGGCTGCGGTAATAGCCGTTGCGGGCCATAAACCCGAAACTGATTCCCTTGACAAACATGACGATGCTCCTTTCAGCTCCACTGCCGGTCGTTGGCCCACTCTTTATCCCACTCATCCGTCGGCGCCCAGGCCTCCGGAAAATCCGCATGGAGCTTTTCCCGGATCAGCTCCTCGTTCAACGCCTCGATGCCGAGCCCCGGCGCATCCGGCACATCGATATATCCGTTGCGGATCAGCGGCTTCGGCAGACCGGTCGCCAGATCCTCCCACCACGGGACATCGACCGAATGAACCTCAAGCGACATGAAGTTCCGCGTCGCCGCCGCAACGTGAACCGCCGCCATGCAGGCGACGGGACTCTCGGCCATGTGGATCGACATCTGGACGCCGTAATCTTCGGCCATGTCGCCGATCTTGTGCGTCTCGAGGATGCCGCCGGCAGTCAGCACGTCGGGGTGAACCACCGCAAGACCGCCCGATTTCAGGAGCGGCAGAAAGTTTTCCTTCAGATAAATGTCCTCACCCGTTCCGATCGGAACCGTCGTCGCTTCGGCGAGCCGCCGGTACTGGTCGGTCAACTGCCAGGGCACCGGGTCCTCCATCCAGGCGAGGTTGTACTTCTCAAGCCGCTTCGCAAGCTTGATGCAGTCCTCAAGCGGAATGTGGCCGAGGTGGTCGATCGCGATCGGGATCTCGTAACCGACTTCGGCGCGGACATCGGCCATATACTGCTCGAGACAGTCCAACCCCTTTTCGGTCAGATGAATGCCGGTAAAACCGTGTGCGGTATTGAAGAGGTCGTACGCCTCTCCGCGCATCGCACGCGGATCGATCGAGCCGTGCGGCGTCGTAAAGACGGTTTTCCTGTATTCGCGCATCTTTTCAAGGAATCCGAGCGGCGCGGAGAGACACCCCTCCTTCCCCATCAGGAGCTCGATGCCGAGATCCATTTTCAAAAAGGTGTATCCCTGCGCCATGCGCTCCCGCAGCGCCTTGCCCATGTCGCGGCCGCCGCCCTCCGAATCGGTATCGCAATAGATGCGGACCCGGTCGCGGAATTTCCCGCCGAGCAGCTGCCAGACCGGGACGCCCCAGGCTTTTCCGGCGAGGTCCCAGAGCGCGACTTCGATGCCGCAGACGCCGCCGGCCTGCCGCGAGTGGCCGCCGAACTGCTTGATGCGGCGGAAGATTTTGTCGACATTGCACGGATTTTCCCCGAGAATGCGGCTTTTCAACATCGCCGCATAGGTGCGGCTCGACGCATCGCGGACTTCGCCGTAGCCGATCAGCCCCTGGTTCGTATAAAGCTTGATCAGCGTGCAGCGCTTCGGCGCCCCGTCGATGTCCGCAAAGCGCATATCGGTGATTTTGAGGGTGGATGGATCGATCTTTGCCATATTACCGCAGCTCCTGTTCCTTATTGTAAATGCGTTCGCACTTCTTCACCCCGTCGAGCAGCTTTCCGGCAAGTTCCGGCAGCTTATCGTCGCGGAAATCCTCATCGCAGCCGAGCAGCGTCAAGGCGGCAATGACGCCCCCCTCCGCATCGAGCACAGGGGACGACATCGCATCGACCCGCCAGCGGTTGCGGCCGCGGTTGAAGCAGAACCCCCGGCGGCGGATGGCCGCGATCCCGTCCCGCACCAGCTCCGGCGCTTCCGTCACTCCGGTCGACTCCGCGCAGCTCTGCCCGAGGCGCTCGACCTCGGCAGCAGGAGCCGCCGCCAGCAGCGCGGCGCCGACCGACCCTTCGGCCACAGGAAACCGTACGCCGACCCGTCCTGATACCGCCATCGGGCGCGGCGACTCGGCCCGCAGAATCGGCAGCTGGAACTCTCCGCGCCGCACGGAGAGCTTGCAGCAAAGCCCGGTTTGCGCCGCCAGCTCTTCGAGAACCGGCAGCATCGCCTCGTAACGCGCATTCCGGTCGGTCAGCTTCCGGACCGCGCCGAGTATTCCGAAAGAAAGGTCGTACCGTGTTCCTCCGATCTTGCAGACCCAGTCCGCTTCGAGCAGAGTCTGCAAAATCCGGTAACAGCTGCTCGGCGCAATGTCGAGCGCTGCAGCCAGCTCCGCCTGAGTCAGCCCCCCCTCCGACTCCCCGAGCCGGGTCAGGACCGCCACAGCCTTTTCCACCGCAGGTATTGTGTTTTCCGCCATTCAGAAGCCAAGTTGTTCAAATATGAATTTATTATTTTCTGATTTGAATATATTATACCCATTTTCATTGTCAAAGTCAAGCCATTTCCGTAAAAAAAGCGGCTTTTTCATTGAATAACCGGAGCGGATGCTGTATTTTATATACCTGATTACTAAAAAGCAACCCAATTGGAACGATACCATGAATTGTCTGCAACGCAAGCTGGCGGAGTCGCTGGTGATTTTCGACGGCGCGATCGGAACCGAGATATACCGCCGCAATTTTTTCGTCAACGCCTCGTTCGAACAGCTTTCGGTCACGAATCCGGATGTGATTCTCGATATTCACCGCCAGTACCTTGACGCGGGGGCCGAGGTGCTGACCACGAACACCTTCAACGCGAATGCGCGCCGCCTCGGCAAATTCGGCCTGGCCGACCAGACCGCGACGATCAACCGCGCCTCAGCCGAACTCGCCCGACAGGCGGTCCGGGAGGCCGGGCTCGAAGGCAGTGTGCTCGTGGCCGGTTCGGTCGGTCCGATCGGGGAGCCGGAGTCGGCGGCCGACACCCGCAGCCGGGATTCGATTCTCGTCGAACAGCTCGAAGCGCTCGCCCCCGTCGTGGACTTCATCATTTTCGAGTCGCTGCGCACGACGATTGATCTCGCCGCCGCGCTCGAAGCCGTAAAAGCGTTTCCGGAGCTCGTCTACGTCCTGAGTTTCGCGGTCGACCGCCACGCCGAAAATCACAGCGGCGACGGAATTTCCGAATTCGGCCGTCTCATCTCCACCTTCCCCGGGCAGCGTCCGACCGCGATCGGCCTGAACTGCGGCGGAGGCCCCGAGTCGACGCTCGGGGAACTCGAGATTCTCGTCAAACGGACTAAACTGCCGGTCATCGTCCAGCCGAACGCGGGGCAGCCGCGCGGCGTCGACGGCCGTATGATCTATATGACCAGCGCCGAATATTTCAGCACCTACGCCAAGCGCTACGCCATGCTCGGCGCGGCCGCCATCGGCGGCTGCTGCGGCATCACTCCGGCCCATATCCGCGAACTGGCCCGCACGATCAAACCGCTCATGCGGGCAGAAAAGCAGGAACTGCCGAAGGTCGAAATCGTGGAATGCGACCTCAAGGAACCCGTCCCGCTCGCGGAGAAATCCAGCCTCGGCGCAAAGCTCGCCGCCGGAAAATTCGTCACGTCGGTCGAAATCACACCGCCGCGCGGCTTCGACCTTGCCTCCACCGTCGCCGGCGCCCGCAAATGCAAAGAGGCGGGAATCGACGCGGTCAATCTGCCGGACGGTCCGCGCGCCAGCGCCCGCATCAGTCCGTTCGCCGCCGCCGTCGCGATTCAGCAGCAGGTCGGCATCGAAACCGTACTGCACTGCTGCTGCCGCGACAAGAGCGTGATCGGGCTTCAGGCCGACCTGCTCGGCTGCGCCGGCATGGGGATCAACAACATTCTGTTCATCACGGGCGACCCGCCGAAACTCGGCGACTATCCGTTCAGTTCCGGCGTTTTCGACGTCGATTCGATCGGGCTGGTCAAGATCCAGTCGCGCATGAACCGCGGCATCGACCTCGGCGGAAAATCGATCAGCGCACCGACCCGCGCAGTCATCGGCGTCGGCGCCGATCCGAGCGCAATCGACCTTGAACGCGAATACCGCCGGACCTGCGAAAAAGTCGAAGCCGGAGCCGAATTCATCATCACCCAGCCGGTTTTCGCGATAGAAACGCTTTTTGCGTTCCTCGACCGGATCGCCCATTTGAAAACACCGCTCATCGCCGGAATCTGGCCGCTCGTGAGTTACCGCAATGCGGAGTTCATGAAGACTGAAGTCCCCGGCGTCGTGGTCCCGGATGCGGTCATGAAGCGCATGGCCGCCGCCGGCACGAAGGAGGAGCAGCGCGAAGCGGGGCTTGAAATCGCGCGCGAAAGCATCGCCGCAATCCGCGATCGTGTGCAGGGAATTCAGGTCAGCGCACCGTTCGGAAACGTCGACCTCGCACTGCGCGTCCTCAAATAAGGAGGCCGGGTCGAAATCATGCGGCTGCTCGTCTACAACATCGCCTACGGCACCGGCTGTCCGGGGGGAGAGGCCAAACGGCTGCTGACCGTCCACCGCTATCTGCGCACCAGCGCCTTTCACTTCAGCCAGATCGTCGGGCTGGTCTACGATCTGCAGCCGGATGTGATCGGGCTGGTCGAAGCGGATTCCGGAAGCTGGCGGACCTCCGGGCTCAGTCATCCGGAAAAGCTGGCGCAATTGCTGAGCGAAGAGGTCCTGACCGTGCCGAAACCGGATTCGAAATACGGCCCGACTTCATTTCTGAGCCGGATGCCGTACCTCAAAAGCCAGACCAACGCCCTGCTGGCCCGAAGCGATTCGGAGGAGAAGAAACACTATTTTCCATGCGGAACCAAGAAACTGATTCTCGAACGCGAGAGCGACGGAATCACGGTCTTTCTGGTCCATCTCGGGCTGTCGCGCCGGGTCCGGGTGCGGCAGCTGGACTATCTGCGCGAACTGCTGCCGAAGGGACGCCCGATCGTGCTGGCCGGAGACTTCAACACCTTCCGCGGCGAAAACGCCGAGCTCGCGGAATTCATGCGCGACACGGGGCTCGTCAACGCCAACACCGCGCATCTGGCGACCTATCCGGCCTGGAAGCCGCTGAAGCAGCTCGACTACATCCTGGTCTCCCCGCAAATCGAAGTCGAACACTTCGAAGTGATCCCTGTCCTCTACTCTGACCATCTGCCGCTGGTTGCCGATCTCAAAATCGCGCAATAATCGCGGTGCAGGCTGGACAAACGCCGAAGCATCCAGTATTTTACCTCCGGCACAACCAGCAGGAGGTAACTTATGAAGATCGAAATCGGAACAGAGCGCCCGGCAAATTTCAACGAATACTGGCCCGGCCAATACGAAATCTTTTCCCACTTCGAGTATGTGACAGGCATTCCGCATGTGCTGTTTGCCGTGACCACTTTCAAGGAGAACGGCCTGCCGAATGTGAACTTTCACTCCTGGAGCAGCTTTCAGGGAGACGGCGACGGTTTCTTCGCAATTCTGGCCGGATTATACCAGCATACACACGCATTTGCCGACATCCTGCGCTCGGGGGAGTTCTGCGTTAATTTCCTTGCGGCCCGCCATTACGATGCGCTCGAACGAACCATCAGACACAACGAATGCGATTCGGATGAATTCCGAACCGGCGGTTTCACGGAAGAAAAGGCCGCCGCCGTCAACGCACCGCGCATTGCGGAGGCATTTCTCACGCTTGAGTGCCGGAAGGAGAAGGTGCTCGACCTGTCCGGAGCAGGGAAGACCGCACTTGTGATCGGCCGTGTTCTCCATGCCGCGGCGGAGGAGAAATTTGCACACGGACTCGATGACAAATACGGTCCGGACGGCTTCATGTTCAACATCCACGCCCCGATCGATCTGATAACCGGAGAAGGCAATCGCGGCGGCATCGGCACAATCAAACTCGAACGCATCATCGAATAGCAGCGAAGTCCGCCTGTCCGCGCGTCAAGGC